>Ga0325405_1001739_pt1 | contig 22281 bp, 20 predicted proteins | sample PopdelMetagenome_21_FD_205663 | JGI IMG/M metagenome (GOLD analysis project Ga0325405, IMG submission 205663) | Populus deltoides microbial communities from Bellville, Georgia, United States - Xylem-Control-R2 | ecosystem: Host-associated > Plants > Phyllosphere > Stem > Wood/Secondary xylem...
ATCTAGTTAGATGATTGCATGGATTTGTGAGATGACACTTTTTATTTTTTCATGTAAAAAAACATATTGGAGTAGTATGCATAACTTATATTTTATAGAAAAAAATAACCTGCAAGCCAAATTCATTGTTTTAATGGTTTTTTTCTTTACATTTTTTTAGAAAAATATTAATTTTGTTCTTCACACTTTTTGGTTTTTAAAATTTATTCTACATGAACAAGGAAATGATGTTTCATTGTAGCAATTGCAATGTTGTTCTATTTTTTTGCTACATTAAAAACTAGTTTGGGATCTTGCATATTTTCTTTAATGCATATGATCTATGTTATATTTTATTATATATAAGTGTTGACTTTATGATTCATGGTTATATTTTTTATTTGATATAAAAAAAATATCAATGACACCCACACATTAACTCTTTTGTGTCAGAAAAAAAAATTATTCGACTTACAGTTAGGCGAGTTGAATAGACATGTTGACATTTTGTTTTTTTTATTTATTAACACAAATAGTTATCATAGGATTTTTTTTATTATAATTAGATTTTTCTATGAAAAAAATAAATTTGAAAAGCTTACAGATTTATTTGTTTTGCTAAAAAAAATTATTTGGCATGAGGAGAAGCACAGGTCCTATAACTAGTAAAATATTATAGCCCGAAACAGGTGTTACTGTAGATTAAAACAATTAAATTATTATTTTGTTCTTCTCGTACAAGATTTATTAATTTATATTGGGGTAATATGATATTTTTATAGTTTCACTAGTTAGACAAATTAATTTTCCAATCTTTTTTCACAGTAAAATAACTCATTTACTCATAAAAACAGAAAAAAAAGGAAGAAGAACTAACATTTAAGGGCTATTTATTTTTTTATTATTATCACAAGCAATATAAAATGTCTTGATTACCATTGAAATCATAAAAAATATTAAACTGATGTTAATGAGTTTTTATTATGTTTTTTTTTGGTTGCTATAATCATGTTGATTAAGGTGCATTTTGGTGTTTTAATAAGTATAAAATATTACTACTTGCATTCGCCAACGGGTGGGAGTCGCCCACTCTTTTAGAGCGGCGTGTGCATCTTCCTCTTCTACCAAAAAATCCAACCAACATGTCATCCGAAGGTTCGAGTCATGGCGTCTCCAATAGGGTGATGTGTGTGATGTTATAAACAACAATGAATTTTTTATCTTCTCCCTCCATTTTCTCTTTTCTCTCATTGAGATTCGCCTCATCCCACCACAAATAAAAGTTTCCCTCCCATTTATTTTTCTTTCATTTGTACTCTTTATTCTTTTGATTTCTTTTCTTTTCCATTCATTATATTTGGTTTTATTTGACTTTTATACCAGACACAATCCTCACTCTCTTGATTTCTAATTTTTTATATAATTTTCATAATTATTTCTTTTTAGTTTTATCCCTCGCTATTTTATTTTTATGTCAAATTTGAACCCTATTTTTTCATTTGTTTTTTTTCTTTTCCTTCAAGTCAAATTGTTTTTTTTTTCAATTTCGTCAGTCAATGTTAGATTGGTTGAAAATAAAGCTTCATAATCTTCATAATATTTTTTGGTGATATGATCCCGGTCTCATGACCCAAACCACATATATGAAATGTTAACTTCAAAATAATTTTTTGAATTTTTAAAATCTTTTTAATATATTAATATTAAAAATAAATTTTAAAAAATAAAAAAAATATTTTTAAAAAATATTTTTTTGATACCAGAACATTCAAACGATTTAAAAATATAAAAATTATTAATTTTAAGTAAAAAATTAAATTTTATTAAAATTCCGTACAAACACAGTTCCAGGCAAGATATAAAATAACAAAACACCAAATTCTAATTTATTCAAACTCTTTTTTTTTTTTTTTTTTTTCTAGAAAAGATCGAAAACCGGACAGGGAAACATAGGCGGCTACACCAATTTCCAAGTCACAATTTTTATATTTCGCATAAAAGGAGTCCCCTCCAAATCCAATAACATCGTGTCCGCTTCTCCATTCCATAAAAAGAAAAGGGAGAAAAGAAAAGAAAAAATCCCACTCAAACATCAAAAGTTAAATTCCAAAGCGCAGCTGTCTCCTTGACCCTTTTTTTCTCCCTTTCTCTCAAAGTCATCAAAGAGGTCACTATTAAAAAAACAAAGAAAGGTACAGTAACTTCCACAACCCTCCCTGCTAAGTTATCCTCTTGTCTAATGTCTACTTTACACCCATTGCATGTACGTATTTTTGTATAGTCATTACCCTATATATATAAATGGCTGAAAATAAGTCGAGGCGGAGGAGGGAATTGCAAGTTGCCTCTCTTTTTTTGCTAACACAGCCCCGGGGGTGACTCTACAGTTGACTGCAAGAGTCAATCAAACACAAGAAGACAGAGAGAAACATCATGGATTGTACTTTTGTTACTGGATTCTGTTGATTTCTAGTGTTATGTCTTATGGTAATCATGCAATGGTGATTTATTTTCTTGTTCATATTTGTTATGGTTCAATATTTATTCAAGTTTTTATGATGTGCGTTTGTGTGTGTGAATTGGATTTTGGCTGTGTTTGTTTCTAATTTCAGTTACTTGGTTTTGTTGCTGACTTCGATTTGGATATGGGTTTTAAGTGATTTTCATGTTTTGATCAGTCAGACACTCTATTGTGCTATTGGGTTAGAGTCTTTTTGTTAATTTATGCGCTGTTGAGTACTTAAAGAGGAGGGCTGGGGTTTATATTGTTTGTCATTATGTTTGCTGGGTTAAAATTAATGGGGTGAATTGAAGCTCCTGTAATTTAGAGGACTCTGAGTTTGTGAATATGGGATCAGTGTATCACCCCTTGTTATGTTGACACCAATGGAGCTTTCTTTATGTCACACTACTAAAATTTACATTGAATCACATGATTTAGAATGTAACTTTGTTTCTTTTTATAGATATCTTCTACTGGAATGCGAAATTAATTTCACCGGCCACCAGACACCATCATAACATGTTATGTTGTATTTATAGGAGGAATTTCTAAATCACCAAACAACGTAATCAATTAAAGGGTCCGATGCTCCTTCTGATACTTAGAGACCTTTTATATTTTAAATAAATTAAACCGAGCGAACAACATTGCTGAAGATGTTGCTTCTCTAGTTAAGAATAGGTGCGAGTCCTTTCTAGTAGAGCTATCATCATACCTAGTTCTGTCAGAGATCTGACCAACCTGCTCAGAATTTGCAGGTAACAAAACAATACAGAATGAGAATTTTTGGGAGGGGGTGTTAAGTTTTCAACCTGTCTATGTTTATGAATTTCTATTCAGTGTCAGGTGTGATTTTATTTGCTTAAAATGCCAAAGAAAAGAAATGACACCTATGCTTCTCTGCCGACTTGTCTGTTTTTGTAATTCACTGGCAGTATCTCTTGTGTGTCTGGTTGTGTGGTTATGTCACCAGCAGTGTCAGTGTAATCAGTCTTTAACCAGCCATTGCTTATTTTTCTCCCACAAGATGTGTCTCAGAGAGCCATAACCAACACGTAGTTGGAACCCTTTTTTTTATATAGAGTTTTCTTTTCTCTCATCCTCATCTTAAAGCTAGGAACTTTCTTTTGTACCTAACACATAGTTTATTGGATTAGGGAATGGGAGAAACAATGTTTAGATAGGGAGAAGATTCAGTCTTTTCAATTTGATGCTCTATTCTTTGTAATGTAACCTACATCCATGTTCACACCACACACACATGGATGGTAAAATGTATAGTTTGTGATTGTGGTTTTGCACACCCCACAAACACAGGCACTGGAATCTTTTTGCTTATGATTGTTGCTTGGCACACACCACACATTCATGGGCGCTGCACTCACACACTTCTACTTGTACTTTGATTGCTTCTCATTTCTACTATTTTTATTATGTGCAGATTCCAAAATTTAAATTTATGGTTAGTGCTTGAAGGATCTTTGAGGCAAGAAATACTCCAAGACGCCTTTACCAGCACAGTAATCTCATTGGAAAGGATTTTGGCATTTCTAGGTGTGTAGGAACTTGTGCCTCCATCTGCTATGTCTTTTTCTGCTTTATGCGTGATGTTAGCCTTACACCTGAGTTTTTGACATGTGTGACTGTTTCTCCAGCATTATAACTCAAGGAACAACCATGAATACCTACAGGGTTTTGGAGCCTACACTTAAGGATATACTTGACGGGATCCAACCTTTACGGGAGGATTGGGTGGTGCGATTTAAAGTCATTGAAGAGTTGGAAGATGTTGTTAAATCTGTGGAAAGTCTGAGAGGTATTTTTCCTGGGAAATGCAAATTTCTTTCCTGCATGCCATACGTTCTACTAGAGATTAATGTAACAAATAGTGGAAGAAAAACAATTTCATCTCATGAAATCCTTAAAATGATCCTCACACACAATAGTGAAACAATACAAATCCAAGGAATTGACATTTTTAATTTAAAACTGACCAACTGCTGTATGCTATTTTTTGAAACTTAATATGCTGAGTATGACAATTTAGAATGCCTTTTCTGTTCATCTATGATACTATTGTCCAGAATGTAATTCAAGTTTTGCATAAACACATTAATGTGAATTTCTTGATGGCTTGAACTTTGCTCAAGGTATCTGAGGTTCCACTGCAATAGTTGCAAATGTGTTTCTGTCACAATAAAACTGCAATACTTGTAAAACTGCTATGAATCCGGTTCTTAAAATATACATCAAGTTTTATTATCTGTTTTTGGATCAACAATGTGGATGCATGACTTTATTTGTGCCAACAGGTTCTACTGTGGAGCCATTTGGATCATTTGTGTCAAATCTCTTCACTCGATGGGGAGACTTGGACATCTCAATTGTGTTATCTAATGGTTCTTATATCTCATCTGCTGGGAAGAAGCGCAAACAAAACTTGCTAGAGGATGTTTTGAAAGCTTTGAGACAGAGAGGTGAATTATTACATGGTTTCCCCTCATGTTTCCTAATACGTACTTCATGTAGACATTCATGAGCAATCTATGAGATCCATATAACCATGTTCCCTATTTTACAACTTGCAATAAATAAAACTTCAATGCTTTTGATTTTCCTGCACTTAAGTCTTTTTGAGAGTTTTAATTATCAAAGCTTTGCATTGTCATAATGGTTGATTCTCCTGAAAAATTGAAGGTAATAACCAGAAACTAGACTTTGGATCAGAGAGCTTGTCATGTGATTTTGATTTACAATTTGTTGTGAATAATTGACTTAGCCAAAAACTTATATCAGAAACTTCAGTAATTATATTGTCTTTGACTCGCTGAATCTGCCCACTGAAATAAGTTACTTTATTCTGGCCAATGCCAACAATGAGCAGGTTTATAAAGTGAAAAGTGATTACGTTGAAGGGTATTTTCATTTTTTATGTCTTCATTTTAAGGATAGATGAAGAGTTGTTTGGGGAATAAATCACTGCTCTTAGTTGTTGGGTTGTTCTTTTACTATAACATCGTTGTTTTATTTCATTACAACTTACAAAGTTGATGTGCAGGTGGATGGCAGAGGTTGCAATTTATCCCAAATGCAAGGGTTCCCATTTTAAAATTCGAGAATGCTTCCATCTCTTGCGATGTTTCAATTGATAACATGCAGGGTGTAATGAAGTCCAAGTTCTTGTTCTGGATCAATGAGATAGATAGGCGTTTTCGTGATATGGTCCTACTGGTACATTCTCTCAGCCAAATAAATAAATAAATATCCTGGGAAACTAGTGCATCTATTTGATGCAATTTAATGTTTGTGTAGGTCAAGGAATGGGCCAAAACTCACAATATAAATAATCCAAAGACTGGGTCATTGAACTCGTACTCTTTCAGTTTGCTTGTCATATTCCATTTTCAGGTGATCAGTTTTCTTTATATGCATTAAACCTTGTAAGAATAGTTGGAATTAACTCTGCACTTCATTGCCATGTTAGCTTCAACGTGTTCATTATGGATGTCACTGACCTGTTTTACTAGAATTAGGTGTTAAACTTTTTTAAAAGTTCTGCACTTCTTCAAATAACCCTAATTAAATGATTTTTCCAACATTGCTTTGTTATCTTGGTTATTTTCTGCGCATGCCCTTTTGCAATGTCAAGTGTTCTCTTATTAGTTTTCTTTTTTGCCTTCTTGTGCACTTTTGTGCTAGTGGTCCCCTTCCCCTGAACATTTATATACCATAGTTGCAAAACAGTCATTGGACGTGCAGATAATGGATAGATTGATTGTTCTTCTGGCCTTTGTATATCTGTATTTCTTTCATTCTTTCATGTTCACTGCTCTCCTCTATAGCTAGTGTGTAGCCTACCTCTGTGCTTTACTGGATATATTTCTTTATAGCTGTAAGGACTTCCATCTTATTAAGTTCTTTTTTGTTTATGGTTTTTCTTGCAGACTTGTGTGCCTGCCATTTTACCTCCCCTTAAAGAAATTTACCCAAGAAATGTTATTGATGATCTTACAGGTACTTCTCATGTTTAATCCAAATAAGCTCACACATTAAGCCTATGCTATTTGCATTCTTTTCTAAAAATATTAATTTCTTCCTTGTTTATGTGACCACAGTTAACAATGAGTCTGCAATTTAATTAGTAAATTTCCACTCTCAGCATGTGTGTAAGTGGCTGCGCATGCATTCATGCATTGTGGATTTGCACAGGTCTGATTTTTACCTCTGTAACTGTAGCCTGTGCCTTTCTGGCAGTACTCCTGAACAGATGATTCAAGGAGGCCCTCTGGTTCCCAGAGGAGCCACAATTGTTGCTGTCTCCAAGCACTGCACATAGGACGAATATGATATCATATTGTATAAAAGATTCCCCAATCCCCCATACTGCCTTTGGGCTTGTAATTTTATTTGATACAGAGAAAAAATTAGTATATTACAGTTACAAAACTTATAGTCCTCAATTTATTTTAAGTTAAGATCCATGTGGTATGGTTGTTTGTGCTAGGTTACAGTTTCTCATGACTTCTGGGAAGTAAATATGAGTCGGTAGCTAGTAGATGAACTCCAACCTGTCTCAGTATTTGATGATGATTTTTTCAATTAAGAGTTAGCAATCTACAACTTGGTTTGAAACAAGTTCTTTTTCATAATATAGTTTTTCATTTTGTCTTGCTTCGAAGTCTGGAGCACATTCTGTCTAGCTATCGAGTTAGTTGAACTGATCTTGACATTTTCTTGATAAGGCTCAAAACATGATAAAATGTCTCCAGATTTTCCAGTCAGTTTTTCATAATTTTGACAATGTTTTATTTATTGACTTGTATCACTTGGAGCTCATCTCATCTTGAAGTTTTCCTAAAATGGTAGTTTCAACTTACAATTTTTTTTGGACATATAACATATGATTTGCATTGCATAAAAACTGATCGAATCTTCTACTAGCATCAACAGTAATTAATAGCTTGGTTGAAGTATCTCTCTGACCTGTATTCCAATATTTTCTGTAGGTGTGAGGACTGATGCAGAAAGACGAATTGGAGAAATATGTGCTGCTAATATATCTAGATATAGATCAAACAAATCCAGAGCAATTAATCGAAATTCTTTGTCTGAGCTTTTCATTTCATTCCTTACAAAGGTAATAATTCTTGTGTCGTTTTAATTATATTTGCAATTCTATGCGCCTAGGAGGTAATTCCAGCAATTGTAGTACATGATGATAGACATGTTGACTTGTGAGAGTGCTGTTTTATATCTAGATTACCTTTTTATATATCTCAATTGCTTTTCCCATTTTCTGGGGTAGCTGGCCATATATCCATATTTTTATTGATATACGCAAGCTGTTTTGTATATTTGCAGTTCTATGACATAAGTTCAAAGGCCACAGAGCTAGGAATTTGTCCATTTACGGGGAAGTGGGAAGAAATCAGAAGCAACACGAGATGGCTTCCCAGAACTTATGCATTATTTGTAATCCTCTCTCATTCCTTCAATAAAACCCCCACCCCCAGAAAAACAAAATTCTAAACTAAACTAATGATAGCTGATGCTGTTATTTCCACTGCTGCTGATTGTCTTGCCACTGCTGATATTTTAGATCGAGGATCCCTTTGAGCAGCCAGAAAATACTGCACGAGCTGTGAGTGCTGCAAACCTAATGAAGATATCTGAAGCTATTCAGACAACCCACCATAGACTTGTGACGGCTAACCAGAATCAGATTTCTTTCTTGGGCATGTTAGTCAGGCCACGAATATCACGTATTATTGCAGGAAGACCAGCTAGTAACTCAAGCTATACTGCTGGTCACCATGTCAGAATTCCAGTTGGGACCCCAAGCTACACATCTGCTCACCGTGTCAGGACTCCAGTTGGGACCTCAAGCTACATGGCTGGCCAGCATATTACAACTCGTTCACAAATTAGCAGGTCTGTGTATTCACCACCACAAGCACAGTTTCAAACTCTCCATATAAGTCCGGCAAGTCATCCCAGCAATTTGAGCTCCCAAACTCTCAATATAAGACCGGCAAGTCATCCCAGCAATTTGAGCTCCCAAAGAATGGGAAGCGGTTCAAGGAATTCTACCAACGAAAGACAGGAAAATCAGATAATCAATTCAACTAGGCAAAGATATGTGCCACATTATCACATTCAAGGGCAGCCAGCATGGAGGCCTAAATCAGATCAATAGAGTTTCCAGCAGTTCTCATATTGAAAGTTTCTACCATGATGTTGTGAAGAAAATAGTATCGTGCAGCTGTTTGAGCGTTTCCGAAGTATTTTAGCGGTCCCTAGGTTATGTGGTCGATGCCTAGTCACTGGACTTATCAGTGTGTGATCATTGTTTGAACCATCACCATCAGCATCCATCTCGGGAAACTATTTTTAGATTGCAAGTGCACGACTGTTTCTGGCATTCGATTGAAATGAGAGATGCCATATCTTCCTGGTATAAACAAACACTACCGGAGCATATCTTTTTACCATTTGACTACCTTTTGACATGCACAGGCATGAAAAACATTTGTTCTAATATATTGCTTCAGGATTCTGGCAGCTGCAGATGGGAGAGATTGTGTTTCCCAATTACTATGAACACAAGATGGGAATTGACAAGGCGTCCTAATTATGTTCAATCGTGCTTCTCGATTTGTTGACCCACATGTGGTTCTGTTTGATTATACGTCCAAACAACAAATTTTGTTGTACCAAAGCAGTTCTGACTCTATTTCCTTCTTACCGAGAAAGGTATATGGACTGCAGAGTCAAAGTGAATACGCAAGGCGATGGTACCATCTCGCCTGCTAGAATGCAAGGTTGACACCACTTCGGTTTCTAAAATTGTTTGCTCAATATCCAAGTATTCAATAAGAAGAAAATGAATTGTTGACTATGTAAACATTCAATTAGCGTGGTTACTAAAACTTTGCTTCCCTCCTGTCCTTTAGGGAAAGCAGGCTTTAAACTAACCCACACTTCATTTCCCCATATAATATCATCCAGGACCACCAAATATCGTTTCCCCTCCAACCCTTTTTGAAGTGTTTGAATGAGCTTATCCTCCGGCAAATTTCTGCCTCGTATGCAACATCTCTGATTTCAGCAATGCAGTTGCGAACACGCTCATCTTTTTCTTGCTTCTGGTCTGCATCATTCATGAAGCACTTCATTCGCTTCAGTTCAGCTTGAACCCCTCAACTTCCTATGCGGCACTATAAAGAAAAGCTGCTTCACTAACCACAGGGTCAGTTCTTCAAATGACAGCAGAAACTATAGCTTCAGGCATTGCTTTACAAGCTGAGAAAAAAAAAAACTCTTAGAACAGCTGGTCTGATTGATATCTTTGGGTGGATATATCATGTTGGTACCCTTTTTTAAGGAATTGGCATTCGTTTTTTTTTTTTTTTTGAACTTTTGAATCAATCTTCTACTGATTTGTTGATTCCTTACTAAAATGGAGGCAAGGTATTTATTTGGAGCAGATCAGCAAACTGAAAATTGGAAAGGTAACCCAGGTCCCATGATTTAAGTAAAGAAAAGGCATGACAGGATACTTCGTTGGAGAGCTATACCTCAGGGGAAAGTTACAGCCTTTAGCATGGCTACGGAGACGTACTGCTGCCGGTAAGCTCGTGATAAGTTTTTTTAAGGTGTGTTTATCCTAGGAAACAAAGAAGTTATCACAAACGCAGTGTCAAGTGCAGCTCATATCTCCCCAGAAATTCTACTCTAATTACACAACAAGCTATCTTGATTTTCACCTTTCTCGACAAAAAGGAAAAAGTTTCATGTTCACGAATTTTTCAGAATTCTAGCTGTATAATAATATGCAGGGAAATCCACAAACTTCCATAATGAAAAACTTATCCAGTTACCCTTCCATTTATTTTGATTGCGTTTGTTACCAGTTGGGAGGGACGGCGGGTGGCTAAAAAATGGAGTAATTTGGACCTCCAATCATGTGTTCTTTTCTGCTTAACCACGGTTTTCTTCCATGAACATGCAAGGAAAACATGGACAGCAATTCACCTTACCTTTTTAGCACTTTCTTTTTTTTAAGCTCAAATAACAGATACCAAGCCTCCTGTTTTTTTCCTTGCAAAACGTGTTTATGCTTCTGTCTATATAATGAATTGACCCTCTGGCCCTATCACATTCGGTTACAGTATAAGAATTATTGTGCGAATTAAAGTGCCACATCTTGTTCTTCATACCAAAGATCTTAATGTTTAAATCAAGGAAAAGGTGATCGCAAAACCATTCACATCAAAGACAGAATGGTGGAAAACGGATACTGAAATTAGAAACAAAGTCCGTCCATCATTCTCAGCTCATACGATATTTAAACTTAGCTTATAAAAAGTAAAACGACAATCCCTACAAGACATCGAATGGACCCACGCTGCTACCTGTAAAGAGCCTGAGGAACTGCAAGAGGAAAAAAATAGCAGACATTAGAATCAAGATAAAAGACCATAACAAAATGTGACTGAAACAAAGCTAGGACTTTATTAAATTGAGGCGTGAAACCATTGACAGGAATTGAATCCAAAATAAAAATGTTTCTTATGTTATCCGAGCTTGATTAGCAACGGAATAAAATGAATCCAAAATAATAGCATGAGCTGAGCTCTATCAGAATCACACTAGATGATAACAGTGTCCTAAAAAAACATCCATTTTTTTAAATTAGATTAAAATGCTACTGGAAAGTGATTATTAGACAACAAACGAATGTTGGTAGATTCAGGTGACCAACTGAAGAAAATAACTAGAACGCTTTGATCATATCGTATTAATGCACATACAAGATGCCTGCACTTTCAATTCATCCATAAAGCAGCACTGTTCAACCATGTATAAGATTACACACCGCAACAATTCTATAGAATAAAAGCACATTTGACAGATTCAGTGGATAATAATGGCCCCTGGTATTAACATTTTAACCCACTCCATTAGCTGAAAAATGGAATTCCAATGAAGTATTGAAACATTAGCATCCATCTCCAAAAATGCAAACAGATCCATTATGGGAAAATCATTATTCAAGAATCAAAAGTAACCATATCCAATTCTCAAATCATTCCCCACGAATTAATCCCCCACCACGAAGCAACCAAAGTTTTATTTGGTAAGTTAACCTGTCAAACTTCTAAATTAGAATCTTGATCTCGGGAGGCAGGCAAAATTCAAATAAGTACACAGTAAAACAAAACACAAGTTATTGAGCTTAACACGTTCAAAGAGGAAAGTAATGATGATTGGCACATTCAAAGAGGAAAGTAATGATGACATAAAGTTAACTGTACCTCAAATGTTGCTGGGATACATGAAAACTCTTACACGACATCCCTAAAAAACAAGAAAAAAAAACGCAAAATCAATACACAAAAATCCAAATACCCAGAAACGATGACATATCAATCACAAAAGCTATTTTTTAACAATACCATGGACTTTGGAGGCAAGTTGGACTTGAACTTAGCTCTGACAACACCACTGTTTCCATGAGGCCTTGTGACCTTGCCCCAAATGCAGCGATAGTGGGTCCCATCCCTCTTCACCTTGGCCTTGTATATGTATGCCATGCGCTTACCAGCATACCATGCAACTTCTTCCTTGGTGTTGACTCCCTCAATCTGGATCAGTGATGTGTTTGGGTATTGGTTGGACTTCGACCTAACCACCAAAATAACATTTTAATCTCCAGACAAATCCACATAACAAAAACAAAATCCTAAGTTCCATTTCCTGTGACAAACAATATTCATTTACTGAAACTCGCACAAAAAATTCCAACCAGTCTATCATATTCTTTTCCCTGACTTGTCAATCAATTAAAATTGCTGGAAATTCGGATATAGTTCGTTTCGTAAACAAATGCAAGCTAAAACCACAAATCTTGAACTGTCATCGATAAAAAAAAAAAAAACATGTTTTCTTTTGCTTATCTTTTGAACAAAGATCAAAGCGTTTTCTAGAAACTAGCAAATGGCACCTTTTACTATAACTATGAAATCCAGTGACAATATTTCAATTAACATAACAGCTTCTAAATAACCAAACCCCCTGATCTAAATAACCTTAATTTCTTTTTTCCTTATTCAAATTTCTCATAGAAATCATAAAGACATACAAATTAAAATTACACAGAGTATAAAAGCCAAGCTCCAAACTATAGTTATTACCTCTTATAGCCCAAGATTGTTCCTCTGACATAAAGCCTAAAAAACGAACAGCACATAGAGAATGAGAGAGATAAACATTAAAGCAATCATTTATTAGCTTCAATCTACAATTTCTTAATTAAACAACAAAAAATTGATTCTTTTTTTTTCAAAACATTAAAGCAAGTATAAAAAAATATGTCTGTATAAATCGCAGACCTGACTCGCTCTCCTTGGCGTCCCTTCACCATTTTCAAACTCTGAGGCTAAGAGCTCTCTCTTCCTCTCTCGCTAAAGTGGCTTATACTATGAAGCTGCGAGATGGAAACGTAAAACCCTAATTGCTGCTGTTTCTATAAAAGCGTAAACCTTTAGTTGGGCCTTTAGAGTTTAGACCCATATTGAAACATTAATTCAGGAAATAGCTCTTTGGGCTTATCATGTCAGCTTTTATGGTGGGCTACGATTATCTTTTTCGTTGGCCCATAAAAATATAATTCACGCTTTTTTAGAGAACCTCGAAGGCATTTTTGCGAATGAGGTGGTTGGGTGAAATAATATAAATGCATTTTATGCATTGGAATACATATGATAACTTTTGATGGGGAATGGTGCTTCTTCTTTTTTTGAGAAAAAAATGATTTATTTTCAAATAGTAAGTTTATTGCAAGTCACCATTACAAATTTACAATACAAGTTTACAGGAATATGAAACTCAAAGGCCCGGCAGGAAAGGCTTCGGTCTTCATTGCCGATGAGATCTGACGTGTTTGAAATTTTAAGCTGTAGATTTCAAGGATTGAAGGCAGAAGTTTCAGAGTTCCTAGCAGAGCTTTCCCTCAATGCAGTATCCTACCGAACTTGTTGGTTTCAGCTGCTGGAGATTGTGGAAGGCCAGAAATTATGCGGTCTTCGGTGACAGGAACTGGACTGTTGGACAAATATTGGAGCAGGCTCCACACCAGTATGATGACTATGTTAACAGTCTTGGTCTCTCTGGCTCTGAAAACATTTAAGATACTAACACACACGAAGGTAATGTCCCTTCTTGGAAGCCTCCTGAGATGAATGTTATCAAGCTCAATCTTGAAGGGGCTTGTACTAAAACCGCTGGTACTGGAATTATTGGAGTTATTGGAAAGAATTACTGAGGTGAGGTAGTTGCTGTTCTAGGATGATTTTGCTCACACGGTCATGACCCTCGAGTTTATGAAGCTTTGGCAAGCTATCAGAGTTGGTGCTGAAAGGGGTTATAATCAAGTTATAATTGAGGGTGATGACAAAACACTCATTGATGCTCTGTCCAGGATTATATGGAATGACTCGTGTGTTCACTTGATTTTGTTAGATACTAGACGGTTAGCAAGAGGTTTCAATTCTTGTAGGTTCCAGTAATTGGGCGGCCCATGATGTGGCCTCTGAAGCCCTGCGAGAACTGGTTAATCCAAGCCATGATCACATTTTTTTCAGAAATGCTCCTGCAATTGCCAGTCATCTTGTGCTGGTCCCGTAGAAAATAAAGGAGATCATGATCGAAACGGATGCTCCAACGTCAAAATCGACAATGGCGATCTCATTTCTCAGTATATGCCATCAATCAGCTGGCAATGATTTCGACCAATAAACACACAAACAACCTAGGAAAATAGGAAAAAGCTCGTCATTTGCACTGCTATGCTTCAAGCAAATTCAAGAAGGTAAAGAAAGAGCACTAAATAAAAAAATTTACAATTCCAAAAATAAGGAAAGTTATAGCCTGAATATTTGTGTATATTTCTAGATCAATATCCAGTAAAGAATAAACAATACAAATGCTTTCAACTTGAGAATGTAGACTGTACTACGGACATTGATTGTGTTTTACAACAATTACATGACAAATATAACGGCCTCTCTTTTTGGCATGACGAGCCAGTTACCACGTTCTGACATCAGGATCTGCACCCACATGATAAGTCCTCAAAAGACAAGGGGTGAAGTCGATGAAGCTCAGTAGCCCAGTGGCCTAATCGCTACAGGATCAAAACAATTCTTTCTCCTTCAAAATCCAGCTTTTCCTAGCCATCTTTTCTCCATTATCTCTAAGTAGTTGATCTGATATTTACAACTACCTCCAGAAAACCACTGCTAGCTTTTAGATTGCATTCATTCAAGGACGCAAAAGTCGCTTGTCACAAGTCAAGATCCTGTAACTTGCATGAGGACCCTCAGATGTGTCGCGCAAAGTTGCCTGCCAGCCCATGGCTTTAGCTATCTGTAGAAGTTCATCCATGACATCAAGAGAGTCACGAATGTATACTCGACCACCGGGTCTAAGTATGCGATCCATCTCGAGCATGATTGTAGACATATTACATCTGATTCGAAGAAATAAACAATGTGAAAAAAGAAAGCAAAGCAAAGCAAAGAAAAAACCTCCAGCTTAACCTCGATTGTAAGATCTTGGGCAAGTCACAAATTGAGCAAAAAGAACAATGCATACCTTTTCCTTTCAACAGAAAAGAGGCCAGCTGCATGCAATAAATCATAGGTTCTTGGGTATGTATCGAATGGTTCACACCTGATGAATCAAACATCATGTGCAACAGAAGTTCATTCAACTAAGTTCAAGCAAATATAGATAGTGAAAAACTTTTAAACAAAATCAAATAGCATCACATTCATTTATTATCAATGAGAAATGAAACAATAGGAAAGGTGGGATTGTCAAGGGTACACAGCATTATTGTAACATGTTAAGTATTTATGAGAACCGTCACCCCAGTATCCAAAATGAGGATCCAAAAAACTTTATGCTTTAGCTAATCTGACAGTTCAGAATGGTACCAATCATGCATAACTCCCAAGAGCCCGCGGTCATATAAAACAGGCAAGGTGTTGGATCCGCTAACAGGAACCACGTTCAAAACCCAGCAATCAAATCCTTGATCAATTAATGCAGCCGCGAATCTAACAAAATCAACAATCAAAGCATTAATGTGACAGAGTAAAATGACCTTTGTAATGGAACAAAGCAAGATGAGATGAATTGTAAATAGGATACCCTCCAAAGCCAGCTTTCATGTCCATCACATTTCTAAGTTTAAATTTCTTCCAATGCCAAGCACGGACATAGCCAGCTATTGTTTCGGACCAAAACTTATTTTCTGCCTTTAATAGCTCTTTTCTGGCTATGTATGATTCATATTGTATGCTCTGGAGTCTATCAGGTGGAGTGTGCAAACGAGAAGGCCACGTGGGAACATTTGCTCCATATCCATTCTCCGGAAGTCGACTAATGCATGCCTTCAAATCAACATACCTAACAACATTTTGCAAAGAAAGCTATAACATAATAAGTACAAAGCTCAAAGAAGAATCAGCAAATTAACATTAGATGCATGAAAGCTTTTATAAAATTCTGCATCAATGTCTCAACAGCAGATACCCTGACAGGTGGGCCCAGGGCTCAGCTAACAATTCTAAATACGTAGCCTATCAAGAAAAGGTAACAGTTCTAAATATGTCTTCACTGATTTTTCCCCAACATTAATCCCCCCCAACCCGAAGAAAAAAACATAAGAATTTTACAACTAAGATTCACGACAAGTAAATTACATCTACCGACAACAACCAAACTAATTGCAAGCCTACCATTGCAGTTAGAGAAAACCAAACACTATAGGCAACTATCCAAGTCAGAAATCTAGCAGCAGCAGTAAAGGCTGAGTTATGTCATTCAGAAAGAAGAAATGAAGACAACAAGCTGGAAAGGGAGAAACCTCTCTTTCACTAGCATTTGTGCAAGTTTCCTTCAGACAAGCACATATAATTCAAGAAAATGTCTCCTCCACTAGTGATGTGGGACAACTTAGGTTTCGAGACCAAATGGAGGATTTGTGGTGCACCAGGTTGGAGAATTAGGATGGGTTTACAGTAGCATTTATTTGCAACCTAGGTTACTGTAGCAAGGGAAAAAAATAAAGAGGGAACGAGAAGAAAACAATGATCAAGAAAAGGGAAGTGAAAGAAAGTTCAACTCTGCATGTTAAACTAAGCCAAAATACTCATAATCCCAATGTTGAGGTGCTCCCTATTACATAGAAAAGAGTAATGAGAGGGACACTAACATTTTTTTACAAAATCTCATACTAACTGATTTGGCTTCTATCACGTAAGAGAGTTTTTCAAATTATGAAGAGGTTTATATCACAATTTAATGTAGTTTTTACCATTACAGGAGTACCAATTGACATGTTATTAGTAAAGATGTATTGGTATTTCTAGCATTATTCTGCAAAGAATAGGGGCTTCTTTTATAGGCATTAAAAGTCCTCGCAGTCCTAAACTAAATAGGAAATATAAAGTCAAAAACAAAAAAGAAAACCGTACATGATAGAAAATCCTCACTGATATTTAGTTTCTTGAGTATACTAAACATTCCTAACTAGTAGTAAAATTCAAAACGTATGATAGTTCTTAAATAGACTAGGTTTACAAGAAACTAAAGGGTACAGAATCAATGATTAAATAACCATAATTTCTAAACTTTTCTCCCATTAACTACATCAACTAGCATTTGTTTATGAGTTTCATTCGGACAAACTCATTTGATTCACCAAGAAAAATTTCATAGGAAGACCAGCTTGTTTGATGAATGAGTTAGGTTACTCAATACACCAGATTTGGAAAATGAAAATTAGAAGTGAGCAACATGCCTGCTTACCTTACCTCAATTTTTCACTCAAAACGCTGAATCACCTTTTTTTAGATGGCATCAAATCACCTTTCTTCTTCCTTTTAGTGTATTTGATGAAAAAACAGGAGAGAAGTCTTATGGGACAGGAAATGAATGTTCTATTTTCTGAAGGGACGTGTCATTTACACTCCTAAAAAAGCTCCTGTACTCCTAAATCTTTTAATCACCTAAATGGCAAAATTGTCCCTACAATAGAACACAATACCAAATTTACATGACAAGAGAAATGATAAGCTAGCCATCTAAGTCAAATAACGAGCATTTGAAACTTCTTCCAATGGTGAATAGCACGTCCCTAGTAAAAAAGTGGCAGAACTTCAACAGAAAAGCATTGCAGAACCTTTTCCAATTTCATATTTTAGTTAATCCTGTACATATTAACAATTTTATTGTTTAAAAAGAGAGAATTGCAAGGGATTAGTTTCATGGAAGAGATCACCAGGGTTTTTTTTGTTTGAACAAAGAAGTGTGCAAAGTCCAAAGATGATAAACAATTGCAAGCGACTCCTCAATAGAAACTTGGTCCGTGTGCTTGATAAAGAAGTGTACACAAGGTTAAACATTGCTGTTAGGATAATAAAGGAAGCTAGCTCCTCAAGGGCCGATGGGGGGAGAAGAAGAAAATACAAGTACATATGGACACCTTTCCAATAAAATTCCTCCCACATAAAGGAAATCAAGAAAATTAAAATATTGTAGACCACTGAAAATTGCATTCCAAATGAGAATTGCAAGTTTAGATTTTCTACTTTTCCATCAATTTTTTAATCCAGAAAATATTTGTTTTCCTTTTCTCTTGTTTTTTTCATTCTACTATCAGTTTCTACCTCCCATGGCAGCAAAGGTAAGATTAACCAAAAGTGATCTACCTGTTTAACAAAAGTTTTTCCAGCAAAGCTAGAAAAGGTCATTTTATAAGTCATGACCCATGAAAACCAATGAAACAGTAAAAAGCAAAGCAAGTTTACCAAACATTATCAGGATCATCGTCTGGATCACACAATGGAGGTATTGCTCCTGTGTCACGGCTTAGGTAGCAGTTGTTGTTTAGGGGTTTTTTCCATATTGCAATATATCCCTCCTTCTTAACAAGCTCCCAGCAAAGATGAGTGGTAAGGTTAAGCATTTCTGAATATATAGAAAGACACATTATTAAATACGGTAATGTAACAACCTATCAATGGCAGGAGAGCACAGCATAGTTAATAAACTGGTTCAATCAATATGTGGACTGGCATTATTTAACCAATCTTTAATAATTTAGTTCCAAGCATTCCACATATTTCTCTGTGCGGTTGATATGCTGGATTTTTTGAATGGATAAGTCCATTATTCAAGGATAACTAGCCATTGTTACATGAAGCCAAATACTAAATTAATTTGGTACATTTAGATTACTGGAACTGAACTGGAGAAAACAAAATTCATGTGTGGATTAACTGAAGGGGAACAAAACAAGTAATTATGAATGCAAAACCTTTGATTATTTAACCGGCAATTTCTCAATGAGAAACTGAATGGATACCTGCCCACTGTTCCTCTAATACATGTTCATGCTTATAAACTGGTTGTGCTGCCCAAGCAAAGTATCCTCCTGCCCGGAGCATCCTATTGACCTCAAGGAGCAAAATTCCATCTTCATCATAGTGTTAGGAAAAAAGAAGAGATTATCAGAAGAGATCCCAGAAACATGAATCCATCAGGGTGAAGGAAAAAATTGCAAATTTACTAAGCTGCAGAACCTTGAATGCATGAAACGTTCATTAGCACATAGTAATCTCACACAACATACACACAACTGGGCTGAAGGGAAATGAAATGGCAAGGGAATGGGAATACTTTACACAGTTAGAGAAGTGCAGAGCAGGAGCATATAAACTGCTATCTATTTTAGATTACCATTGGCAAAAGGCAAACATGTAACATAATGCTTGTTCTCTTATTCTACGATTTTGTTCCAATAGTTTTGTGATCAAAACTAGGCAAAACAGGAGAATCTTACCATCACGAGTCCAGTTGATTCTGCATCTTGAACAATGTATCAATTCAAATGCTTGACTCGGATATAGTAGACGGTGAGTTGCAAATGCAGCCACCATTGCAGGTACACCACGCTCAAGAGCAAATTGAATCTGATTCTCGTGAACATCTTTGGGAGCAATAGACATGGTCATAACATTCCGTGATAGTAAATAGGCACCAAAACTTGCCACACCACATCCAACATCTAGAATCATTCGAGTATGATGACCAAATGTAATATCTGGGACCATCTAAACATAGCCAATGAGATGTTAAACAACAAATAAACAGGCTATGCATATCTTTCCTTCCCAGGACTGCTGATAAAAATAACATACCTGAGCAATCTGATCCAAATATTTATCTGCCCCGTGTATGAACTGTGTACCACCTCCGGGGAACTTAAACTTCTCTTTCTCTTTAGAAATCCAGTTTTGGCCCCCTTTATCATCAGCTAATCGTGTATGAGGAACATTGCTATACCATACCTGTATGGAAATGGCATTTTAATTAAGAATCTCAAACGAAAAAATAAGCTAAAATAAAAAACTGAACAGTCTTTGCAAACAAAACCCCCAGAACAGACTGAAAACCTTGAATCGGCAAATGCAGTAAAGTAACTACTTGTTCACTCGAGCTCATGACAACATACACAAAATTTCTTCCTGATGTAATGAAATTTATATGAAGAAAAGTGGAGAAACCCTAAATAACTACTTGTTCACTCGAGCTAAATTCATAAAAAGTAAAAAGAATTAATTCTCTTCCATTTCCCCCATTGTCAGAAAAAAGCATGGAAGAATGATCCAGGCAAATTCTAGTGATAAATTTATAGTTTCTTTTCTTATCCTCTCCATTCTCTACAACAAAATAAACCCCACTTCGATCCCAATACCTCATCACGACTCCGCGGCCATGGAATTGGCTGTCGGTATCCTTTAGGGGGGGGGACCAAGCAATTCAGTCCCTTCCCCTTCTCTGGACAGTGCCTTTCGAATCTCTCCCCTTTCTCCGTCAATTTCAACCTCTTAATAGCCTCCACATTATCCAAACACGGTATATACTCTCTCATGCTCCCTGGACACAACTCATATTTCCTAACCCTAACCTTGAAATTCGCACTTGCACTCTCAATTTCAGTCTCATTCCCCCAATTCTCCGCAATATCCGGATCAAACTCTCCAACCTCGAAATCATCAGTCATTTTGCCATCGGAATCAATGATCCCAAACGTCCGGTTGGGATCGGACAGTGGAGATTCATCGGGAGGTGGGTAAATGGAGGGTGGAGTCGGGTTTATGGCTTGTTCTGTAGGGGGGTGATCGGATTGGTTTGGGTGAATTAGAGAGGTGATGTTGAACGACTTGTCGTTGTTAGGAGAGATGGAAATGGAGTTTTGTGGTGTGGAGAAGAAGAGGAGTTGCTGGTGGCCACTGTTGGACCAGTGTTTGCCTAAATAGAAAAAAGTGATTGAGATTAAAGCGAAGGCTGTGGTTTTGAGGATTTGTGGGGTTTTAATGAAATCTGTGTTGATGAGTGGTTTCATGATTGATTGGTGTGGTGGCGGCGGCGGCGGCGGCGTTGTGGTTGCGGGGGTGGTGGTGGTGGTTTCTTTGGGATGTAAGAATACAAGCGAGCTAGGCTCGCGCAGGCGCGAGAGTGAGCTAGAGAGCGTCGGTCGGTCGATGATCTAGAGATGTAACGGGTTGTGAATAGAAAAGAGAGTGAGCTGGCAACTGGCAAGTGCTGTGTTTAATTGTCCAAGGAGATCCGGATTATCCATTAAAAACTCAATTAAGTCCGTCAGGACTCAGGACTGTCAATTTTTGTGTACAAGTAAGAGTATGTTCTAAGCGAGACCCTGTAAAACTAATTATTTAATCCTTGTGGTTTGGGAAAATATATGATTGATCCTATATTTTGAGATATATTTATAATGTAGTCCTCGCATCAGTTTCATGTTATTTTCAATACTTTACACACACACACACACACGACAGGAAAAAGATGGGAAAATAAGGTAAGATACGAATTAATTAGGAAATATAACAAAATAATAATAATAAAATAAGAATGGTTGACCTGATCAGAGGTTTGTTAAAAAAATATAATTTTAGGGAGACTAGTTACGTAATTTTGATAGGAAAAGATATAATTCGCTAGATAGATGGACAAGAACAGGGCAGGGATCCTATTTAATGCTCATTTGCGGGTTTTTGCAGTAAATCACATCTTGGAGTATGGATAAAGAAATTCTAAAAGAATTTATCCCAAGATGAATGCTCCTTTTTTAATAATAAGAAGTGAGATTGTCATTAATTATTTTGTGTACTAGATTACTTGTAAGCACGGCGTTGTAGTTAATATCTTTTTTATTTTCATGTAACAAAATATTCTAGTATTATTAATATATTTTTACTAAAAAATAATTATGAAATTGAAATATTATGTGTATCGAATAGTATTTTTTTAAAAAATATTCATGTGATAACATGATTATACTTTTTTAAAAAAATATTAAGATGACAATATATTAGATCAATTTGTGTTGGCCTTTCAAATATGCAACATGTATCAAGAAATCATGATAACCTAGTCAAAAATAAATCAAAATAAATCATTCGAGTCAATTTTTAATCAACTTAGTGTTAAAGAACAAGATTGAAAAAAAATTACATCGATCAACACGTTAAATCAGTTAATCAAATCAAGGGATTGGGACAGGTTCATAAAAATAAAATTTTAAAAATATATATAACTTAATTTCTAATCAATTCAATATTAAATGATGAAATCGAAAAAAAATCAATTAAAAAAAGTGCAAAAATAAAATTCAAGTCAACTTGAGCTAGCTTGTTGAAACT
>Ga0325405_1001740_pt1 | contig 22280 bp, 9 predicted proteins | sample PopdelMetagenome_21_FD_205663 | JGI IMG/M metagenome (GOLD analysis project Ga0325405, IMG submission 205663) | Populus deltoides microbial communities from Bellville, Georgia, United States - Xylem-Control-R2 | ecosystem: Host-associated > Plants > Phyllosphere > Stem > Wood/Secondary xylem...
ATGAGCGCACTAAGCACATTGAGATCGATTGTCATCTTACTCGTCATCATCTCAAACATGGCACCATTGCTTTGCCTTTTGTTCCTTCTTCCTTGCAGATTGCAGATTTCTTTACCAAGGCGCATTCTATCTCTCGTTTTCGTTTTCTGGTTGGCAAACTCTAGATGCTTGTAGCTGCCGCATCGTGAGTTTGAAGGGAGATGTTAAATAATATTTATGTAGTCTTATTTATTAAGGGTAGAATAGTACTTCCAGTTTAACCTATATATACTTTATTTGTGTTTAGGTTAAGACTATGCATTCATAATATACAGATTATTCATAGCCTCATTTTTGTATTTGATCTCAACTATTTTAACAGTGACAACAAGGCTGCCTTGCATATTGCAGCAAATCCAGTCTTTCACGAGCGAACGAGACATATTGAGATGGATTGTCATTACATTAGAGACAAGATTCAAGATGGTTCCGTCACTACAAGGCATGTACATTCTGAATATCAATTTGCCGACATCTTGACCAAGCCTTTGGAAAAAGAAATGTTTCTTTCGATGATTCACAAGTTGGGGGTGCAAGATATCCACTCTCCAACTTGAGGGGGGTGTTAGTAATTCCACAAACTCCACATTAGGAATAAACAATCAATACATATTTACTTTCCTATTATAACGATAACTTACAATGTAGTAATTGATTCCTAATAGGAAGGAAAGCCTAGAAACCTACCTGTGTAAGGAAACCTGCTTGTATAAGGAATCCTGCTTCTATAAATACATGTAAAGATACAGAGATCAATAATGTCGTTCAAGCAGATTCAATTCTCTTAATTTGTCTCTTAAGTTTTACACATGATACTCTGCTATATGCTCGAATTAACTACTGTAGTTTATGTGAATGGTGGAATTCCACGATGCTCTGCTATATGCTCGAACTGCTGTACGCAGTTTATGTGAATGGTGGACTTCCATGATGCTCTGCAATAACTAATTAACTTGTAAGACAGCGAGAAAGAAAGTGGAATTATACTCTTGCATAACATAGCTTCTTCTTTAAGTTTTGTTTTTAATAGTTGTCTACGAGCGGATGGTGTTGAGTTTGAATTTATTCCTACATGTCATCATTCTATCTGTGACATTCATACATGTATAAAGAAATGATACTTGTAGGTTTTGCCCACTTAAATGGTTAAAATTAAGGTTTTTTTTTGGAATTTGTAGTGAAAGTTGATTTTTAAAGATAAACTTTTATGAAGTTCTTTCTCTTGGATCACATAATGCAGGGTTTGATGAGATCAAGAAAGCTTATAGAGGCATGGCTCAACAATACCACCCAGATGTATGTACTCCATCAGAAAGAGAAGAGTCCACAAAGAGGTTTGTTGAGCTTCAAGAGGCTTATGAGACATTATCCGACCCGGTTTCTCGTAGAATGCATGATTATGAGTTGGGCTTGGTTAATTCTGGAGGATTTGCGTTTGAAGGGCTGCCGTTGGAGGATAGGAAGAACAGGTTTCCAAGGGAAGTGTATGGGAAAGGCAACTGCATGGATTGCAGCAACGATCATATGCCCGAATGGAGAGGAGGAACAATAAATACATGCAAAGTTAGATAATTTGATTACTGCTAATTATTTTAATATGCTTATTGTAAGTTGTTGATTGTTCTGTAACAAGAACTTGCATAAGAATTTTCTCTGCTGCCGAACCCAAATCATAAGCTAAGGCTATTTTAATTCTTTTTCCAAACTCTATTCACCTTTTCAATAGTTATAGCAGCTTATCCAAAAGAGGGGGTTTCCATAGCTCCTTCGCTCATCTCGGATTGGAAAATCAATTTCTTTAAGAATTATCACAACTTATTAATCAAGTGGATTGATTATGGGAGATATTACCACATAGTAATTGTGTATTGATTTATGAAATCACTATGCATATAATGTATTAAGCTATATGTCCATGCATAAAGGGATTGTAATTGTTGGGTATTTTTTTAAAAAAACAAACAAACAAGATGTCTATTTTCATTTCTAATACGATGAAATCAGAAACAAAATAAAATGAAAATGATTTTAAATGATCTCTCATTCCTTACTCTTTTATTGGTTGATAGGCTATTCTTAAATGGGTCATTTATTGAGCCTGACTTGAGTTACATGCTCAGATCAATATATTGGACTCATATATTTTACCAATGCTCTCTTGTTTTCTTTCTCTGAAAAATATAATTCACATATTTTTTTAATTATTTAGATATATTAATATTAAAAATAATTTTTTTAAAATAAAAAATATTATTTTAATAAATTTTCAAGTAAATAATATTTTAAAAAGCAATCATTATTATACTAATTTTTTTTTAATAAGCAAATGCAATGTACAATTATGCTAAAGCAGTTTTAATTTTAAGCATTGAAATTAATTAACAGATGCAGGCACAAAAAAAAAAAAAAAAACCAGCAGCCTGATTTGGCTCCTATTTAAGGTTGTCATCACAGCCAGTAGGAATAATACTATGCATGTACACAAACTTTTTTTTTTTTTGTTAAGTGAGAGGAAAATAAAAGAAATTTATGATGGCCAAATTATTAGAGATTTATCTCACTTGAAAAAAAATTAAGCTTCCGAATAGACAACATAACAAACCTTACATATTAATTTTGGAAGGACCCATACCAAAATAAATCATCAAATTCACCCATCAATCAACATAATTTAAAAGGATTAAATTAAAAAAAAAATCAATTGACAAAAAATAATATGGAAGATTCGATTGGGAATAAATCAACAAAACTAACTTGGATTTTGCCAAATCGAGCATCAATAGATCATCAAATTTGTTTCCTGATACCGCAAGGACCCTATACTTAGCTAATAAAAAAAATCACCAAGCCCAACTCTAAATTAACCTAATATATAAAAGGGTCAAATTGAAAAAATAAAAGTCAAGTGACAAAAAAAAAACACTTGAGGTAGTTCATTGTTCATATGAATAATATTTCCACCCCAAATGTTTTAATTGTATTGATAATGTGTACTAGCTATGTAACCTGGGTCAAATATTTTTTTCAATAAAAAATTTAATATAGAGGCTTTTCCATTGTGTTTTGGATTTAAAAAAATTTCTAATCACAAATCAAAATACTTATACATATATCTAATCAAATAAATTGATATTTGATTAAGAGATAACTAATATTAATATATTTGATCTCATAAAAAAATTAAATGTGAAAGAAAAGTGAAGAAATAGCATAAAGATCAATCCCTAAAATATTAAATGTTAAAGGATAAAATTAAAAATAAACCAATTTTATAGAAGGACCTAAAAAAAGACTTAAAACCCATGTCAACATTTGAAATCTCTAATCTTGGTCATGATGTTGGGATTAACCTTATAAAAGGCAAAAAAAAAAAAGAGAAGAAAAATCCTCCATAAAAAAATATTGAGAGATGATTTTGGAAAATAATCCAATAAAAAAGGACCCTAAATAAAATAAACATCCATAAAAAAAATGAAAAGAGTAAGGATAAAATTCAATATAAAAATAAAATAAAATCAAATGTTAGGGATGAAATTGAATAAAAAATTCAATTAGTAAAACATATTTGACCAAATTCATGATTATTTTTCTTTCTTTCTTAATTCAATGCATCTAATATAGTCGGGTAAGACAAGCTTACTAAACCTAGCCAAGTCTATGATCTAAATCATGACTTTTTCTTACTTTTTTAAAATACACTTGCAGCTTTTTTATTTTTTTTTTTAATGTTAAGATTTGGTTTTAGGTTTACGGCATACTGTGGGCCACAAAACTAATATTACAACTAAAATGTATCTCATCCTCCTTTCCTTGTAGTTTTTTTTTTAATTCAACCCCCTTGTATATACATAAAACATGCTGATAATGTGCCCCTAGTGTTCCCCTTGTATACATAAACTTACATGACTTAAACATCAGTAATGGCTCGTCCTCACTTATTTACCGTGTCAAAAAAACCTTTGAAGGAGGTGACCCCTTTGAGAAAAAATTCCATATACATAAAATGCTTGGAAGATTGTGTTTGCATGGAAATAGGGAATAGCTGCAAGTGCTACTGTTGAGTATACGATCAAAGTCCTATATTGGCTAGAAATGGGAAGGATTATGGGTATATAAGGATGGACAAATATCTCCATTGGTATGAGGCCTTTTAGGTATAGCCCAAGAGCAAATCCATGAGGGCTTAGGCCTAAAGTGGACAATATCATACCAATGTGGAGATAGGTGGTGTCCATAGTCTTTACAAGTGGTATCAGAGCCAGGCCTCAGAGTTAGCCATGATGGATGAATCCTCGGAATTCCGAATAAAAGGTGGTGGGCCCCCAATCATGATGTAATTCATGGATCAGCTCTATTGGATAGGCGGTGTGCTCCAGATGCTTTATGGACGTGTCCTGATCCCAACACGGTGAAGAGGAGTTGACCTAGAAAGAGCAAAAACTCTCAAGTCAGGTAGTGCTCTCCGGATGTTTCATGGACGTGTCCTGACCCCAACACGGTGAAGTAGAGAATGAAGAATCCTGGTTGGTAGAGAGTGGACGGATGAATGGTCGGTTTGAGGGGAGGCTCGGTGGTCCTTTGTTCGAGGGGAGGATTGTTGAGTATACGATCAAAGTTCCACATTGGCTAGAAATGGGGAGGATTATGGGTATATAAGGATGGACAAATATCTCCATTGGTATGAGGCCTTTTGGGTATAGCCCAAGAGCAAATGCATGAGGGCTTAGACCCAAAGTGAACAATATCATATCAATGTAGAGATAGGTGGTGTCCATAGTCCTTACAGCTACCACGCTTCATTTTTGTTTTGTTTTTGCCCACTTCTTCACAAATTTTGGTTTCAGTGGTACCGTGTGAATTCGAATTTTGATCATGTTTTGTTTGTGGCAATGATGGGATATATATATACAGTGCCTGTCAAGCGTGAAACACATTTTGATCTCAATTATTTTATACTGTGGTTCAATTTTCCGACGGCCCTACATGGGCAAAACTCTATTATCCTCCATTTATTTTAGGAATGGTTTTTTGTTTTGGTCATGTAGAGTATAAACTCAAGATTCACTCTCTCTATGCTATGAGTATATTCTCTCAAGAATTCGAGCAACGCTATTTCATCTAAAAATCCATCTTGAACAAGCTCTTTGAATAATATCCAATTATTTGACTGTTCTTGCCCATCAATTAAATCCACTTCATCAATATTTGATATCTAGCAAGGCCCTTTCTCTTTTAGGATCAATCTTCGAGTCCTTAAATTCCCTTCATGCTGTCTACTAATTTTGAACATTATTCATGTAAACTTAAATTTAAGTTTACATGGAACGTAGATTCAGTGAGTCTTCACATATATGGAATGCTCTGGTTCTTTGTCCATGATCATAACCTTCTTACCTTGTTAGAGCAGACAAACCAAGCGAGCTTGCAGGCGATTGAAGCATGTGATGTGCAATAAAAGAGTTTGGTAAGCATCACTATAAAACATATTTCCCCATCAGCGATCGCTCACTCCATGAAAGAATAGACTAGATAGCTCGCTTTTAAGACTTTGATTCCACTTGGAAAAGAAAAGATAAAAAAGGGGTAAAAAAAGAATAGCATATCAACGTCAAAGATTGAACGTTTATGTGGAAATTTTGTATACAACTCATTTACGTTTACACGTGCACCGTTCTGTCGCTAACATATGATTTGCCATGTTACTATCGCCTTGAATTGTCCAAGCGGCTGCTAGGACTTGGAGGCTAAAGAGATTGAGTTGTAATTCTCCTCGTACATGTCATTCACTCTACCATTGGACATTCATACGATAATCTTACACAACCAAATTAAATATTTTTTAATTTTTATTTATTTATTGACATAAACAAGTAAAAACCATTAAAAAAAATACTTAAAAAGAATTAATTTAATTATTTTTTATACAAAAACAGTCTAAAATGCAATTGAAAAACAAAACTTCAACCACGAAAACACGAAAACAAGCGCTACTTAATTCATCAGCTAGACTCTCACCAATTCTGTCTCTTAACTAATCAAATTCAAAAACCAAATTGGTTCATATTCGGTTTCAATAACAGTAGTATTAGTAGTGGCTAAGGCATGTGAAAAATTCTCAAATGGGCTGGCTTCTAATTTCTCCCTCGACAAGTTGCCTGTCTATTATAGACGTTCTGGGAAGGCCACTGGGTATAGGTCTTTCTTTCTGATGGTAAAGAAATTTGCACCATCCATTGAATGTTCCCTGCTATGCCACTCCATATAGATAATGCGAGACAGTAGGTTTCTTATTCCAAATCTGAAGAAAGTGGAAGTGTTCCAGAATTCATAAAAGAGTTCGTCCTAACACTATTCTATAGCTATGTATATATATGCTTGAACTACTGTCGTTATGTGAATGGTGGACTTCCATGATACTCTGCTATATGCTCGAATTAACTACTGTAGTTTATGTGAATGGTGGACTTCCACGATGCTCTGCTATATGCTTGAACTGCTGGACGTAGTTTATGTGAATGGTGGACTTCCATGATACTCTGCAATAACTAATTAACTTGTAAGACAGCGAGAAAGAAAGTGGAATTATACTCTTGCATAACATGGCTTCATTTTTAAGTTTTGTTTTTAATAGTTGTCTACGAGTGGATGGTGTTGAGTTTGAATTTATTCCCTGCCGTTGGAGGATAGGAGGAACAGGTTTCCAAGGGAAATGTATGGGAAAGGCAACTGCATGGATTGCAGCAACGATCATATGCCCGAATGGAGAGGAGGAACAATAAATACATGCAAAGTTAGATAATTTGATTACTGCTAATTATTTTAATAATCTTATTGTAATATTGTTCTGTAACAAGAACTTGTATAAGAATTTTCTCTGCTGCCGAACCCAAATCATAAGCTAAGGCTATTTTAATTCTTTTTCCAAACTCTATTCACCTTTTCAATAGTTATAGCTGCTTATCCAAAAGAGGGGGTTTCTATAGCTCCTTCGCTCATCTCGGATTGGAAAATCAATTTCTTTAAGAATTATCACAACTTATTAATCAAGTGGATTGATTATGGGAGATATTACCACATAGTAATTGTGTATTGATTTATGAAATCACTATGCATATAATGTAATAAGCTATATGTCCATGCATAAAGGGATGGTAATTGTTGGGTATTTTTAAAAAAAAAAAACAAACAAAATATCTATTTTCGTTTCTAGAATGATGAAATCAAAAACGAAATAAAATGAAAATGATTTCAAATGATCTCTGATTCCCCAATCTTTTATTGGTTGATAGGCTATTCTTAAATGGGTCGTTTATTAGGCCCGACTTGAGTTGCATGCTCAGATCAATATATTGAACTTATATATTTTACCAATGCTCTCTTGTTTTCTTTTTCTGAAAAATATAATTCACATATTTTTTTAATTATTTAGATATATTAATATAAAAATAATTTTTAAAAAATAAAAAATATTATTTTGATAAATTTTCAATTAAATAATATTTTAAAAAGCAATCACTATTATACTAAACTTTTTTTTAATAAGCAAATGCAATGTACAGCAGTTTTAATTTTAAGCATTGAAACTAATTAACAGGTGCAGGCACAAAAAAAAAAAACCAGCAGCCTGATTTGGCTCCTATTTAAGGTTGTCATCACAGCCAATCAATATTTTATAAGTTACTTGGAATAATACTATGCATGTACACCAACTTCTATATGCTCGAACTACTGTTGTTTATGTGAATGGTGGACGATGCTCTGCTATATGCTCGAACTGCTGTACGTAGTTAATTTATGTGAATGGTGGACGATGCTCTGCTATATGCTTGAACTGCTGCACGCAGTTTATGTGAATGGTGGACTTCCATGATGCTCTGCTATAACTAATTAACTTGTAAGACAGCGAGAACGAAAGTGGAATTATACTCTTGCATAACATAGCTTCGTCTTTAAGTTTTGTTTTTAATAGTTGTCTACGAGCGGATGGTGTTGAGTTTGAATTTATTCCTACATGTCATCATTCTATCTGTGACATTCATACATGTATAAAGAAATGATACTTGCAGGGTTGTGCCCGCTTAAATGGTTAAAATTAGGGTTTTTTTTATTGGAATTGTAGGGAAAGTAGATTTTTAAAGTGTTTTTAATTTTAAAATGTTTTAAAATAATATTATTTATTTATTTATTAAAATTTATTTTTAATATCAGTACATAAAAACAATAAAAAAAATTAATTTAAAACAAAAAAAATTAAAATTGAATGAAAAACCAACCCAACTGGAATCCCAAACAAAACCCTAGACAGCCCTGAAGAGGCGATATTCTCCTTCTTGAAAAAAAAATCATAGAAAGAAGAATCATCAGTAAGAATTTATCATGACTGCTAAAATCCAACTTATTCATAATCTGGATTGCTTTATCGGAACCCCACCACTCATGAATATCCTGACTGTTAAAATCCAAGAAATAAAAGAGAAGTCAAGGAATAGAATTTAGTGCTAGAATCTGCATAGCAGGCTTAGCAGCCATCCATTCGAGAGAGCCCTACCGTCGCAGAAAGAGGGAGAATGTACTCTACTTCTTGATGTTGAAGTACAATCAATGGGCCCTACAAATCACAACCATTGGTTTAGAAAGATGTGGGACCCAATCGTCAAAGGTTGTACTGTGCTGATAAAATCTCTGACCAATAACCTCAACCTCAAGTGCGTCTGCATCTGCATCTGTCTTTCTCCGTCGAATAGCCAAATCTGTCGCATATCTTATTATATCATATCATATCTTCAAATTTTATATCATATCTTCAAATTTCACTTTATTATTATAATTTCGAGGTTCATAATTTTATTTAATTCTCAAAAAATTATTTTAAAAAATAAAAGTTGACATCCTCATTGTAAGAAGCACCAAAATACAAAGACTTTGTTATATTGACAGGGTCCATATTTATCACATTATTTGCTTAAATCATACCTGCCCCGTGTTTAATAATCCCCTAACATTTGGCTCATGCGCTAGTGTAATTTCAAATTATCTTTTTATATAATATTCTATGAATTGTTGTCCAGCAGTTTTTCAAAGAAGATATTTATGAAATCCTAGCCCGCCATGGCTTGGCACGCCCCGGTTGCCATGCTAATTCCATCTGTTCAACCGTTTATTTTTTAAAATAATTTTTTATATTAAAATACTTTTTTATTTTTAACATTAATATATTAAAATCATCAAAATAATATAAATATAATATTTTTTCACGCTAAACATATATAAAAGTAAAACTAAAAACTATGTTAAATAACCCCTCTCTCTCTCTCTCTCTCTCTCTCTCTCTCTCTCTATATATATATATATATATATATATATATATATATATATATATATATATATATCCTTTTCATGTTTGAACAAAGGTTTAAAATCAAATTTATTTTTATAAGGATAAATGGGATGATTAAAATGACATTCAATGTAGATCTAACTTTTTATTCATCTATGGGATTCGAGCGGTCTAGAAAGACCACCATGACTCCTCTCTTCTTGAGAATCCATACATTTATTATCAATGTATATGGACAACTATTTCTAAGCATAAGTTTAGATTTAGCCTCATGGAAAAATAAAATGTTCACCAAATTATAAATATTTTCCAACACAAGGTTTGATATAGTCATTGTAAGGTATTTGATGGGGTAAAAAAAATTATGGTCACCCGAGACCATTCACTCTAAGCCAACCCAATTTTCTTTCTCTTTTTATGATTTTTCTTATATCTATGCCTTTTTTCCCCTCCCACATTTATGCATTTATTTTCTCAGGTACAAACAAATTTTAATGTGTAGCCTATATAGTCTACATAGTTTTTTCCATTTCACATGCATAAAAACTTTACAGACAAACATCATTTTCTATCACTAATAGCTACTTTGTGCTACGCCTACTAGCCCACATCAACACTAATAAAAATAAATGCACTTCATCACAAAGACATGATTCACCAACTTCTCATCTAATCACATGTGAGACACAAAATATATGACACAATATCACACTAGCGATGAGCCACCTTGGTTGGCCAACAACACAATTTCTCATTTATGAAGAAAAGCCCAAGTTAGGTGTATGAATACACGTAGTCTCACAAGCAAGCAAGTACCACCTTTGGAGATGGACTCTCTATAATAAAAGGCCGCAAACCCTCTACCCACACAAATTCTCAACCTACACAGAGTTTCCTACAGCCACATAGAGCCAACTACTCCTAGATATACAAGTTATATACTCTCATTTTTCTTTTTTATATATATCTCCCACCACATACAAGTACTAATTAAAGTATTTAAGAGTCACTCATCCTATAAGGGACTTACTTTTTTTTAGGAACTCTTAGACACAAGCTTAGCCCATTTCACATATCTTAACTTAGTTTCGCAGCACACGATGAAAAACTAAATTTTTATGTTAAGTTTTTTTACAACTTCATCAGTGGTATTATATGTGAAAACTGAATAAAAAAGCCATTTCATTCCCGTTTTACACCTTTTAACAAAAACACTTTTTATGGTTGACAAGACTTAAGTACAAAGAATGGTAACCCTTCTCTCTCTATCATAGGAACTCCAGTTCCTCCAGAACTCTAACAACCCTTTAACCAAGTGCAGATGATCAACAATACTATCACAAAAATACAATTATATTTGCGTATTTCTCCTCCTTCGAAATGATAAGCTCACATACATACACTGTGATGAATCCAGTTCTCTAAAGAGACATGACATAATAAAATGCAAGCGAGTAACGCTTGCACTCCTACACTCAAAAGGAGCTATACATATTGTCCTCACACGAGCCACTCCAAACAATCCAATCACCATCGATCTTTATTTAAGTCCCATTCACACACTAGAAGAAGAGCTATGTTGAGACGAGATCTATGATTCTACGTGTAGTTGAACATGATCCAGTGGAAGAATCTCTATTTTATCATATAATACCATTCAACTCTCTAAAGATTATGTTTTTATAAAAGCTAACATAGACAACTCATAGATCCTCGAAAGCACATACAAAATATGAGAAAAATCCTAGAGCTTGTTACACAAGACACTAATGCCGTGTGCAAAGCTATTCCAATAATGCCTTACGGATCTGCACGAGCATGGTATCACAACCTAAAATCTGGCTTTATTCTTCATGTTTTTTCATCTCAACCCCAAACTAATCTCTCCTTTTAACAAAATCATTCATGCCAAAAAGATCACCACATAGCTCTTCATTATCACACAACAAGAAGATGAAAGCATCAAAGCCTATCTTCAACATTTCAACAAATAGATTCTTAAAGTGGAAAGACTTCTTGAACTCATCATCATAAAAGCTTTGATTAGTGGAGTATACAACTATTCCATATGGAAAATGTTATACAGTATCCCCGAGATAAATCTTTATAGTGTCAAACAAGCGATGAAGAACTATATTAGGGTGAAAGAAGCTCATGTGATTAGACAAGACATCTATGTTTCCACTTATACCAGAGAAGTCCTTTTAACGCCATTAATCTTCAACCAGAGCATCTAAAAAGATGCAAGGGTCATATCCGTGATTGCCTGACATTCCTAGAACTCATGACTACGCTTCTAATCACCACACAAACTTAGTTACTAGCTGTTATCTAAGGGAAAGAGTTTGTGCAATATGCTTTTTCCATTAAAAGTGGTGCAAGCACGAGGAATCCTAACAAGTTTTGTTTTTTTTACCATGACCATAATTATGACACCAGAGAATGTCACACCTTGAAAAAAAATAGAAAGATTAATTGCAAAAGGTTACTTTCACTAGTTTATGAGAAAAGAAAAGCAACTAGAACTAAGAAAAAAAGTTTATGTATTTGACGTGTTGCCTGAAATCAAATAATATCTCAATTATCCCATGCATTGTATCTTTATCTTTTAAATTTTTTGAATAAAAAATAATAGTTTTCTTTATATCTCCATTATGTTAATCTCTATGAAAAGTCTCAATGTCTCTAAATGTATCTTCAGGTTCCCGTAACCGTTTGTCTCTAGGTATCTGCGACCACCTGTCTCCGAAAGAATTATATATCATTCTCTATAAAATATTGACAAAAACATCTTATGAGTTCATAAGAAAATGACAAACATTCAAAAGCATAGCCATAATAGTAACTTTTTTATGAAAGCATGACCACAAACATAAAATTTTACATTACAAGTTTTTCTTCCTTTTAGCTTGTTAAAGTCTTCCATACATACATGTTTACAACACTTTAGGGAAAATTGATGGGGTAAAATTTACCAAAAACTAAATGTGGTCGCCTCTTAGGGTGACTAGATCAGGCTTGGCCTAGTAACTAGTCTAAATTTACTTCTTTTGATGATTTTTCTTACCCATTTGTCTTTCTCTCTCATATTTATATATTTATTTTTCCAAGTACCGACAATTTTAATGTGTAGCATACATATTTTTTTTTCTCGCAAGCATAAAACTTTTATAAACAAGCATCGTTTCTATCACCAATAGCTACATTTCTACCACGCGCTACCAACCCACATGAACACTAATGAAAATCAAACTCTCCACAATAGAGGTCACAAACTCTCCATCCACATAAACTCTTAACACATACAAGCTTTCTCATAGTCACATAGAGCCAACTACACCTAGATATGTACACCAATACCCTTTTTTTCCTTATACATTATCTTCTATCAACATACAAGTATTAACTTAAATATCAAAGAGTTTCTCATTTCATGATGAACTTATTTTTTCATGAACTTTTAGACACAAACTCGGATTAATTTACATGTCTTGGCCCAGTTTTGCAGTAGACAATGAAAAATCCAATTTCTATGTGAAGTTTTTTTTATGACTTCATCAATGTTATGATTACAGTGCCTTCAAATTTATAAAAATAATATTTATAATATAATAAATATAAATACTTAATAGTTAGTAATTACTTAAACAAATATTTATAACCTAAACAATGTTCCTTTTCTTCTCCAAGCTAAAAATATATATATATTTTAATAAAATTAATCCTAATTATTCCTAACTTATTTTGAAAGTGACAATGTATATTTAAGTTGTAATTCTACAATAACATTAATAACTAGCATAAATATGATATAATTAATTAATTTACTGAATATAAAAATAAATTATTATAAGATAATATATAAAAATATATAATAATTTATAACTTAAATACACTATAATTATGAAATTAACCGTAGAAATTGTCCATCCAATCCAGCACGCGGGGAGCAATCTCATGACCATCCATATTCCATGGAGCTAGAAGAAATCAAGCACGAAAATTTTGTTGTATAATAAAATAATAAAAAAACCTTTCCCTACGCGCAAATCCTTAGGTGGAACACACATGCCAAAAAAAAAAAAAAAAATACAAGGGGGCGTCTGTTCATTTCTCAAGCTCCAAATAGAAGACTGAGAGCCAGGGAAATGTCACTATAAAGACAGGAGTGAACTTATATTGAGTGTGTATCTGCGAGCGAGAGTCTTACAAATCCTACAAATTGTGACGAAGCAGTTTATAAAGCACAGGCTGAAACCGTTGAACTCTGTCTCTTCATTTGCATCTTGTGCTACTGAGGTTAGTTTCTGTTCTTTTTATCACCAAAAGATCCTCTCTTTTTCTGTTTTCCTCTGATGGGTTTGTTTGATCTACGTTAATCTTGGTTTCCTAATCATTAAATCTGAATCCAGATTGCGTTGTTGTGATTGAATTGCTGTAATATCTACTTGCTTCTCTTAAAGTTTCCTTCTTTCTTCCAAATCTTGCCTGTTTCAATGAAAACACAGTTTACAGTGGGAGTTAGCCATGGCGGGTTCGTCTTCTGTGCAGCCACAGTTCATTGCCAGCACTGGAAATAGGAGTTTCTCTAATGCACCATTGATTGAGAATTCAGATCCTGAACAAATTATCGTGCCTGATGTAAGTTTTCTTTTAAACAATCAATACTACTATTGATTCTCATTAGAGTTGCCATGTTTGCACTTACTCCATTTTTATTCTATCTCTATTATAATTTAATGAGAGATTTTTATAGACAGAAAGTGATGCCAAAGAAAATATGAATACACGTGTGTACATGTATATATGTGTGCCAAAGCAATCTGGCCCGAAAATATCCCGACTTAGAAACAAAAAAAAAACTTTGTATGTATGCATGTGGGTTTGTGTGTTTCTATGTGTTTCAGACGAGTACGAGGTTCATGTCTTTCATGTCTGGCATTCCTGTGGGACCCATCTCGGGGAGCCACCAATATATGAACTTGCATATGTTGAAAAATTTTGCGTTTGAATTTATGTATAATATTTGCTTGTGTGTTGCATTTGGTGTCTTCCATTTGTTTGAATTAAGCTCTCATCATGAGTGCGTGAAAAGATGGTGTTTGTGGTAAGGAATTGAGATAATTGAATGACTTTTGAGGTTAGTAAAGATGATGTAAGCTTGTTTTATAGAAACAAAGAGTCAAATGGTGTTTTAGGAAGCAAATTTAAGTGATAATTACTGCTTAGTGTCATGGTGTAATCACTTAATTCAATTCAAATTTGTTTTCTCTTCTTTTGTTTCTCTATTAAGGTAGGGAACAACTTGCACAGCTGAAAAATGGTATCTAAACATCATAGTATTCAACTGACTGATATCATCATTGTAGTTGTTTTATTTTTTTTCCGTCTCTTGCAATTTGATTAGCAGACTTTCAATTACTTTTCTATTTCCATCTGACTTTGTAGAAACGAGCCGGATACAATAAAAAGATTGAATAGTTCTGTTCCACTCAATTATATCATTGATGATGTTAGTCTAGTTATAAATTCCAAGGCTGTATTATTATTTTGAACTTACCTGTAAGAATATGATGAGGTTTATTTTGTACCTGAAAGTGCAAGAGATTTTTTTTTTCATTTTTATTCAGTCATGCTTTTCTGTCGTTTCTTCGATATCCTAATGACAGTTAGGGTAACATAAGCATTCAAATTATGTACTTGACATTTGACAAGGACTTGGAGCTTCCCATGTCTTCCAAAAGGCTTGTGGGTATGAACAAAACTGGAACTTTTATGTGTTTCTCACCTTTAGATTATCCTGAGAAAGGCAGTGACTCCAGCAGTGTGTATTGGAAAGGTCTTTTTTGTCTTGTTCTCCTTGATATAGCTCACGTCCTCAAAACAAAGTCATGACTTGTAGTTATGGAAATTCTTAGCGATTAGTGTTGGCATCTGCCTGGCAAATAAATGTTTGAATGTTTGATTAGTAGTGGAGGATATTCAAATGACATGACAAACTTTTGAGAACTCTATGGGCTGATGAATTGGAGAATTTTGTATGAGCATGCACGTGATGGCTAGAAAGGAGAATAATTTTAGGTTAAAGCATGGGAAACTCTTCTTCTAACAGTCACATAGATAGGTTGTGCCAGCAGATAGTGATATGCTTTCATGTTGTGGAAAAGTAGCATGATTTAGTGCAACGAGGAATGTAAAGCATATTGCAGCTTGCAAACTATGATAATGTTACCAAAATTGACTTCAACATAAGCTCTTTGCTTAACAAAAAGATCAATACTATGTCTCTGTATATGATATGAAATAAATTGAATATACTCATCTATCGAGGCATAAATGTTTCATGTATAATTTTATTATTCATCAGAATCTTGGGTGCCAGTGGTTCTTAGCCTTAACATGTTCCTATCAGGAATTCTGGATGTTTCTAGCATGAAACTTGTGATTGATAATATGCCTACGGGCTTCATTGCTTGTCTTTATCAAATTGGTTTAAATGTGAAATGCTTGATTGAAGGTCCATGTGTACTTTGTTTATGCAGAGGAAAAGCTGGAAAAACCTATTTGCATACATGGGTCCAGGGTTCCTTGTTTCAATTGCATACATTGACCCTGGAAATTGTAAGATCAAAAGCATTTCTTTGTGATGCTGCTTGTAACATGGTTAGAAATAATGACAAGTGCTGAATATTTTGTTTTAACTTGCAGTTGAAACTGACCTGCAGTCAGGAGCGCAATACAAGTATGAGGTCTGCCTTTTATCTTAATTCAGTTTGTTTTCCCTCTTGATTTCAGCCTTTGAAATTTGTCAAAATGTAATGTTATCAAAGAAGAGATCTGGAGCATCATGTGGTGGAATACCATAGAAAGTCGTGTTAGAGGGTAAATTGGAATTTTGCACTTCAATGAATTTTATGGAACACAGTAGCTAATATTTATGACACATTTTCCTCTGGATTCCTCCCCTGAAAAAAAAAAAAGAAAAAGATCCAGAATGATGGCTATATCATGTGGCACAGTGCGTCGAGGGTCTCAGGTCTTTTGATGGACACCTTTTTGAAAGTGAAAATCTAGAGCCTGCAGAAAGTTTCTAGCATGTGGATTTGTTAGTTTTTTTTTATAATTTGTTTTGTGTACTGTTGCTTTTCCTGAGGGAGTTCCTTTTAAAAAACTTGCAGTTACTTTGGATCATATTAGTAGCTTCATGTGCTGCTCTTATTATCCAATCTCTTGCAGCAAATTTGGGTGTTGTCACTGGTATGTGAAATCTAAACTTGCTAATTTGTTCTACATCTTCTCCACTGTTTACGTATTAATACAGATTTTTTTCTTCCAAAATTATCTTTCTCGTTGCAGGAAAACATTTAGCAGAACACTGCAGGAATGAATATCCTAGAATACCAAACTTCATCTTGTGGGTCCTTGCTGAAATTGCCATAGTTGCATGTGACATTCCTGAAGGTGAGGGTATCTCTGGTTTGCTTTGAGCATTACATGTCATTACATGGTATAATGAAGTCATTGCTCCAAGCATCAAACATATGGTGCACATGCATGTACTTAATAATGCTTACATCACCCCACTCTTGTTTTCAACTGATTTTATTTCTTAGAGGAAAATTTTGGCCAAAATGCTGGTGTATTAAAAGAGAGCAGCCTGTTTCTTTCATGTTATAATCGATGTTTGGTACCAAAAAATGCTTCCATCTCCTTCCAGTGATTGGGACAGCCTTTGCGTTGAACATGCTCTTCAAAATTCCGGTATGGATTGGTGTTCTTCTGACTGGACTCAGCACTCTTGTCCTTTTAGCGCTGCAGCAATATGGGGTACTTCGATTTCTTCCCAATTGCTATATGTTTTCAACAGTCTTGACGTTTCACTTATCCAGAAGAAGAATTTGCTCTTGCTACTACATTTCTATTATGTTGAATTAAACCATGTGAGTCCATCTTGTTTTCCTTGTACAGGTTCGGAAGCTTGAACTCTTTATTGCTTTTCTTGTGTGTACCATAGCTGGATGCTTTTTTGCAGAGCTTGGCTACTCAAAGCCTGATGCGAAGGAAGTTCTGAAAGGGCTCTTTGTTCCCCAATTAAAGGGAAATGGTGCTGCTGGTCTGGCAATTTCACTTCTCGGTGCTATGGTTATGCCGTATGTGTTTTATGTTCAATCTATTCATGTTTTCTTGCATTTGTAAAACCCCTCTTAAATTTGCCAGGCTTTTATGACATCCTTGCAGGCACAATCTCTTTCTCCATTCAGCATTGGTGCTTTCAAGGAAAATCCCACGATCTATGCATGGCATCAAGGTAAATATGACGAGTAGACTACTTTGAGCTTGCTTGTGCATGTACTTGAGAAAAACCTTAAGTTTGTTTTCATGTATGTGCATGTTAATGTGTAGTTCAAGTGTTCAAAAGTGCTTTGATATTAAAAGGGTTGAGTCATTGGGAGTTGGCAGTTCTGAAGCCTCTCTAGAAAGATTATATACATGTGCTACATTCGAGCTCTTGTCTACTAGTGGATTTCCCTACTGTTTTTTTGGTCTTTGTAAACTGCAGGATTAACTAACATAATCTCAAAATAAATTTCAGTGTTTAGCCTTCTGGTCAGTGAGCTTTTAGCCATTTTAGTGTTATTTGTTACCTTCCTACGTGTTGTCTCATGCATGCTCTCTGGCATATGTAGAAAATAGCCTCTTTGGGAAGAATCTTCAAGCAAACTAATTAGTTAATTGTATAGCCCTGATTTAATTTCTGTTCTGGCCAGTTTCTTTTAAGCTTAAAATTTTAGGTGCACTTTTCAGAATGATAAATTTTAAAATCACTGGCAAAATGTTAAAAATTTTGACATCCAGAATGAACTTCTTGAAATATGGATCTACACTGTCTATTTATTAACAGGCAGCAATGGATGCCATTCTTGTTCACAGGATGCTTGCAGATTTTACATGATAGAAAGTGGCTTTGCTCTCGTTTTGGCCTTTCTCATCAATGTATCTATCATTTCCGTGAGTGGTGCAGTTTGCAACTCACAAAATATAAATGCTCAAGATCAAGAAAACTGCAAGGACTTGGACTTGAACAAAGCTTCCTTTCTTCTTGAAGTATGCAACTCAGCAACATTTTCAATAATCTGATTGTCCTGTCAATTCTGACATGGTTTTCTACTATTATAACATATTGTGATTTTTCAATTTCCTCAGTGCTCTATTGATCCAGATATTTTTTTTCATGATAGTGCCATTGTGGTTTCTTGCTTGCAGAATGTATTAGGTAGTTGGAGTTCGAAACTTTTTGCAATTGCATTGCTGGCATCAGGTCAGAGCTCTACAATAACAGGAACTTATGCAGGGCAGTATGTCATGCAGGTATTTGAGAGTCACTCTAAGAAATTCTTATTTCTCAATGTCAGCACGTGAGTTTCTGACTAGAAAGCAGTCACTTTAAACTTAAGAAATAGACTTTGTGGTAGCATTCTTAAATTTTGTTGCAGAGTTTTAGTTGTTCTGCAATTCAAATTGTCATTGTTGTTTCTTTTGCTTCCTGGGGCTGTTTTGTCACTCATTATTCCTTTCATTTCTTACTGCAGGGATTTCTTGATTTACGATTGACACCATGGTTAAGGAACTTCTTAACTCGAAGCTTAGCCATAGTCCCTAGTTTAATTGTTGCCATCATTGGGGGCTCTTCCGGAGCTGGAAAGCTGATTATTATTGCATCGGTATGATCAGTTTGACACAAATACTATGCTTTCAGAACAAGGCATTCATTTATTTCTCAGATCTATATCTGTGCAGTGGACAGAATATAAACACCGCTAGAGCGATTGCAGAAAGTAACATTAAATTTAAACTTGTGGCAGCTTCAATGTTTAATTTCTCTTGCCGAGTCAGTGATATTTTGGAATGTTGCCTTTTTCTTTGGGAAGTAATGATATTCTATGATGATGATGTGCAATAAAAAATACTGCTTTTGTTGTGGTTTAAATATATTTCTCTGCTCATTGTCCTAAATGGGAGAAGGTGCTGCTTTGCATGTCCCAGATAATAATTTCATGCATAATCATGTCAGTGAATTATTTTCTTATCTAGATATAAAATCTTAACATGGTTGACATTAGGATGTCTTTTATTTTAATGGCTCCCTTTTTGTGATTCATTTCTACCATCTAATGCGATCTTGTGTGAGAGAGCCATTAGTTATAATGCACCTTGTTCCATACCATTTTTTATATAGTAGAAATGGATTCTTTTTTCTTTGTTCTTGCTTTTTTCTGATAACTATTTCCTGTCATCCAAAGCTAGACTTTTAGCTGTGATAATAAGAAACTGAACGTCATTAAAGCTATGGTTTCTGGGATGCTCAGTAGAAACATGAAGCAATGACCTTAGTGTTAACAAACTGTATTACATCACTTCCCATTTTTTCCACCAGAGGCAGTTCTCTGGAAATCATGCTTTCTTGTGTGAACATTAAGTCCAGCTTTTAGTTAAAAAAAAAAAGCAATCTTTTTGCAATCTCATTCTGTTGTTTTACAGTCCAATAGAATCAGAGTAAAAACTCCTGTTATCTCTTTGCATTTCTTGCTCACTTTTCATGTTGTATTGCAGATGATTCTATCTTTTGAGCTCCCTTTTGCTCTCATTCCACTTCTCAAGTTCACAAGTAGCGAAACCAAGATGGGGATACATGCCAACTCAACTACGGTATTACCTTTACTTCACCTTGTTTGTCTAAAGTTTTGTTCAGCATTAAATTTGAAGATTTCAATTTAGGTTCAGAATGCCATGACTATCTTCAGCACGGTTTACTCTTGAAAATATCTCAATAAGATCATCAAAGAAATATTTATAATATCCAGTAAAACAGTTGTCTTCGCATGCCATGCTTGAAATATGTTGTGTTCATTCTGCATATATACCATTTTATTTTATTTTTAGACATCAATTAATTTACTCCTCCTCTGCAGATTTCAGGTGTTACTTGGGTCATTGGTTTTCTTATCATGGCAATAAATATATACTACCTTGCATCTAGCTTCATCAAGATTCTTCTTCATGGCCATCTAAAGCTTGTAGCTGCCATCTTTCTTGGAATATTTGGATTTTTGGGCATGGCAGTGTATTTGGCTGGGGTTGCATACTTGGTGTTTCGTAGAAACAAGGAGGCTACACATCTTGTAGCACTAACATCTGAAAATCCGCAAATCGCCAACGAGTCTGGTAATGCAGTAGTGTACAGTCTCCCTAGAGAAGACATAGCATGCATGCAGTTGCCTCAGAGGAGGAGTAATGCAAATGATTTGTAAATCATGGGGCAAGGGATATCTCAAGGTCACTAACTTCTAGTGATTGAAATAACACTAGAGGCGAGGTTATAATCCGTTTCCTTTTCTGTCTTACCATTGTTATGTGATGACCGAACATCTTTGTGGACCAAACAGCTATAGCTGAATAAACCCTGAGCTTGAGATATTCAGAGAGCATGTCACCACTCATTTCTTTCTCGCATCCACTCTTGCAGAACTTTCGTAGAACATAGTGAAATGCAAAAAAAATTCAGTGTGGCTATGGATAATTTGTAGATTAACTTATTTATAGACTGGGCTAATAAATACATGACATATTTTTGGATACATTTGTGATTTAACATACATAATCTTGTAGGGTTCAATCACTTTTTATGCATGGGTCTGTTTCTACCAACTTCACTTTATCACTAAATTGACCTGTTGATGACTGCCAACATGTTTCGTAAATAGGCTAATCAACAAGGTAGATTTCTTGACCTCACCACGTCAACACAGGATCATGTATGTTTTGCTATGAATGAGTTTTTATTCTGGTGTTTTAAAAATATTTTTTAAAATTTTAGTTTTTCCTTTGTTTTAGAGTTTTTTTTAGTATTTTGAGATTGTTTTAATGTAAAAAATAATTAATCAAAATTAATATGTTTATGCTTTTATCTTTTTACAAATTTGAACAAAACCAAAGGAGAACGTATTTCACTTAAATGCACTTATTAATTATATTTGTTTTTTTTTATTGTTTGTGCTTTTGTGATGGTCTTCTAATGGTTTATTTGGGAACACAAATCTTTTTAAAAATTTTAATTTTTTTTATGTTTTTAAATTGTTTTTACTCAGGATAGTTGCTACTTGCCAGCCTTGATTTAGACTTTAGATTCAGCTTCCACAAGAAAGGGTATGTACTAATCAATACAGAGATGGCATCCTAGAGATTTTGGAAGGGAATAAAAGTAAGAGAAATTAACATCCTTAATTAATTATATTAGGATAATTATCATCTGATCACCTGTACATGCAACTATCATTATATATATAAGCTTTATTCGATTTTTAGACCTTATTTTGAAAGATAGATAATCAATTCTCAATCCAAGGGAATTTCCATATTCAAATTGGATTAAACTTAAACAACAACAACCAAAAAAAAAAAAAAATACAAGCGAAACACTCAAAAGTTACATCCAATAATTGATTAATTTAGGGATTAAAACATTCATTATAAAAGGATTAATCTAAGCACGAAGACAATTAGAGGTCTTTACATATAGAAGACAGTAACACTTACACTCTGACATTGACATTCTTCTTTAGCATATTCTTTTTTTTAGTATGTATTTTACAAACAACTTCAGCCACACTTGAGGTCCTCTGACATTGACATTCTTCTTTAGTATATTCTTTTTTTTAGTATGTATTTTACAAACAACTTCAACCACACTTGAGGTGTGGACCTATACCCTGCTAATCAATGAGCCCTTATTGAATTTTCACAGAGTCTTCAGCATGTTTTAGGATTGGAAGGATACCCTTTTCCTGCAAGCTCTTAACAGTTTCATACAAGCACTGTTTTACTGGGACGAATTCGATGCCCAGAT
>Ga0325405_1001741_pt1 | contig 22277 bp, 11 predicted proteins | sample PopdelMetagenome_21_FD_205663 | JGI IMG/M metagenome (GOLD analysis project Ga0325405, IMG submission 205663) | Populus deltoides microbial communities from Bellville, Georgia, United States - Xylem-Control-R2 | ecosystem: Host-associated > Plants > Phyllosphere > Stem > Wood/Secondary xylem...
TGTGTGTGTGTGAACATGTGGACAACTTGACATTATAAGTTATAACATTGTGCACATATTTTTTATATATATAAAATTACTCTTATTTTTAGGCAACTACACCTTTAATTAAGATAAATGATTTTAAATAATTTTTTTTAGTTAAACAATAAGGTGTTGAAAATTTATTTTAATTAACATGATTTAAATAAATTATAGATGAATATCAAATTAATCTTAAAAATCCATGGTTTTTCCACTTAAAGAACCATTGATTTTTCTAAATTTAATTCTTGATTTATTGGTTGCTATTCAAAAGTTGATAACAGTGGGAATTAATTCTTATTAATTATTCAGCATTTATCTTCCAAAATTCACTATAAAAAAAAGGATGAATAAATAGTTTCTAACTTGAATTTTTAAATTTTACGCATTCCTCCTCACCTTATTTTTAGTGTTTTTCTTCTTCTTTTCATACTTTGGTTTTTGTTTTAAATTTAAAGATTAAGTTCATTTTATTGAGAGATATTTAAGTTACATAATTTTTTTGTTAAAAAACCTTATTAAAAAGTGCATCTAAACCAAAATGGTATTGTTGGAATATTAGAAGACATATTGCGAACATCCTAATTATACAAGTGATAAATAATAAAATTTTAAAGACAAATTATTCATCATTAACAACAATAAAAGATTCATTACAAGTGAGGAGCAAAGATATGCACCTTTCTTGTTTTAATTTAAGTATAATTAATTTTATTATTAGTATGCATACTAAGACTTTTTTATTTTTTTATCAATTACAAATTTGAATATATATTTAATATACATGCTAATATTTTATTATTATTTTTGTGTTAAAAATATGTTTGCTATTAATTATGCTTTTACATGCATGCTTATAGTTTTAAATATATATAAATTTTAGGTTTTTATTAAATATCTTTTATTTAGCATGCCTCTCGGTAATCATAAACTAAATATCTTTACTCAATAGACTAATATATAATTTACAAACTTTAATTTACATGAGTATTCTCTAGTTATTTTACGCTTAATTCAGACTAATTTCTATTTCAAAACAATCTTAAGGATATATCTACCTGCCTGATGTATTTAAAAGAAAATTAATAAATTCTTCTAAATTTTAAGCTGATTACAAATAAAAGATTATATCTGCCAATGACCTATAAGTTTCTTAAGTCTGTCAAGTATATTGATATTGTATGCTGTAAATGAGAATTCTACTTTAATGCTGCCAAGTAACTGGAACTCAAATTTATAATTTTGTTGTAAAACTCTTGTTATTGTATTCAATGAGAAACAAATCAGTTGAATTCATAGTCATTTAACCCGGTCTTGCAGGTCAACCCAGGACCCGAGTAACTTGGGGCCTTGGCCGGGTGTGGTTCATTCAAAACCTAGGCCATCAATTGACCTGGAGAAAACCGTTAGATCCATCGAGTCAACCCGAAACCCGGGTGACCCAACAAAACCTGATAGAGATCCATTTTGTTTTAAAATATATTTTTTATCCTAGCTAGATATTTTTTTTTTTGCATATTTTTCAATAGGTTATTAACTCATTTCAAAGTTTACTATATAAATATTAGAAGAATATTTTATTTTTTTAATATGGAATTTGAAGCCTTTTAGTATATATATTCTATGTTCATAAGAAAAAAAATATTTTTTCAATGTGGAATAAAAAACCTTTTGAAATAATATTTTAAACTTTATTATTTACAATATGTATAATCTATATTCACATAAATTATTTTTTTAATTTTTTATATGAAATATTAAAATCTTAAATATTTTCTTTTAATTTTTCCATACCTGAATGGACTTATATAATTCATGATCCGGCCTCTTAACCGAATCAACCCGAACTAAGTTTGACAAGTATGCATTTATCTTGATGTCCTGTGAAACCAGTGCCAGTGCCGGTGCCAGTGCCGGTGCCTTCTTGCTGGTCTGCGGCAAGCGCAGCTTTGACTCCCTCTCTCGAAGCAAATTGTGTGCACAAATAAATCAAAGCTTATATGTTGAAGTTTACTACTGCACTGAAGCTCCCTTTGGTTTTTTGAAGCCAAATCTAGTTTAAAATGAATGCTACTCTTAAGCAAAACTATAAATAAAATCTTTTAAAATACTTACAAAATATTTTTTATATATTTCGAACAAATAGGGCCTTTGATAATTTTTATTTTATACTTAGAGCTTTTTTAAGTAAGAGTAATTTTTATTTTATAAAACATAATTGATAAATATATCTTATTTATTTAATATTTTTTGTTAAATGAGAGCCTTAAATTATTTTTTAAGTAACCCTTAACTTAAAACAGCTCTGTTTAAAACCTTAAGAGTTCATCTTTCATGATCAAGATTGTTAGTGCACAATGAAATCTCCACAATTTTAAGCCCATGTAATAAGCAGAGAAAAGAAAGTATGGTATTTTTTTTGAACCACTGGGTTGATATGAGATCCGGTCCATATACATATTATTAGAGCTTTTGAATTTTCAAATCAAAGTTGTTAAACTCAGATTGGGTCAGATAGGTTATCTGAAAACCTAATTGATCTCAAATATTATCTAAAAACCTAACTGATCCAAAATCTGAACCAATCCTAATTAAAAAAAATTAAGGTATTGATCTAGTTAAAAATTCAGGTAAACTCGTTATTGATCAACCTTGGATAAAACCTGATCTTCAACTTGTTAACTTTTATTGTAAATAATTTTTTTATTAAAATGAAATTGTTTTACTTTTTATTCTTTAAAAATTATAGGATCAACCTTAATAGACTCTCCCAACATAACATGTAATATGCCCAATCAATCGCCTGACTGTGCCTCAGTTTGCGGGTTTCATTTGTAATTGTTGTGATGCTTTTGATTAGAACCATTTAATTATGGCATGGACAAATGACAACAACTGCTTTTGATTAGAATTCTAAGTTTGCAGGCTAGGAAACAAAACAACATTTTCTAAACAATTTATGTCTCATGGGATCAAATGGAATTCACAGCAGAATTTGACATCCTAATCATCTCATGGCTTACCATGTATGAGGAATTACATTGAAGTTTAGGATATTTTCTAGCTAATATGATTGCATGATGTTGCCGCTCCGTTTTCAAAGTATATTTTCATTTTTACTTTTTTTAGTTAAAATTCTTTTTCTTTATTTATGTATTTTTTCCCCTACAAAAGCATTTTTTTTTATTAATAGTGTGGGTTTTTCCATAAAAACTAATATGATTGTATAAGCAAGTTCCAATAAAAAAAAAATCAGTAATTATTTTATTTTAAAAAAATCTAATTTTAAAATATTTAAAAAAAAATGACCTAGAGAATCAAGCTCGGTGTAAGTTTGAAAGGTTAGATCCGTAAGCTTAACTAAAAAAAAAAAAAAACCTAAATGTACCTAACCTTTAAAAAAAATGAACAACACATGGTATACCTAAACAAACATCTCCTCCAATAATTTCCAATCATTTATGATGACGAGAAAATCAAAGTTTATATGTTTTTACTAACAAAAACTATACTTTAATAACCATAGAAAACAACTGTTGTTATTTGTCCATGCAATAAAATATAGTTTCACCAAAATCACCTCAACCTTAAAAAACACTCTAAATAGTTTAAAAACTCAAAATCAAATCAAAACACACTTTTTGGATTCTAATTTACCTTTTCTAGTTTCATTTATAACCCAAACCACCTTCGTTGAACTTCTATTCTAAAGACAAAAATAGTTACACCAATATTAACTTTTTTTGGCCAAACAAAACCTTTCTCTCTCATCTCTCATCTATTAGAGGTAGGGTTTGATTATCATCTAGAGATATAAGAGATAGAGATAGTAGAGACAAAAATGATAAGTCCTCGTGTACCTATTATTTTGAAAGTATAAAAATTTACTCTAAAATTGTCTCAGAGACACATTTATTTATGAATGTTTGTCTTTGTCCTTTTAACCAAACCTTTCTCTTTCATATTCCTCTTTTACATCTCTCTTTCATTTTTCAACTGTTAGGTAGTGTTTAATTATTATCTTGAGATAGAAGAGATAAAGATAATGTGGTACAAACACATCCTAAGACACGTTAAAATCATATTTGAATGATTTACAACTTGACCCAACAAGAACCTACTTTAAAGAACTAAAGTTATACGCAGTGATCATCCCCACCACCTCACATCTATAAAGAGATGTGAACGAGTAGTATAAATCATAACAAAGTTGATCAATCATTCAAAAAGTTTACAAGTTAAATCAAGAACTTAGTATGTAAATCACTAAACCACACAAAAGATAACAAGAATATTGATTTCTCTGTTAAAAATAGTCTAACCTTTAAAAGCTTGTACAAAAAAGTAGAATCCTAAGTCTAATAAGATATTCCTACTGGATATGGATAAACATAATAAATATTAATGATCCAATGAACCCAAATTTAAATAAAGTCTCTAATATCTCTAAAAGGCCTAATAATAACTAAAAGATAAATAAAACAATAGCCCAATTAATTTAAATAAAACTAAAGTTGTTTTTGTAATCTATTGGCAGAATCAAATCTCAACTTCAAATGCATGGCTCTATCTCTTCTTAATGAATTATAATGCTTTCCATATATCACTAGAAAGATATGAATGTATATTTTCCAATACAACTAGAATTACATTGAAATTCCTTATGTATGTCCAATTATGACAAAACATTTAGCTAAAGATCAAAACTATCAAATTTGAATCTTCTCATTCCAATCTTTTTACAACGCTTGAATGCCTATCTACAAACCCTTCTTGAACATGAATCAAATTAATCAAGACTTGGTCTTCATTATTTATTATCTTCTTGAATTCCACCTTAGCTCATGTGTCTTGAAGAAGTCCATTGAAAACCTATTTGAACCTTTTAATCCTAAGTCTTGTTACTAGACCAATTGAAACCTCAAATTGATCTCTTGGCATTGCTTGGATTGCATCATAGTGGAGACAAAAAGAAAATGTCCCTATGTATCTATTGTTTAGAAAGTATAAAAATTCATTTTAAAATTATTCCAAAGACAAATTTATTTTGTATCTTTGTCTTCGTTCCTTCAACCAAATATGTTTGTGTTCTTTTTGTATTTATCCATTTTGTCTTGGGACACTAACCAAATGCAACCTTAAGGGTTAAAATAAAGTACCATGATCAAAATGTAAGTTTTCAAAACTAAAACAACAAAAATGTGAAAAGTGTCACCTAAAGTATTAAGTGAATAATGATTTGTAAATGTGAGAAAAAATGTTTAGTGAATAATAAAAACATATTCTCTTTTAGTTTATAGCTATAGAGAACACAATCAAAATTGTTAAATTCAACCCTCCTCAACTAGTTGATTTAGAAAACTCGAGACTCAGAGCTTGATCCATACTAAGTTTTTAGTTGTTCATTGCCTTGGCAAAACTTAGTTGACAAACTAGTTTTTTAGCTAGTAACCCGATTGATTCGGCTAAACTTGATTGAGTCAACATATACATAAAAAAATAAAATATATTTATTTTAATAAGAAAATGGCTTACCTAAGTTGATAAGATAAATTAGAGGTTGATATGGTGATATAATAACCTTAATCTTAACCCTTTTCAAAATAAGCTTTAATGTTGAGTTTGTGAAATATGAATATAAGTACTAGAACACTAAAATACTTCTTTAATCAAATTGGACCTAAAATAAAAATCGAAGCTAAATAAGTTTTTTCCTCTCCATCAAAACAAGAAAGAATCGATATTTGCATAAACATAAGAAACTTAAGAACTTGTTATTCTTTTAAGAATGCATTTGGCGTTTAAATTTGGCTCTGGTAAGCAGGAAAATCTTGGGCTTGTTATCATGAAACTGTAGGCGAACTATCTTCAAAGCTCCCAATTAAGAGAGTGTTTGGAAATGCAGGCCAACCCGTGTTTTCAAAAAATTCAATTGTTTTTTTGTTAAAAATTAATTTTTTATTTATGTTTTGGATTGTTTTGATGCGCTGATTTTAAAAATAACTTTTTAAAAATAAAAAAAACATTATTTTGATGCATTTCAGCATGAAAAACACTTTAAAAAGCACCGCAACCACACTCTTAAACAAGTCTTTGTCTGACACCCTTATTTATTAGTTCTTTAGATGGGTTTGATAATGGTGGGCCTAAAGGCTTTTGTAACTGCCTTTTGATTTCTTTTTCCTCTCATAGTAGTTTCAAATTAACTTTAATTTTACATTTTCTATATTGCCAAGGGGCTTTATTGATCAAGTCATCTAATACCCAAGTCCAAAAAATTTTGGCGATGTCATTCAACGTTAATGCACTCATATAAATTATGCAAAACCAATTATAAGGGAATTTCTTTTCTTATTTTTCTTCCTCTAAGCAAACTTCAAACATCTCTCTGTTAAAAAAGGGAAAAAATAGTTGTATGTTTCTGTATTGATTATGTAAAATCATCCCATAAGTTGGGTTTAACAAATATCCTAAGTAAAAAATGGATAAATACAATAAAAGACATAAGCACGTTTGGTTTAAGAGAAAACATAGGTAGCGTTTAGTTACCATTTTAGGACAAAAGAGACAAAGACAATAAAACATATGAGATATAAACAAAATTATATTTTATAGTGGCATACAAGACATGATAATTGTCTTTGTGTCCTGTATGGTTAATGATGTACGAGACATGGTAATATATATATATAAAAAATCTATTTTAGCTTAACATATATCACTATCAAACTTACAATTTTTAAAAGATAATTAGATATTATTTTTTTACTTTAGATTATATTGATTGTTGAAATAATAGTACAATAATCTTAGTTATAAAACCTGAACTAGCATAGTGAATTAATTGATATGAGACTCGATAATCTCAATGCTTGAACCATTCTAGGTTTGAAAAAATTTAAAGAAGGATTGAATTTGCCTAATCTGATAAAAACCCTAGGTAGACACATGACTTGGTTGCCCTATGATAAAACTCAATCAAAACACATTGATTTTTTTTTAAAAAAAAATTAGTCAAAATGATATTGTTTTGATCCTATAAAAAAAACTTTTAAGTTAACCTAGGTTGATCTTCTCAAATTGTGACTTGAGCCTCGTCTCAGATCAAGTTTTAAAACTATAATAATAATTATTTTTTCCCTTATATATCTTAGTTGAAAACAAATTGGAATTAAAAGTTTTTTAAAAGGATATTTTAGGGATAAAAATAATAAATGTTATCTTTGGAGATATGTTCCCTTTGTACCTCTTGTTTTTAGAAGTGTTGTTATCTATTTTTGGAGTCTTTATAAACAAAAAATAATAAAAAAAGAAAATACTATTAAAAAAAAACACTGGAAGAAAATAAAAATATACCAGTGAGATGAATATACTAGAATGCCCAAGAAATTGCTGAAGACTGGTTGATAAAGATCAAAATATACAAGATTGAAAAATTTGACAGTGTATTTTTTAGTGATGAAGACTTTATTGACAAATGAAAATTCAATTTGAGGAAAAAAAAATTTAAAATTGGATGTTTAAAAACTCAATTGAAGTTTTTCAAGGTTTAATTGAACTTATTGAGGGCTTATTGCAATAAAAAATAATTTTTAAAGTCAATTTAGACTTTAATTTAAAAAAATTAAAGTTTGGGGGTCAAATTGCAAATTTTAAAATCAAATCAGAGTTTAATTACACAAACAACAACAACAACAATAATAATAGTGATAATTAATCATTTAATGTTAGATTTGCTGGGAATTGAGTTTCATCATTTTTTCATATATAATATTTTCAATCTAATATCCTAAATTACTGGTTTGAAAAATTTACATGGCTTGATGTTCTCTTTTATTTTTTATATTATTTTTTTAAAATTTTATTATTTAATATTAAAATTTTAAAATAAAAAATCTATTATTCAGGTTTTTTTTTTATATATTTTATTAAAAACTCAAGTAAACAAACATTGAGATTTATTTTATTGCTGAAGTCTATTGTATTACAAAAAAAATCCTTGCAGTATCTCCTTCAAATGAACTAGTTAGGAGAAACAAAATTTACAATATAATTATTTCCCTAAAAAATCGTGCCTTATTTATTTATTTTTCTTAAACAGCGGGCTTGAACTCCTACCTCTAAATGGGCCAACAAAAGCCAGCCCACAACTAAACCCAAAAACCCACTGTGTCAGCTGACTCTCTGAGGCAGTCAGTCCTGCTCTCTTCTGTCTTGAGATCGAAGAAAACTTTTCTTCTTAAACCACAGTCTCTCTGTCTCTCTCTCTAACCCCTGCAAAAAGAAAAAGCACAGAGATAGAAGCTGAAGAAAACAGAAGCATAAAACGATGAGCAGCATAGGAACAGGCTACGATCTGTCGGTCACTACTTTCTCGCCGGATGGCCGTGTTTTTCAGATCGAATACGCTGCTAAAGCCGTCGATAACAGTGGGTCTGTTTCTTTCCGTTTTCTTTGTGCTTGTAAATTTCTACCCCAATTTCTTTCCTTGGATTTGCTTCACTAGCATTATAGCAATTAGTTTTTTTTTGTTTTGTTTTTGCAGTACTGTTATTGGAATCAAGTGCAAAGACGGGATTGTTATGGTATAAATACTATTCCTTTCTTTAAAAGATTGAATCTTTTTTTATTTGGTTGTTGTGATTGTAGTTGGAATTATAGTAATTAAATGGTTAATTGTTTGATTTTAGGGTGTGGAGAAGCTAATAGCTTCGAAGATGATGTTACCCGGTTCCAATAGGAGAATCCACGCCGTTCATCGTCATTCCGGCATGGTACTGCCTTTTTTTTATTTTTATTTAGAAAGTTGCAGAAAATATAAGAAAAAAGCTGGGTTTTTTTTTCCTTTCTTTACAATGTTTGTACTAAATAGAGCTCAATTTTGTGTCTTTTCATTGCTGTTTGTTGGGTTTTGGACGGAGATTTATATCATTTGAAATTGATGAAAATTAATGGTCGTGGATGATTTACATGACATTAGTGCTTTTAATTTCTCAAGGGATTTGAGCTTGGTTTTATTTAGCAAAAGTATCCGTGTGCATGTGTTTCGATTGCTTTATCATGCCTGATTAAATGGGGTCTTGTTTAGGGTCAGTTAGTAGGCTTAGTTTGTGACGCGATTATGGGTTATTGCTGAAACTAACAATGATACAAGTTAGGGTTTGAATGTACTTGAGGTGGTTTTTTTGGGTACATGGTGAGAGCAAATGATTGCTGTATCACAGAAGGTTTGACTAAGTCTGTGAGTTAGAGTTTGTAGGTGTTGTGCTGGAAGTTTGGGTTTCCTAATGAAATTCCACTGGAGAGAGGCTAGGTTAAGCTTAATTGATGGTGCTGGAAGTTTGGGTTTCCTGATGAAACTACACTGAGGGGCTAGGTTAAGCTTAACTGGAAGAACTGATAATAACATTTTTTTTCATGTAATTTTCACTTAGATTTCATCTTAACTTCCCCAAAGAGAAAGGGTGGTAGAAGTTCCTTTTTATTTTATACAGAATTATAAGGTTGTAGATTGCGTTGTTATTTCAAGGAAAAATGTGCTTTAGGAGAGATAAGGAAAGGTCAAGTCAATGCTATGTTCTGTAGCATTTCATTTACTATACATGTGTTCACATATGTTATGAATGAAGCAGAATATTGCTTGTGTTATCATTTATCACTAATCTGTTCCTTGAACTCCAAACCGCATGCTTATTAGAGATATCTGCATGAGATGTGTTTATGGATCTTGTTCTTAAAATCAATCACTTTGATGAAGAATTTTGTATTGTTCGGGTGACTTTATGGAAGCAAACAGTAACTTGCTCTCTCTCTCTCTCTCTCTCTCTCTCTCATGCTTCAAATATCAGGCTGTTGCTGGTCTAGCGGCTGATGGGAGACAAATTGTTGCACGAGCCAAAAGTGAGGCAACCAATTATCAGAGGTTTGTTTTTGAACAATGCGTGGTTGCAAGTTTTATTTTTACTCTGAAGCCTGCTTGAGTATTGAGTAGAAAACTGTTATAGATACATATCCTAGTTGATTAGCTTGTGGTAGTGGATTAGGTGCTTTTGCCTCAGTCATAAGTTGGTCACTGAAAATTCAATTATGAACATTGCATGCGTGAACTTCGTGCAACTTCCCACTAGTGCCTCCTAATCTTGCTGATTGCTAAGTCTGTTACAATTTTTGTTAAACTTTCTTCCTTTTGATATCTTAAGTACATGTTTTGGTTTTGATTCCATGCAGGCATTACTATAGATGTCCATTCTCATCATTTGTTTTCTATGTAATCATCAGTGCTATAGATTGAACATGGACTCAGTAGCTTGATTGAAAATTGCCTTTCTGTTTTCTTACACCGTAAGTTTGCTAATCCTTGGCATGCCATATTCTGATTTTGTAGTGTTTATGGTGAACCTGTTCCTATCAAGGAGCTTGCAGATCGTGTTGCTAGTTATGTGCATTTGTGCACTCTCTATTGGTGGCTTAGGTAAGTACAGAATTTATTGGTAAATTTTTTTGTTGGTGATTATGTCCTTTTGCACCTCTTGGGCCTTCAGAAAAAGTACATAAACATTGTTGATGCTGCAGGCCATTTGGTTGTGGGGTGATTCTTGGTGGTTATGACAGAGATGGGCCTCAATTATACATGGTCGAACCATCTGGCATCTCCTATGTGAGTTGATTTGTCATGGTTATGCTTGCAGTCTTTGCAATGTCCCTCCCCCTTTTGATTTTGTTACATGGTGTGTTTGTTATCTAATACCATGTAATTTGATTTTATGTAGAGATATTTTGGCGCTGCAATAGGGAAAGGGAAGCAGGCTGCTAAAACGTAAGTTATAATATTCCCTTTTGGTTTGGGGAGTTTAGATAGCTGTATGATTTTATAGCAAGGATTTGTGACATGATCTGAATTTTAGAAAGTGATGTTCATTCTTTTTGGCAACTCTTAAAAATGATTTGCTCTCATCTTAAGCCAATATGTCAATTGATCAAGCAACAGCCACTTTAAGTGGAGGAATTAATCTTTATAAAGGTTTAATTTTGTTAGCCTTGTTTCACATTATAATTGGTTGCTGTATTTCTGCTATTTATATTATCCTTTAGCTAACGTTTAGCTTGTGGTCCCTTTTCTTTATCAAATGATTGAATTAATGGCATGGACAGAGAAATTGAAAAGTTGAAGCTATCTGAAATGACATGCCGAGAAGGGGTTATTGAAGTAGCAAAAATGTGAGTGCTCCGTTTATTTTTCTTAATCTCCCTTTTTTCTTGCATGTATTTTTTTTTAATTATTATTGCATTCAATAGATTTTCTTTGTTTCCTTTCTGAGTCTGGGCCTTTTTGTCTATCAGCAAATGTGCTTGTTTTGACAATGCTTGGCAACCCTTGGCTCCGTCTTCTTTGTTTTTTTCCCCTTCCCTTCTTAATCCTTGCTGATGCCTTTGGCAAAGTTTAGATGATGTAATGACATGTGTATATCTCAATTGTTGATCTTATTCACTACTTCATGTAACAAAGAATTTTTTTGATGAAAAGAACCCATGTTATTAGACATAATCTACAGTTGTAACTATAAATATCTATAGAGAGCAAGAGAAAAGAATCATAAAATGGAGGAAGATCCTTCAATCTCTCAGTCACTCTCCAATTGGATGCATTATTTGGAGCATGTGCATGTGTATTAAGATACTTGGACACTATTTGATATCTTCCTTCTCCCTGGATCAGCATTTACAAGGTACATGATGAAGCAAAGGACAAGGCCTTTGAACTGGAAATGAGCTGGGTTTGTGACGAATCAAAGAGACAGCATGAAAAGGTAATTCTTGTGGATTCTAACTTGCAATTTTATGATGTGAAAGCCAGACTTGTCTTGCTGTTATTTATTTTAAGGCTTTCTTTTTTGTTTTGAACGTTCTTTGAATGTGTGTTATTTTATAAGAACATATGACAATTCTCCCTTGATGTTGCAATGAATCTGAATGTTTTATTGTTATTATCGCGGGCGTAGGTTCCTGATGACCTCTTAGAGGAAGCCAAGGCAGCAGCTCGGAATGCTCTGGAAGAAATGGATGCTGATTAAAAAGCTTAATAGAGCTGGGAATTCACTCCTTGGAGATTACTGTTGTCTTCCTGTAATCGGTTCCCACTTTTCCCCTTGTCAGATACCAAGTGGGTTTATGTTTTTTTTTTTTAACATGGGAAAATTCAAGTGGGTTTATGCTAGTGTATTGCTGCGGTTACAAGTAATTTATCCTCAACCTCTTAAAAGTCTAGTATGTCCTGTGGTTTTTCCTTTTCTTGTAATTCAGTCTTCATGCACTTTAAAAAAGCACATGCTTGCTCTGGCACAAATTTTCCACAATACTATCTTGGAGCTTATTACAACCATGTGGGAGAGTGGTTGCGGTATAAACATAAAAAAAAAATATTAATTTGAAGTAAAGAAAATTTTTATTTTTAAAATAATTTTTAAAAACACTTAAAACGGAAAAAGTAAAAATATTTGTATTAAAAAGAAAAACCATTTGGGTGCCTTGCACAAAATTATAAAAATAATGTTTTTTATTTAATTTTTTTAAAATTATTTTTAATATTAGTATATTAAAATTATCTGAAAAAAATATAATTTGAAAAAAAAGAAATATTTTTTTTAAAATATTTTTAAAATAAAAAAATGAATAGGTTTCAATGTTTAAATTTCAGAGTCTCTATTTTTCCTAGATCTCCTCTCCTTGTGGGCTTGCTTTTCTCTTTTAGGAATTTTGAGAAATATATGTTGGGCTATGGTTTCAAGCAATTGTAAAAGAAATGTCTTCACGCCATGCTATGCCCCCAATTCAAGTTAATTTAATTTCTAATGTGAGTGAAGAAAGTAATGTGTTTTGATATCAATTTTTTAATTGAAAAATAAAAAAACAAAGTACATGGTTAATAAAATTAATTAAGAAAATTGCTAATTAATAAATTAAAAAAAGTTATAAACACTAATAAAAAATTAAAGAAGGAAGTTGATATTTTAGCAAAAACTAAAAGCTAGTTACAAATATTTTATATCAATTGTTGTGTTTATTTTATACATTTTTCTTGTATCTATGGGCCAAATTTCATGATATCGATAGTCTATTAACCAATTAATAGACAATTTAGCCCGACTAAACATTTTAGGTCTGGAGGTATTGATGTCATGGATATAATGGGTTGCATTTTAACCTATAATTATATTCAATTTAATTTTTGATATTTTACAAAATAAAAACCTGACCTATTATTTTTTTTTTTGGACTTGAGCAAGTTGGATATATCAGGTGGGGTTAAAATTTGTGGATATTATATATATTCGAGAATTGAGTATATTAATTCTATTATTTTTTGATGATCCTAACATCGGGTTGTAGAAGAACTTCAGTTATACGAGTAAGAAAAAAATGATGAGTAATTAAGTACATGAAGTTTGAAAGAGAGAATTGAAGGGAAAAAAAGATTAAGAGAGTGAGAGATGACTACAAGTGAAGGCGAGGGAGGAAAAAAATTAAGAGAGAAGAAAAAAAAAATTTATATCAATAACTAGATTTACTTACGTTGGTTATACATGTTAGGTCAGGTTGAACGAGTTTTAAAAATTCCAACCCGCACCCGATCGACCAATTAGATTTTACAATGATCAAGTTGACACCTTCCAAGAGCTCGTTCTGGAGTTCTAGACTTCTAAATGACATGATGTTTTATGCAAATGGAAGAGGAACATCCCCTCTACAACCATATTTCCATGAAATCAGACATTTACATCCCAATTTTTTCATGAAAGTCCCTAACATCTTGTCTTTGATCAACCATCACTTAATTTTCAGATGTAGGGCTAATCAGGTTGGCACATTTGAACGAATAAATATGGAGCTACAAATATCCAAATTGAGTAAGAGTAGATCAAAATGAAAGATGTACACCCCCTTTAACAGATTCGAGTGGTCTCAGGCGACGATGATGTCAGAATTGCTCTGATGAAGCCTCGAAAGTTGGTAACTCAGTCAGCCTCGACAATGCAACTATTTTGCAAAAAATGATTTGGTTTTCATGTGTTTACACACGAAGGCTTCTCAATGGGTCCTTATTAAGGGTTCATAACACTCCTATCAAGATCAAAAGGTCAGAAATTGATCTAAGACAACCTAAAATCCTATAAATACCCTCTCAAGCATGCTTATAGGCTAGAACCAAAAAAAAAAAAGAAAGAAAAAAAGAAAAAGGTTAAGAAAAGATAAGAAAAAGGAGAGTAATAACAATAAGAAATATAAAGTTAGAGGTTCAAGAGTAAAAACCAAGTTTTTCTTAAGCTTTATAAGCTTGTGAGAGGTAAAACTTTCCAAAGGAAAGCCAAGAGAAAATAACTTGTTCTAGGTATACATTGCAGACTCCAAAGTAGGTCCTTTATGGCATGATTTTGTTGTTTTTTTTATTTGTTTTGTTTATGTTTATGTTTAGAAGCATAAAAAAAAGGTTTGAATGCTTAACAAGCAATGTTACATTCACCTCCTTGTTGCTTTGATTTCTATTTAATATAGTTATTTTAAAGTTATTTTTTATGTTTTTATTGTATTAAAGTTTTTGTTTAAGATTTTCTTTTGATATATATAAATGTTGTTTTAAGCTTTGATTTAGTTTAAGTTATGTATGTTAATGTAAGAGTGTTTATCCTTAGCTTGTTTTGCTTGTTCATGCACAAAAATATGTTCATAAAACCAATTTTGAATCCATGTTGCATGAACATGTAGGTTGTTTTAAGTTGTTGGTTTCTAGATTTGGTATCTTATGCTTCATTTTAATTGTTTGATGTTTTTTATTAGTTTTTTAGATTCAAACATGTTTGTGTATGATATTGTGACTTGTTGAGATAAAAAAAGGCATGCTTTAGAAGCCAAAAAATGCTATTTTCTGGGCTTGACAGAGGATGCCTTTGCTGGAAACTTTTTGGGTTTTCTGGGCACGTTCTTCGTGTTCTTGGAAAGAATATTGCCTTAGCCCCTACATTCAGACCATGTTTGATCCATTTCTTTGTACAAAATCCTTCCTTATGCATGAATAACCAATAATATAATATTTATTTGCACCAATAACATGTTTATAATGTTTTTTAATCCTAGGCTTTTGGTTTTGAACCGAAACCGATTTTGGTCAAATCGTGATGATTTAACAAAAATCAAAGTGAATGAACCATTAATTCTTGATCCTTGAATGATGTGCAACCTTTATGTGCTTTTGATCTCATAAAATCTGGTTTGAATTTGAGTTCACGTTGCTGGGTTCATTTGGGTGTTCTTGGTGTCCATTTTTTGTGTGTTTAATCCATTTTGTTCAAGAATTTTTGAGTTTTTATGTGTTTCGGGTGTTTAATACATTCTTTTACTTTATTTTTGTTTTTAAGTTGTTTTCAGGTGAAACAAGGATTTTTGCTTTGGTTTATGGTCGAACCTAAGATTCTGGGTTAACCCGGTCGGGCCGACTAGAGGGTCGGGTAAAAAAAAATTAAAAAAATATATTTTCTCTTGCATATGGCTAAAAATCCTAAAGTTATTTAAGCATTTGTTTTAAGAAAATTTAAATACTTTGACATGTTTTTTAAAAGAAAAATATTGCTTGGATTTTACAGCAAGTTTGTATATTCCCAAAGGATTTTGACCTACATTTCAAAAATACCAAAATTATATTTTTGTTTCTTTTAATACATGTGATTATGAACTTAAACGTAAGAGATATTGTTAGTTTTAAATTAAAAGACAATTTATTTTTGGTGGCATTAGAACAATTAGGTTTTTTTTTTTTTTTATTATTATGATAAGAAAATGATCTCTTTACCGAGAATAATTTTTCTTAAACTTTAAACACACTAATGATTAGAAAACACAACTTTTTCTTATTTTATATCAGACAAATAAACATTGCAGCTTACCTGTAATCTGGAAAAAAAAATCAAATTAAAATGTTATTATATACGTGATAAATAAAAGTAATAATTAAGAAATTAAATAAGAAAATATAAAGACATAAAGAATGTGACTCAAATTGTAAAGAAAAGGAAAGAATAGGGCCAATGTATAATTAGGAAGAATGGGGCTATAAATACCCCATTCATTCCTCTTTCATGGCTGGCTGGAAACTAAAGAAAAATGGGGGGGAAGAGTGCAAATTTTCTCCTTCAAAAGAGAAGGAAAAACACCAAATCACTTAGGAATATAAACCTAGAAACTCCAAATAGAGAGGACAACCAATAACAAGGGTTCTAACAAGGATAAAACAAGTGTAGAATTGAAGAAAAAGAGGAAGAGGGGGCCGACTGCATGCTTGAGAAGAGGGGCCAAAATATTCTGAAGTTCTAAAATTTCTGAAGGTATGGACACTATACTTGATTGTATAAAACAAGTTAACAATTATGTAGGAATTATGCACAAATTTTAGATTTTATAAATTAGGGTTCTTGATGGAAAATTTGAGGGAAATGCAAAAATTGATAGAAATGAGGTTAGTTAAGCTAAATAAGATGCTTTGAACTTGAAAGAAACACATAAAATTGTTAAAGAAAGAAGTCATTGATTCCAAACTTAAATGGTCAACCATGTGATGGAAAGGGGGAGGAAAGGGATTTTGAAATTTGGGGTTGATGAACACTTATGACATGTGTAGTATGTGGACAATGAGTGTGTGTGGTAAGAAAAATCAACTAGAAAAAGAAAGAAAGAGGGGGATCCTTAGTTCCTTTAGACTAAGATCGACTAAGAGCCAAATAAAGGGAAAGAAGAAGAATTCTGATGTGTTATATATGTTTATGCAGGAACCAATTATAGTAGAAAGCTCACTTAGGAATCACTGCTGAATTCTGGATAGATTCATCACCTCTGTTATAAGGGATTTTAGGCCTCAAAACGATAAAATTTGGGAAACATCTCTCATAAAAATTGTAGCCTGAGATGTTAGCTTTCCAACGAATCCAACCTCGCTCAATTAGAAGCTCTAGAGCTCCAGATATAGGTAAATATATGAGGAAAGGTCAAACTACCGTCCCTGCTAGCAGATTTGACGAGAATTAATAAAACAGGGGGATTTAGCCGTGATAGGGGCAAAAACCATTTTCTTTCCCACCAAAATTCTTGTAAACATCGAACCTTAACACCGGTAGGGGATAAACCACATTTGAAAAGTGAAGTTGATGATGTGCGTAATGATTTAAAACAAAGGAATGTGAAGAGTAAATGTTATTGTTGTTGCCTTGCTATTTGCGAAATGGAAACTGGCCATGAACTAATATAGTATACTTGTGAATTCAGGAGGAACCACATGGGGAGTATATCAACAACAAGGAACACAAATCGAGCATCGGTGGCAGGTAGGTGTCCCACACCTATATTCTTCGTGGTTGATAATAAACTTCGTACTCAAATTCATGCTAGAAATCATATTCGTGAATATGACTAAAGAAAGGAAAGATACGGTGAAACGGAGATGGATTTGAAATCTGAATTTTGGTCTAGACTTTGAGATTCGGAGTTTGGATATGGGTCTATATATATATATAAGAAGAAAGAAAACGACCACTTATAGACTTGATTAGCCGACCTCGAATAGGGGCGGCTAATGATGTTAACAAATATTGTTAACATCGGCATGACCTTGATGGAAATATAATGAAATATTGAACTTGATTAATTATTCATATCAAGAATAGTTAATGATACTGACGAATAATGTTGGTATCAGCAAGCCCACAATAACTTGATTAACTTCCTAAGGAGGAAGTTAATGGTGTCAAGAGAACTTCGCATCGGTATTACCGGAAAAATCTCAAAGTGTGATGGAGAGCAATTGATTGACTATTTTGGGTTGGAAATAGCTCAATGGCATCGGCCGATTAAGTTGGTGTCGACATTGCCAAGGAATTGATTAGTCAATCCGGGTAAGGTGACTAATGACACTAATATGAGTTATTAGTGTCGGCAACGACCAACTTAGAATTTGGGGCAGAAAAGGAAAATGGTAAATCAGAAAAAAAATTAATGTGTGATAATCAAAAAGAAAACCATAAGTAGGTTGTGGAAAGATAGGCGTTAGATGTAGCAAAGGATCTTCTTTTACGGATCAACTATGATTATGCCCTATGGAGTGAGTATTTGTATGAGTAGATACATGTAGTAGTGACCCTCTATTATTTGGTTGTATTTTATTTATTTAATATAATTATTCCCTTATTTTGATTTTGCAGGTCCTTCTCATTCCCGTTAGGAGTAGTGTCCTTGGTGTCTAATTATTTTGCATGAATTAGGAAATTAGCATTTCCAATTCTTTTGTATGAATTAGGGATTTCATGTTCTTTATTCCTTTTGTATGACTTAGGGTTAGAACCTTTATTTCTTCTGTATGAACCTGGAATGAAATGGATGTTGTATTTTTTTTTAGATAATTATATGACTGGAACGATGTTAGTATACCTTTATATTAATCTTAGAGACCTTCAGGATTTATGCTTGTAATATTAATGTTATTAATCAAGTTTATTGCTATTAGTTTGTGTTGTAAATTATATGTTTGAAATGAATATGTGGATTTGCAATATATTATGATTAATAATAATTATGGTTGCGATGCGATATGGATATGCGTTGATGATGGAATGAACATGAGATATGTATAGGATGAATTGTCAATAATTTGGGACCTCCCGGTATAGGGGAGACTGCCGAAAGTTTGGTAGAAATTTTGTTACAGTGTAAAATAAATCAAGATGAAAAAAAAATTACCTATAAAATTTAGTAATTTTAAATGTCTTGTCCAATTCTGGAATTGAGAATGTTACATTACCTTAGGTAAGGCGTATTAGGGGTGCTAATATCTTTCATTTACACAATCAAGCCCCTTTCCTAGACTCTGAGATCAGTTATGGTTTCTAGTGACCAAAATACTAGGTGGCGACTCCCATTCCCTTTTTTTACTAATAAAGGACAAGAATTCCTTGTCCTTTTTCGACTATCCCGATCCAGGAGGATGATCGCCACTATGCCGCACGCTTGCGATAATAATGTTTTTCTTAAATTTCATCATATGACATTTGATTTATTGAAAATTGAGCTTTGTGTTGTTTCAAGTTTGGTGCTTCTGATCAAATGGCCTAGGTCACGGGTTTAATAAGCTAATACAGGTTGACATTGTTTTTTGTAAGTACTCGATCCCATTACTCAACATTGATATTTTTTTTCTTTGTTTTCTTTTTATCAGATTATCTGATCTCATGACCTAGCCCGAGGGTTTCGTTGGTTAACCTAGGCGGGCTCATACCTTTTTTTTTTTGCTTTTAATTACTCTTTCTTCTTTCGGATCCTTTTGCGTGGTTGTTTTTTTTTTTTTTAACTCCACTCTTCAATATTTGGTTTGTTGATAATTGGGCTTTATGGTTTTTTCATATTTGGTACTTCTAGTTAAGTGGCCCATGTCATGAGTTTTATAAGCTAATGATGATTTTTTTAAAAATGGGTTTCATGATTTTCTTCATTTTCCTTTCTATCGGGTTACCCGATCTCATTACCTGACTTGTGGGTTTGGTGGGTTGACCCGGGTGAGCTTAAGTCTTTTTTTGGCTTATTTTATAATTGCAATTTTTTTATCCTTTTGTATGATTAATTTTTTTTTTCAATCTCATCCTTTAATTTTTAATTAGTTGAAAACCGGGCTTTGAGCTTTTTAAAATTTGATGCTCTAGTCAAATGACTCGGGTCACGGGCTTGATAGATTAACATGAGTTGACATCTCTTTTTTGGCATATTTTTTTGTTTGGGAATTAAGCTTTTAGATTGAGTCCGGGTCTGAGATTTCATGGGTTATGTTTTAAAAGATTAAATTAGGGTTGCCTTTAAGGTTGTTAAAACCATGATTTGACTCGTTAAAATCATATGATTTTACGAGTTAATATATGCTTAACGTGCAGAATCGCATTAAAAACTCAAAAATTGATAAAATCGGGTTAAAATCAAGTGAAATCGGTAAAATCAGATGAAATCGCAAAAAATCACAAAAAACAACGAAAGAACCTTCTGATAATAGGTTTACCAATCCCACAGGCCATGATAAATAGGTTGCCCTAGAAGAAAGATTGAGAGCAGTTTAAGGAAATAACTTGATTCACCTTGTGATAGTAGCTGAACTTTGTTTAGTTCCAAATATTGTGGTGCTGAAAGAGTTTTGGGTGTCGGACTTCATCAAGTATACCGGACTAGAATGTCCATACACCCATCTCCAGTCATACTACAACAAGATGACTAAAATGATCCATAACGATAAGATGCTGATATACTTTTTCCAAGATAGTCTCACTGGATCTGCTATGAGTTGGTACATGAGACTAGACAATATTAAGATCAAGACATGGAAAGACCTAGTAGATGCCTTCTTGAAGCAGTATAAATTTAATCTGGAAATTGCTCATGACAGAACCATCTTAATGGCTATGGAGAAGGAAAACCAAGAGTATGTGAGGGCATACATGCAAAGATGGCGAGATAAGGCAACATATGTTCAACCTCCACTGATAGATACAAAAATGGTGATGTTGTTTGCCAACACCTTTCAATCCCCTTATTATAAGCATTTAATAGGAAGCTCAGCTCAACATTTCCATGAACTTGTAAGGATTGCTGAAAGAATTGAACAAGCTATGAAGAGGGGAAAGATTGAAGGTTCTGCCATGGATTCTAGAACAATGATGAGAGATGACTCTGAATATGGATGAACTAGAGGCAAGTTGAGTGTGTGAAAGGTGATGTCATTAGCTATATTGTTCCCCGAACATCTTTAGAATGACAAGAGATCGAAAATGCTTGGCAAAACACATATATTGCCAGAAAAGCTAATCCAAGAATGGCGATGAATTGTCAATTATATTGTTATGGAATTTTGCCATTTTTCATTTTGTTTTGGGATCCCATCTCATCTTTTTAACGAAACATGTCTTTTTATTTGTCTCTTTGTTGTTTCGAAATAACGAGATGTTTCTTTCAAAGTTTATTTTGGCAAAATATTTTGATCGAACTCCAACATGCAATTAAGGCTAATCAATCTTGAAAGATTAAAAGTATTTTGATTGCAGAAATGACTCGATGCTTGTTAAAATGATATAGGATGACCAAACAAATTTTGAGCTCACATATGAAACTGACTCACTCACCATGTAGCTAAGTTTTAATAATATGTATAATGACATGTAATGGATTCAGCAGTTATGGACTCGCGAATCAAGGTTCTTGCAAGCCAAATCATTACACTGGACGAGGTCAAAATTTATTGGTACATGTTGCTACCCAATTTTTGACCCATATTTTGATAAATTTTCAAATAAAAAATAAATAAAATAAAAAAATAAAAAAAAAATAATAATAAAATAATAATAAGGGTTTACATGTGGCGATAACATAAAGCATCAAGGCTAATATCAAGGAAGCAATATGTCAAGGAGATAATTACTGAATCATATATAATTACTGCAATATAAAATACCATATATATATATATATATATGATTTGATTCGTGCTGGTTATGGAAAATAATCATACCATAGATATATGATTTTATTCGTGCTGGTTATGGAAAATAATCACTGCAATATAAAATACAATACATATAGGATTTGTTGGTGCTGGTTATAAAAGACAATCTCTGCAATAATTATTGCAATATTTCCTTGAATAGCACATGTAGAGATTTTCTATATAAATGAACCTCCAGCCATAATAATGGGAGGAGAAAAAATATTTACAAGAGAATAATTTTTCAGAAAGAGAGAAAACATAAAGAAAAACCTAAACCTATCCTCTCTAGCAAAGAAGCCGTAGCCTCCCCTCCTCTCATCTTTTTAAAAATGAAGCAGCCACCCCCCTGATTTTTAAAAAGAAAACAGAGATCTCTCTTTGGCCACACACTGTCCCCTTCAGCTCTCATCAACACAAACCTTTTTCCCTCACTGGAATCGGCTCCCTCTTTGATTTACCCGTTGCTCTCCCTCTCAGCCACAAGACAGCCACCACATACTCCTCTTCTCCATCCAACAGCCCCGCTCACTGCCCCTACACTCTCCTTTCTCTGCTGCCAGCCAAACAAACCATTCCCTTCATCTTCAAGTCTAAGCCAGCCACCAGCGGCTTCCCTGGTTTTGGAGATTTCGGTCACAGAACCCCCAAGCCTCCAACAGCCTTTCCCTCTCATCAACAGCCCACCATTTTCCCCCACGCC
>Ga0325405_1001742_pt1 | contig 22273 bp, 6 predicted proteins | sample PopdelMetagenome_21_FD_205663 | JGI IMG/M metagenome (GOLD analysis project Ga0325405, IMG submission 205663) | Populus deltoides microbial communities from Bellville, Georgia, United States - Xylem-Control-R2 | ecosystem: Host-associated > Plants > Phyllosphere > Stem > Wood/Secondary xylem...
CCACATTTTCTCTTCTGCCTTGTTACCATTAAATATCATTTTTCATTTGTACAAATATGGTCCGATGCACGGAGTACTCGTTTGAGAAACGTGGAAAGTTATGACTAGATTAAGTGGCACCTAGTTGGGCCACTCGAAGGCCTGTAATGGGTTATTCGTGAGTTCGAAAGGAGTCCATTTATGGCTTTTGATAACTGATCGATCCGAGCCGAATCCTGTATAGCCCAACTTCGCTTGAGGGCTTCCCTTGCTTATGCCACCCATCCTGTTCTTTGTCTGCTTTTTAATACTTTCATGGAAAAACTATTTTTACTTATCCTGTTCTGTTCTTTGTCTGTTATTTAATTAAAAAACCTTTTTTTATTTTCTGTTTTTTTCAGTAAAAAAACTTGAAAAACGCGCTAATTTCTGCTGAGAATATGTAAAGGAATTCTCTCCTCAAATTACAGCTGTTTTTCATAAAAAAAAATAAATATATGATTTATTATAATTGTCTCAATACTTTTGTATTTGTAATAATCTAATTATATAATATGAATTTTTTTATTCAATTTAAAGATTATAATGAAAAATATCAAATTATTAACTAAACAGAAGGAGATTTTGATATTATATTTACAATAGAAGTTAGATTTATGACACCAACTAAATATTAAAATTTTTAAAAAATATTGCAGTGTTTTGTTTATTTGATAAAAAGTGAAAAAATATGAAAAACTTTTTATAATTGTGTTTTGCAAACTAGTTCAATTTGTTTTTTTAAAAAAATTAGATTCGAGGATGGAGTTCCAATTTCCTTTTTCTAACTCTTTTTTTTTTTCCAAAATAGTAGAGTATTATTTATTTTCTGAACAAATTTTAGTTGTTTCTTTCTTCCTCGTGCCTTTTAGCCAAGCTCATCGGTTTTCACCAACCCAAATGTCAACTTTCCTATCTTAATTGAAGACAAATCATCCAGGACTCTTCCTTCCCTGGTTAGAGTTTTGAACTTTGATGGCTATGGAAAGAGCGTGCTTAGGCCAGCCATCAAAGCTTATTCTTTATAATTTTTCTTGTTCTGAAATGAATTTTTATATTTTAAAAATTATATCTATTTATAATCTAATTGTGAAATGAAATCAGAAAAATATTTGTTTTGAAAAGTATTTTAAAAATTAGATTTATTTGGTTAAAAGACCAACACACATCCTTCAATAAATACAGTTCTTCGATTTTCTTGTATTTTAAAAACAAAAAATAACCCGTTATAAAATTAAAATTGTATTTTCTATGGTTGGCTAGCTAGTCTATTGAGTCCCAGAAGTTAAAAGTGTAGGATCAGCCGTAGTAATGATGGTTACCTCGAGGCTTGACATTTAGAGGCTCTGGTTAATGGGCACCACAAATGTTGAAAGTTCCCATCCGATATGAAATAATCGAAATGCAATGATCTTCGTGTGTGTGGCAGATTTAACCATTCAAATTTAATTTGAACTAACACTGGTGTGATACGGCTCTGGGGCGGCAATGTAGATTTCTTTAAAAAAAAAAGAAAAAAAAAAACAGAGGAAATATTTCGGTTGTCACCGACCTTTCAAAAACACTAGGTGGAGGTTAAGATTACAAGATTTGATTTGTCTTCTGTTCTCGCACTTGATTTCGTTTTTGTTTGCATATACTAGATAGATGGTGACTTGCATTTAATTGTAGATGAGAATCTTTCAAGTTTTACCCCACCAGCCCCGTGTACTCTGCATTGTATATTTCTAATTTCCACTTGTTTAATTCACCCTCATTTCTCGTGTCAGAAATGAATGCCCGAACTCACTCCGCAGCAGCCTTTTACCTTTTATTTTCCTTCTTTCTTTCTCTTGAATGAATCCAACAGTATTTGCCATTTGCATGTTGTTTGACAGTGCCTGGTGTCTGGACTCGAGTAAAATGGAGTGAGGACATTTCATATCAATGTCTCCGCTGCTTGTCCCTTGTCTTCAAATCTCTTTCTGGGAGGATTTCCTCAAGATTCACCATGTTCAGTCACATGAATACTGTCAGAGAACATGACAAGCAAAAATCAGACATGTTTGTTGTTACATTAGATAAATATGATTTTCTTCTTTCCTCCCCCCCCCCCCCCCCCCCTCTCTTGGAGAAAAATATCCCGTGTGAATTAACCCCTTAGCTTGGAAGGTTTGGTACTGATAAAATGGATCGAGTTGGCGGTCCAAAAGAATCCTGAAGATGATAAATGAATGGTTGGTTTGTTGCATTCAGATCCTGAAAGGTAATCAGATTTTGTTAGTTCCAGCTACCAAACAAAACACACGAAAGAGTTCGGTATATTTCATTCACATTTGAACTCTGAAAGCAAACCGTGAGAAGAGAGTGCCACCTACCAAGGATGGGAATATTTGAGACAAAATAATGGATGGAGCTGAGCACCACTGAAGTTTCCCCGAAAGTTCATGTTCGTTTATTTCTAGCAATTCTGTGAAATTAGCGATTGCTAGATTTTTGCCTCGAGAAAAAGAAGGTTCCTCCTTGTATATGTTTGGTATTACGATAGTTTTTTTTTTTACAATTTAAAAAAATTATCAAAATTTGGAGAAAGATATTTTTAGTAGAATACATGTAAAATTACATGGAGGTCCTTGGAAAACGTACATGGATTAACAATGGCATCCGCAAACTTTCAAAAACTTCACGTTTTAGTCCCAAAAATCTGAAATCTCTTGTAATTGTCCCTTCAATTTAAAGCTTATTTCACAGGAAACACATGATTCGTGCTTCAAAAAAATTATATTATACTATTGCATTGCTCTTGTTTTCTTTTGTTCTTTTTATTTCTACTTGTCCTGTTTTTTTTCACGTTGGCCCCACGTTCTGTAATTGGTGCTCTGTCTCGAGCAGGCAGCCTGTTCATACTGTAACCAAAACAAATCGACGGCAAGGTTTCTGTTCCTGGAGCAACCTTTTCGGATGGAGGTGGAGCCCCATCTTTGTCATGGAGAGCTTTACTTCTTAGATTGACTCGTCAGGAAATGCTTGAATCAACAGTATTGTAAATTCCAGATTTACCTCTCTCCTTTTCTTACTATAATCACAATAAAAAATAAATACGTGTCTTATCCTAACAAGAAAGAAAAAAAAAAAAAGCATAGCTTTTAATATATTGAATAATTTCTTAATTTATCGTTAATTAAAGTTTAGTTGTAAACGTGTCCAAATATCTTTTTGAGTGCATCTTCAACTGAGATGAATTAAATTACATTTAGCGAAATTAAATAGAGTTAACAAACTAATCACACCATCCTATTATACTTAAAAAACTTGAAAATGTTTATGGAGTTTTACTGTTGATTTTTTGTTTCAATCCAGTTTTTTTTTTCATATATAATTTATTTTTAAATTTAAGCTAAATAAAAAATTTTAAAAAATTAAGATTAATTCACTGTATTAAATTTAATAAAAATAAATACCAAGTGATTATCTCCTATCTTCAAGTTTGTTTTTGTTATATTAGAAAAATAATGATTGGACGCGCCTGGCTTATGAACTAATATTCCTTTAATTGGATATTTTAAATAGTACAAGTTAAAATAAAAAAAAAAAAAACTCTCAGACATGAAAGGTTGTTTAGAAATACGATAGGGTTTTTAAAAAAAAAATTATTTTAAAATATATTAAAATAATATTTTTTAATTTTTAAAAATTATTTTTAATATTAATATAATAAAATAATCTAAAAATACCAAAAATATATTAATTTAAAAAATATATATTTAAAATTTCTCAGAAACAATTTTATTTCAGTGCCGAACACTGCAGTCATGAACTAAAAAGTAGTTAGTCTCTCCAACTGACGTCAAAATCTCGAGCCACGTGAGGGGAGTCAGGTTTTGTGACACATCACCACTTTTTCTTAGCAATCTACGGTGTGTCGCCATCCACGACGGAACTACTTATGTGGTGACCAAACGATGCACAGGATAAGCTTTTAATATACTTTATTTCCTTTCCATTTCTTTGACTAATCTTAGAAAATGACTAAATAGGTGTCGCGATCAGTGCTGTGAGCTAGATTAAATTTTTTCTTTGGAAAATAAAAATAATAATAAGGTTATTATAATCTAAATTAATTTAGATTGATTCTATTAAGACGAGATCTGGTATATAAAATTGAGACAACACGCATAAACTAAAGAAAAAAAATTATAAAATTCAAAGTCTATTAATTTAATAAAAAATAAAAAAATCAATTTTAAAAAATAATGTCTGTAATTAACTTAGATAACTAACCACCTGTGATATTATGAGAAAGAGATTAAAAAAAAATACTCTCAAAAGAAAAACCTAGAAAATACATTAAAAGATAAATTAGATAAAATTTTCAATGATGAAATTAAAAAAATCTAAAATTGAAAAGATATTAAAAATAAAATAAATAATAATTAAACAAACATGAACTAAAATTAATGGAGTAATTTTATTATATAAGTAATTTTCAAAGGATAAAAAAGCCCATGACTGAAAGATAGGAAACAAAATAATTAAATTTGCTAAAAAAATATTCTAACTAATCTATCCTTAATTAACCTTATAATATTCAACATACAATTTTACCTCAGTCCATGCGACTCGTCGTGTATTCCGCTTCCGTACGTGTAATTGTGAGCCCTCGAAGTAACACGACAATAAAAAAATATCTGCCAGACCCTTTTTCTAAAGATAAATGGGCTAATTAGCATACAAAATTATGAATTAATACAGGATAAAATAATTTTGACAAAATATCAATTAATTTTATTGTGGATCTAACCAGGATATTTAATTATATATTTATTATAATAACTTCACATGTGGTATTTATGCATCAATTTTACATGAAAGTATTTATATATATATATGTCAAATAATCATCTCAACTTAAAAGTTTAAGATTTCAAAATATAATTTATATTATTTTCTAATATATCCTCTCAAGTGAAAGTTTTTTAGGCTTTAAACTTACACAGGGCCACATTATATTGTGCTTAATTTTTATCAAATAAATAAGAATGATGAGATTCGAACCCGTAAACGCTTGGTCATCAAAGCTATGTTATCATGCTGTTAGCTAATAATATAAATAATATCTTGAAATCTCATCTAATAGTTTAAATTTTTAGATAAGATATTGAGATATGGTTTATATTATTTTTATTAATATCTAAATATATTTTTAGTTAAGCAACATGTAAGTTGATCAGGTATTTAAAGTTATTAAAAAAAAAGAAACTTTAACCCGTCCATCACCTGTGATGTGAGCTGAGAAAATGCAATTACATGGACAAGTGATTCATAAAACAACAAGAAGTGAATTGATTGCCCATGTCTTCTTCTGTCAAAGAGACACGAGCCCTCGAAAAGGAAGATGGGACATATGCATGTGGTCGCATAAATGTAACTCCACATTTTCCGATGGGTCCTAAATTTCAACATCCTGGAATAAGCTGTTAGCGGTTAGGACCATGATACCTGCATACGGCGCTGCGTGCCTTCTTCTTCTCCGGTCATGATCTTCTCGTTGACAAAATGCAGCTGCGGCAATAAAAATCATGGAAAATCTAAAACTGCAAGATGCCATGGGGCCTCATCGGACCATAAAAAAATCTCCACTTGGACCCTATATAATGGTTCGGGACGGTGTAGATTCGATTTTCTGAGCACTTTAATTTTATCATATCAAATCTCGCAGTCGTATATCAAAATCTGGCTGAGCTGAGCCCACATTTATTAAGTACACTTTCACCTTGATGTAGTAGTTAGGTTGTCAGGTTGTTTTACGTGGGAGGTGCTTAGAGAATGGCTCTCTTCACATGATATTGATTGCAGAATTTACTTTATTGTTTTGCTTGCACTCGAAACATTTAAAGCATTGATGTGATTTTTCCAATTACACGGCTCTGGTCCTTTTCCTGACTAACCCGACCCGACACAACCCTGCGAAAGAGAAAGAGAAAGAGAATGAAACATAAAGTTTAAGGGTCAATAAATAATACTAAATATAAAAATAAAAAAATCAATTTTAAATAAAAAATATTGAAAAAAAAAATTGCTGTTAAATATATGAGACCGAGATAACCCAACAAAAAAAAACAAAATAAATCACGAAGTTCAAGACCTAATAAACCAATGTTGAATGATAAAATTGAAAAAAAATATTAACTTGTAAAAAATAACCGAACTTAAATCAAGCTCATATTTAAAACTAATAACCCAAGTCATGAGACTGCGATTAACTTATAGGTGGACATGAAAAAATAACAAAGTAAAATTCTCAATTATAAAAAATTAAAAAAGCAAACAGAAAATAAACAAAACAATAAGGACTAAATCTAGTACAAAAACCAAATAAAAAAAAATAATTAGGGATCAAATTGAAGAACAAGATAAATTAAGAAAAAAAAACAAGGATCTAAATTAGATAAAAAATTAAATGAAATAAAATATCAAAGAACAAAACTAAAAAGAAATAAATCAAGAAAATAATTAAAAATAATAATTAAAAAAATAAAAATCAAATAAAATAAAATATTAAAATCAATACAAATAATAATAATAAATTGAAATTGAAATAAATACAAACTATGTGATGATTAAGTTTTGAAAGGTGAGGCGTAAGTAGCAGTGAGAAAAAAAGAGAGGAGTTAAAAAAAAAGGTTTGTCACCACCGCACCGTTGCAAAATGAGCTGCACGTTCCACCCCAGTACCACCACCGCCCGACGATTGTTAAATGCTTGTCATGATTAAAGAAAATCTTTGGTAGTATAATAACTTGAAGATTTTATCTGGGAAGCTAATTGATAATTATTTCTCCAGAAATATCTGGTGAAATTGGATTTTAATTTTTTTAACCGAATTTCAAGTTTATTATTATTTTTATATATTTATTTGAAGGTGAATTTGCTTTCAAAATAAAATCATACAGAAAATTTTCAAATGTTTTGCATGAAATTGTTTTCAAGAAATTAATTAAGAAACAATCTTTATTTTAAAGGGAAATTGACGTTTACAATAGCATACCTAACGGAGATGAACAAGGCCTTATTGATAAACAAATGAAACGTCAGTATTTATTATATCCTCTCTTTTTTCCCCATGCGAGTCTAAATAATAGGATGCCGTGAGCACCATAAGATTTTTCGGGAAAATCAGCATCAAAATATTTACGAATAAAAATTGGTATCAAGCTGCTTACAGAACTCGATTCACAAAAGTGGTTTTAAATTGCAAGCATTGCTTTCCTTGGAAAAAAAAAAAAAAAAAGACAACCTGTGCTGTATTGGTTTTAATACACAGCCCAGGGCACCCTAATGCAGGATGGAGGGCAGTAGCCTGCCTGCCCTCCGTGACCCTGTCACCAGAGTTTAGGCCGGGGAAGTATAGTAACTTCAGTAAAACCTACAGCTTGTATACAGAAGATTGTCAATGGTGTCTCACTTGATGGAATCAGCACCACTCTTTCTAACGAGTTAGCAACATCAGTGATTTCCTATGCTGGTGTCGAGCTGTATAGATATATGTATTTCTCTGGCTTCTCTTCGCCATTGCATAGCTTAAAACCTATACAGTAAATCCAACAGTGTCATCTGGAGGACAGGTAATTTCACAAACCTGACCAAGCTCTCCAGCAACTGATCACCAGCTGAACAGCAAGTAAAACTCAATCTCAGTGTGGTTGCTGCAAAAAATAAACGGGTTTCAATTTTGCAGTATGTTGGACAATAACAATATACAACAAGAAGATAAAACAGTATGATATAGGTGATTCAAAGAGGACCTTATAATCTACAATCTCTGTTCTAAAACGATATCTCACAATAATTAAAAAGACTAAATCAGTGGTTCTTATGAAATCATAACAGAAACCCGAGAAGAATAAGAGCATCAAAATTTTGCAATCAGTATCAACTCCGAGACCAAGCACTCTAACGAATAGTGGTGTATGAAGAATTATGACATTCATGTTGCGGTTTTCCAATAGATTCCTCTCCTACCACCTTTTAACTACAGATTCTACAGTCTGCATTGCTAACTGAAACGTAGTGCACGAGCAATTCATACGAACAAGCAATGCCTCTCTGATCTGGAGCAACTAATATTTTGACCATAGCTGTTTGGCAACTCCAATATAGATTCAATAATTTTTCACACTAATAGGGAACTTAATCTATCTGAAGTCCGTTCTAGTGATGCAACTTAATTTTAACCAAGGTATATGTTACTGGTGCAACAGGCAACAGCGATAACAATATTCATGAAATAATTGAATTTCCAATAACAATGACTCTTATTACCGAGATAAACATCTCCACCATGAATACAAAATACAATCTCAATTAAACAAAATTAGCTCTCAGTTCAAGGCTTCTGTAATGTTGATGTGGTATTTTCCTGGAAAATATAGAGCTCGAAAGTAGTATAATAATATTCAAATGAGCTACCGAAGTTGCAATACATCACCAAGGACAGAAATCCAACACCTGGATCCCTAAAACACCATCATCATAGAATAGCTACAGAACAGAAAAGAGCTTTCAAATCCTAAATTGAACTAGGCAACAGACAGGCTAAACATCACTCAAATAGTTACATACTTTGAAGCATTCACTCCCTCTTACTTTGACAAAAGACATGGCTGTATTATTAAAACTCTATTATGCAAAAGAAGCAGCAACGATTCTAATGAATTAAAAACCACCTTCAGATTGTGATCTTCTATTAAATGGTCCAGGACTTTAATCATTCTCTCTTAAGCCTAGTTGAAGACCAGTTGAAGACCACATTAATCATCTAGTAATATGCTCAAACTACTGCATACGCAGATAATACTCCAGATTAACTGAATCATTCAAGAGAATAATACTCTAGCTCATGCAAATTTAGTTGCATGTTATAAATGAACGTTTAAAAATTAAAAGTGCTCATTCATTATACCAAGGGGCATCGTCTTACAAAATTTCAGATGATTTTTCCCATACTAAACATAATAATGGAAAAATGTTTATATATATCCACAGCTCTACATCTATGTTCACTCAACCCAGTAATTGTTAACTCAATCAAAAAGGCTCAGATCATTTCATAGATGACCACCAACGTAAAATGTATGGAAAAAAAGTACTGAACTACTTGTTCAAACCAGAACCGGGGGGAAACTTACCGGAGCATACAAATGATCATCAAACATAGTAACAGCACATGATCCTGAAGTAGAAGCCCAGCCATGAGGGCCGGAGTCATACTCAGGTTTGGGAGCTTCAAAACTTCCACTAACATTAAAATCCCCAGGGCTTTTTTGTATGTTCATCTCTGCTGCAGGTTGGAATTTTGTATCGTTCAGTAAATTCAGATTATATGGCCCTGGCAGGTAAGGGTACTGTCCAGCCAACTGTAGCCTCAGTGATGCAGTTCCATTTAACTCATCAAGAATACCATTCATACCACTTTCTTGACCAGAACTAGATAGCTCAGAATTTTTTCCTGCACCAAAGTAACCAGAATAACTCCCAAAAGAGGTGCTTGCAGTGCACTCAGCATCCCTAAAAAAAGACATTCGATCAATTATTTAAGAACACGACATCAGGAGGGGCTATTATAGATTCCTCTATGGATAGGTACATTGTTAATTTGTCATCTGTTCTGTGTTTATTCGTGTCCTATCTTACAGCAAACAAAATACTTCACAAAATCTAGTTTAGTCCTATACTATGAACCCACCCCCCCTCTTTCTCTCCATGTGTATACACAAACTTTTGTCAATATGATTTTACAAAACGAAGCTTTAATCCTATACTTGTGAGAGGGCAGAGCAAGCCCAGAGATGATCTTCCAATAGGAAAACAATTTAAGCAATGGGATTAGAAGTTTCCTTTAATTGGTTCACTCACCTATGGGGAAGCAGATTTTGTTCCTCTGGTAACATAATATGTTGACTGTCATTATTAGGTATCCACAGAAGAGGTGAGAGCTGCTGCTCTGCACCCATTCTGAAAGGTACATGCATCTCATTTTGAAACTGCAAGCAAGATTAGTTAGGTAACAATTCCAGCAAGGATTTAGTACAAAGCCATCAGGAAACCATTTGTATCAAAAAAAAGCCACTCATTACCTGAGTATGGCATTCTAGTGACATAAGATGCTGTTTTCCCAAGTTTTCCTGGCAATGAGGGAACCGTCTCAGTTTTAAAATGTAAATACAACTGCCACAGATAATCAAGAGATATTCATAGTTTCTTTTTTCCAAGGCCTGACTGAGTGTTTCCTCTAAATTGAATCAAAACTTTGCAGCACCTGGCTTTTGTTTCACTGTGCTACTTAAAGAACACTTTAATACTCAGAATGGGAGGTAGCATTGCTTATTTTTTATCCCTTTACACAACCATCCAATTTGGTTAAGAATGACTGAGATGTCAAATCATCTCAGCCTCCTTGCCCTCCTCATTATCCATTAAGAAAAAAAAAAGGAATGTTAAACAATTGATCTCCAAATTCTTCCCAGCAGGCATACGATCACAATGAGGACCAGGGTCATGGATTTTCTCATAGATAGGCTAAAATGAAGATCCTAATTGAACCCGCATTCAATCACATAGAGTCCAAGTCGACCAAAGATGAGATATAGTCATTTAATCAAAAACATAAGAGCTGTTGAATAACAAGCAGAAAGAGTGTGTGTGTGTAATTTCTCCAGATGAACACCACAAGAATAGGCATACCTTACACGATCGAATCTGATTAAGTGATTCCCTGAGTGAGTTTTCCAATTGCCCCAAATGCTCTATGCTGTTGATCTTATCTGGATTGGTCCAGTAGCTGCAGAAACTCAATTTACTATTAGTCCAGGTTGGTGACCAACCAAAGTATACATGAGATCATGAAATGGAAATCTACATTCAAAGATTTGCAGGTGTTCACCTCAGTCTCTTATGCACATCGGATAGTTGATTCTGCAGCAGTCTTGATTGGCTAGTCAGGTCCTGGTCAATTAAATTGTAAAATTTGTAACACGTCACAAGCCATCAGCATATGAGAGGAAGTTTTAAGATGTCGTATTTAACAATGGAAACCAGTACCCATACCTCTATTGTTTGAGAACTGAAACAAAAAGAACAGGATTCAAGAAGTTTAGTACATAATGTTTAAAGAACATAGCCAGTTTGTAAGCTATGAAAAATTAATTGTGTCAACATCAACAAGAGCATATACCTTGTACCCAGAAATTCTGGTATATTAACATCATGGTCCAGCTTCTTAAAAGTTTTCTTCAGTGCCTATCCTCTCAAAGGAAAGAAAAATTACGTAACCAATAAGAATGACAATCTTCAACAAAACAAGGTGATAAAAAGAGCAGAATGAGAGTTAATAACAGAAAAGGGGAGTGACTGTAAACGAGGATCCAGGGACTTACTTCGAGGCTTTCTAACTTCCTGTTCCAATCAAATAATAGAGCAAATAAATTCCAATTTGGTAAATATTCAATGCAGGCACAAGGAGATTAAAAGAAAACGAAGCAAGAAAACTTCACCATACCTCTTCGCCCTCTCTTGAGGTGTTAACTGAGCGAATTTCGTAATTACTTCTTCAATGCTACTAAAGGAGAGAAAAAAAGGAAATTATTCAAAATTGTTTATGTCGTTGAGAACTCCATATTATGATGCCACCACAAGCTTCATATACATTTTTTTCTTAAACCAGACACGCAAATAAAAAATAATATATATATATATATATATATATATATTGGGGGTTGCACATGCATATGACAATCAAGCCACAACTCTCAATCCGCTTCTTATTGTAGCTAAACAATGAATACTGACAACCCAACTGGTTAAATGGTGAGAAGTGAAGTCAAGTTGCATTTGTGCATATGTAATGAAATTCCCAAAAGATGCAAAACAAGAAATGGATATAAATTTCATAGGCAAGTTTAAAGTTCAGTCGCGCAAATTAATTCTCTAAAGCAGTGGAAGCGTGGCATGAATGGCAGTACCTGCTTGCTCCTTTACACAACGAGGGCTTGCCAGTTGGTGAGAACATGAGAAGGATGATGTCTATGTCACATAGTATTGATAACTCATTAGCCTTCTTCATGATGCCATGTTTCCTCTTGGCAAAGGTCGCTTGGCGTCCATTTGTATTCTCCAATTTCTTAATCTTTAGCTTAACCCTACCCATCCTGCACGTTTAACATCAGCATTTCATCGTCAAAGGATGCCCATAATTCGAAACTCTATCTAGAATAATCCACATTTCTCAGAATCGCCACTAACCCATAATTTCATTTCAACATCCAATTTCCAACATTAAGCACGTATTTCAAACCAAGGATTAGTTTTTAATCAATTAGCATCAATATACCCCCAAAAGTTTGCAAATTTACCAAGAACACCTTCTAATACCGTAAGTACATTAAGACGAGCCAAGAATTTTGACAAACGAAAGTCGTTGGAAAAGAAAGGGGGGGGAGATGGAAAGCAATAATTTTGACAGGGAAAAAAAAGAAATGGGATCATAGAAAAAAGAGAAACTAAAATAAATAAGCCAGGAGAGACTAAATCCATGTAACTATATTGACTAAAAACAAAAACAAATTAAAGAATGAAACACTACCCAGTTTCCTTTTCGTGAAGAGAAAGAGGGGAATCTATGTATCTGCCCCCCCCCCCTCTCTCTCTCTCTCTCCGATGAAGAAGAAAAGAGTAGTGGTAGGGGATTAAAAAAAAAGAAAAGAACGGGTTTGGGAAAAAGAAAGAGAGAAGTTACCTAAAGTAGCAAATCAAACGAGGAGACAAAAATGGATGATGGAAAGGAATTTTAAATGTGGGAACCAAGAAAAGTAGAGAGAGAAAGGAGAAGGAGAGGACGAAGAGAAAGAGGGAGAAAGGGTTCTGAACTAGCTTGCATATAGGATTGCATGACATGATCGGGTGAGCGCCAAAATCGGTCACCAGAAGAAGCTTGAGAACCGGGATCGTCAGTAAGTTTCCCCCGAGAGCTTCAAACCAACAAAACAAAACATAACAAAAACCCACGTAACATCAGAGCCAAAGACTCCTCTACTTCTCATTCTACACGTGTCTCAGTACCTCCCCGTGTCAATAATGCCAGGTGTAATATTCATGTGGCCCAGTTTAGGCAACAGTCACTGTAACAGACGGAGCAAGACAAGAATTGATCTTATATTGCCAGATGGCACCATTTTATTTGAAGATTTTGCGAGTCTTGGCTACAACAGGAAATCCAGCTCTTTTCAATATCAAGCCTCTCAAAGTCAAAGTCAAAGTCAAAACCCCGCCATAACCCTTGGAGGTTTATCAAGCCCCGCCACAGCACATTCGTGTCAGTAAAACTTTATAAAACTCTAGTTCTTATATCCAAGTACTCGTTTTTTCATATGAAAAATAAATTTATTTTTTCAATTTTTCTAGAGTCAGATCTTTTATATCAGAACTAAGAGATTCTTATAAATTTTACTTGTCGCAACCTTACACACGTAGATTGGTAATTTTAGTAATTAAAAAAAATATATTGTATAAACCATCAACTTGATTCTTCGAATTATTATTATTATAAAAACACTGAAGCCAGGGATAATTCAATACTTAATTCGTTTAATTTTTTTTCGCATATCCTCTTGGACCTGAAAAGTTGGATATCGTGGGGCCGCATTTGGGAACTTCAAATTCTTTTTTTATTGATTTTTTTTTTTACGTTTTTAGATATATTAAAAATAAATTTTTTAAAAATAAAAAAATATATTATTTTAATACATTTATAATTAAAAATCATTTCAAACTCCAATCACAATTATAATCAGAAACAGACCCTCCATGCAATTAATGTGAACCTGCGATCAGCCCTCGGGAAGGTGGTTCCTGCTATGGCTATTAATCATCAAAATAATCTCGTTTTTTAGCTGATTATTATAGACACTGGAAGGAAATGTTGTAACATGTACTAAAACGTCAGGCATTATTTTATTTATTTATTTATTCGATTTTAATGTTCGTTGCCCGGATTAAGGTATAACTTGTTAAAATTCAGGGCAAATTAAAATACAAGGGACCAAACTATAAAACATGGAGGAATTTCATGACTGATTCAAATTTCATCATTATCCTTATCACAGTTATTAAACCCGGCCCGGCCCGGCGGGTCGACCCGGGACCCAGTGGCTAGACCGGTCCGGGTTTAACAAAAGACCGGCTGTGGCAACAGCCCGGCCAAACCCGGGCGACCCGGTGGGTCGACCCGGGCAAACCTGAACGAGACCCGATTTTATTTTTTTTCTTTCAAATTTGGGATTTGAAACACATTAGTATATATACTCTATGTTCCCAAGAAAAAAAATCATGTTTTTTCAATGTGGGATAAAAAACCTTTTGGTTTAAATATTTCAACTTAAAAGGATAACATAATATTTTTTCAATGTGGGATTTGAAGCCCTTTCATATATATACACTATGTTCCCATGAAAAAAACCATGTTTTTTCAATGTGGGATAAAAAACCTTTTGGTTTAAATACTTCAACTTAAAAGGATAACATAATATCTTTTCAATGTGGGGTTTGAAGCCCTTTCATATACACACACTATGTTTTCATGAAAAAAACCATGTTTTTTCAATGTGGGATAAAAAACCTTTTGATTTAAATATTTCAACTTAAAAGGATAACATAATATCCTTTCAATGTGGGATTTGAAGCCCTTTCATATATATACTCCATGTTCCCATTAAAAAAGTTATGTTTTTTCAATGTGGGATTTGAAACCCATTAATATATATACTCTATGTTTCAAAGGAAAACGTTATGTTTTTTCAATGTGGGATAAAAAACTTTTTTAGTTTAAATACTTTAACTTAAAAGTTTAACATGATATCTTTTTAATGTGAGATAAATTTTTTTTTAAAATATTCTTTTAAACTTCATAATATGTATAATCTATATTTACATGGATTTTTTCATATGAAATATTAAAACTTTATTTTTTTTTAATTTTTCCGGGTCAATCTGGGTTGACCCGAGTTGACCTGGGTTGACTCCTGAAACCCGAGACTTGGCCCCTTGACCGGGTCAACCCCCGGGCCGGATTTAATAACTATGATCCTTATACTTTGTACTTTCAACCTTGAAGATTCATAAAATCTTTAAAAGTCAATTTTAACCAAAAATTCATTTTCCTTGTTTTACGGTCCTTATATTTGAGGAATAAAAGAAAAGGTAATTTGATTATAACAGTAGAGAAAAAATCATCAGTTATTATTGATTTTATAGGCTAAAAAGATCTACTTTGATGTTAACAAGCTTTATTGAAGTTTGAAGATGATTGTTTTGAACCTTTAATGTTGTTTTAAAAAATATCTAAATCAAGAAAAAAAACTTTTATCCAATTTGATTTTGTATTCTTAAATTATTTTTTGGATTTTTTATAACTTCATAAATTAATTTTTTATATTATAAAAAAATATATTTTTGATCTAAAAAATCAACCTGTAGTTTTTTGGCCACCATTGGTGACCGCAAGTTAGGTGAGAGCAAATAACATGCTACTTATCTTTCTTTTTTAAAAAAAAAAACCAAGTGATAGGTCATTCATCCCATACAAAAAGAGATAAATAAATAAAAAGCCAGCGAACTTTGTATGAAAGCCAATAAACCTAGACCTTTTTTTAAGGTCCAAGACCGTTGAGCCACCCAGGCCAAGCCCAAGTGTCTAACCCTTTGTTTTTTTTATTTTATTTTATTTGTTTTTCTCCTTTTAATTACATAATTTAACTTTTTTTTTAAAATAAATGATTCCTTTATTTTTTTTATCATATATTTATTTTTTTAATTTTTAAAATTATATATTATTGTTATCGCATATTAGGTAAATAATAAAGTTTTTTTTAAAATAATTTTATTTCACCCAACACACTTCACAAGTTAAATTATAAGTTTAACCGGTTAAATCATAAAATAAAATTTAATCTAATACATTATAGCTTAATATATTTTTTAAATAGTTTTAATTAATCTTAGTTACGTGTTTCATTTTAATTTATGCAAGTTTTTAAGGGTTATCATGCTTTCAAAATTTAAGCTATAAATTTGATAAATTAACTAAAATTAATCCAGACGAATTCAATATGTAAAATTTATTTTTAATCCACTTTCTTTTAGCAATTTATTTTGTTTTTTTTTCCCCTTACAAATTGAAATTTGTGGGCAATGGGCCAACCCACAATCCAATCGAAGGTCAACAAAACAGTGTGCAAAAACTTCCATCACAACAAAAAGGATCCAACATCCAAAGAAAAACAAAAGCCCAATTATAACAATAAAATAAAGTGAAATCAAATCCTACCCAATGAACGGATGAATGGATAGTATCATCATGATGGCCCTCCTAGCCTAGGCTCCTCCTCCTCCTCTCACCAGCAACCAGCAATCTCCTTCCTTCCTCTCATGACACTCTCATAATGCTAACATGCAGCCAATCACCATACCCCCTCTCCTCCCTCTTCAAAAACAACCCAACCCTCCCAAATCTTTGCCTAGCAAGGACGGCATTAACTATAAAAACATCAAAAGACACTGGCCTTCTCTTCCGACAAAAACTAACTTACCTAACAAACCTTAAAATAAACACTCAAAAAGCTCTCACTCTAAACCCAAACATCCGTTCCACTCCTCTCTCTACTCTCCTCGCCATTGAAAACTGTCTCTCCTCCATGGGCTTCCACCGTTCCTCCATTGGCCGCATCCTCGACATGCACCCTTGCCTCCTCACCGCTGACCCCCACCTCCACCTCCACCCCACCTTCGATTTCCTCTTAAATGAAGTCGAAATCCCATTTCTTGATATCTCTAGGTCAATCAATCGCTGTCCCAGATTGTTAGTTTCCAGCGTGTCTAATCAATTGAGGCCTGCTTTTGTTTTTCTAAAAGAGTTGGGCTTTGTGGGTCCACGTAAGTTAAATTATCAAACTACTTTGTTGCTTGTTTATAACGTGGAGAGAAGTTTGATGGGTAAGATCGAGTTTTTGATGGGGCTGGGGTTTGAGTTTGTCGAGGTTAAAAATATGGTTGTGAGGGCTCCTGGGATTCTGACTCTCAGTGTGGAGAGGAACATGAAGCCTAAATTTGAATACTTTGTGAGTGAAATGAAGGGGGATTTAGGGGAATTGAAGAAGTTTCCGCAATTTTTCTCGTTTAGTTTGGAGAGGAAGATTAAGCCTAGGCATAGAATGTTGGTGGAGTATGGGTTGAAGATGCCATTGTCGAGAATGTTAAAGGTTAATGACGGGGAATTCAACGCTAGATTGTTTGAAATGCGGCTGAGAATGGTTGAGGAGAGTTAACTTGACTGGATATAATCAGTAAGTTGATTCATTGCTTACTTGCTTGCCTGTGTATTTTGATCGAGTATTATCTGGGATTTGTGATATATCGTGATAGTTTTACATGTGGGCATGTTTTGAGTTTGTGCTGGATAAGGCTGAATTTTTAAGTTGCTATAGATTTGATTGAGATTTTATGTTGATTATGCATCCTAATTTGTGTTTAGGACATAGAAAATTGTCTTATGTTTACAAGGTTTGATGCATTTTGTAGCGTAGTTAATATATAGGTTATACTGGAAGATTAAAAGAGAAATATTCAATACACACACACACACAACTTGTGCAGCAGGAAGTTATGCTTAGCCATGCACGATAAACTTTGCTGGGATGTGAAAATTGTCTTTCTGGTTCAAGTGTGAGTGTCGTTCATACAGATTTAGGAGCCAAGATGCTGATAATTAAGCCTGTGGTTAACATTGGTTTGGTGTGTTGCGACATAGTCAAGCTTTAACAAAAACCAAGCACTTTGTGATGTTTTACTGTGTAAATCTTTTTTCACTACTTGTGCTCTTTTGTGGAGCTTCTAAAGGCACGTGATATCCTATACATCATAAATCCCAGTGATATGAACCCTAAATCTCTCAGATTGGGAGACTCCAAGGATTAATTTTATTTCTCAATTTCTGTTTCTGAAAGGAAAAGTTTAAAAAACCACTGAATTTGCTAGTGTTGGGAGGATTTCAAGCAATGGTTTTAAGCCTACAACAACGTGAGGAATAGGCAAGTCTGTAAGAAAGTCCTGCAATTTTGTCCTAACATTCAAGAAATACAAGTGTACCATTGTCCTGCTATTCATACGTGGCCTGTTGGCCATAGCTTATACCACAGTCATCAGCATTCCTAGGTAGTTGCAGTTTTCTGACTGTCTCCTATCTAGAAATGTTGTGTTTCTATCTGTTTTGTTCTTTTAGGAATGCTATCACATTGTCTGCTATACACTAGAACTTTTAGAAATTCAAGAAACTCCAACGCACATGTTAAAGCATGTTCCACTTGCTGGAGAACAGAGACGGTTCTGCAAATACCAGAATGCAAAAACTAAGTTCTGCAGATGTACTCTAGCTTTACCATTATTTCTTTAAGTTTTGCTAGATATCAAACTCCAGAAGCTCCCAGCTTATAGTTCAGTTGTACCTTTCAACATACTCCGAACTTCTATGGTAACATGACAAACTTAAATTTGAGAGTCTCCATGCTTATAATGATGCCCTTTTGAATTTTGTTCTATTTGTTTAACTCACGAGTCATGACTAATCTCTGCTGCTCCCCGATGTCCCCTCAACTATTCCTTAACTGAAGCAACAACTCAATCCCGGATGCACCCTACACTCCTCATCTACCTCCCCCAACAGATCAATGTCCTTGAATGTGTTCATTATCCTCACTACAATTTCACCCCGAATTCCATAACCGTCATCACCAATCACAACCCAACATCCATGTCTAACCTCATGGAGACTAAACCTTCTTCTGCTACAACAATGTTGCTTATCAAATTGCATGTGTGCACTGTCAATCTACATGTCTTGTGATAGAAGGCAATGGCTTGCATTTCCTCTGTTTGGAATTGCATGCCCCTTCTAAAAATTCATTAAGCTCTATGGTTCTCTTCACAGTTTGTCCTTTTTCGTGCAAGCTCCATTAGGTTAAATGAGTTTTTCTTCAAGGTTGAGCTGCTTAAACTTGAATTCTCTACCTAGGGCCACCTGAGCTTCCCTCTAACATCAAAATTGAGTTTTATATCACTGAATAAAAGCATACAGTCATTTGTTCTTTCTTTCTCCCTTCCCTTTTCTGAGGGATGAAATTGAAGTTGGAGCACATAGTATCTTTTGAAGTCCCAAAGTTTTTCTTTTCACTTTTTGTTTCCGTGATGTCCTCAGCTGCCTGCTTTGCTTCTACTTAAATTATTAATTTCTGTTAAAAGTTATTTGGTAGTAGTTCTAAGAATGCAGCTTTGGATTGAAAGATTTTATCAGCTTGACTGATTAGTGATTTCCCATTCATATCACAGATGCATGCGAAAGTCCTATAATTTTTTCTGCTTGATTTTTTGTTGGAAGATTTGGTTTATTAGAGAGACCTTAATGTGATCTCTCTCTATCTCTCTAATTAGCGGATCCACACTTGATTTACAAAGCAAAAGTAGAGGGATCAATGTTACCTTTCATCTACTATATATTAAAAACAGTTAACAAATAGTCAAATTACACACGTGCCACTCACGTCTCGCATTAACTCATGAAATTGGAAGGAACAAAACCTGCCAGAATACCCAAAATTGGAAGGGCAAAATTGATTCCCTGAATTGGACGTGGTAAAATTGAGAATGAGCAAGTAGGCAAGGGGCATTTTTGTAGTCAACCCCTATCCTTATTTATCTCTTCTGTTAATGGCATTACCCGCAGTTGCTGATACACTCTAATTATCTGATTCGGTGAAGTGTTCATATATATTAAACTAGTTCAGTGTGTATCAATTCAGACTACGAGCGATATGACATGTGCACATCATATGGTGTGGATTTTGGTTATCTCTGATCAAGCTTGATTTCTCAAATAGACTTGAAGCATAAATGATCTGCTATTCCTGTATTTTGGATCTTTCATTTGTCCTGAACAGTGGTTTTTTCCTGCGTTATAAATGTCTCATTTTAGGGTCCTTGCTGACCAGGCATCACTAAACACAGATTAAGTGTTACCAAAGATTGATTAAAGGTTATGATCATGGTGCATGATTGTGTTGTTGAATCTAATTACTTATCTTACTGGAGTCTGCATGAACTTTGCAAGTATCCCTGCATTACTAATTTCCATTCATCTTCACTGTAGACAATCGGCTATCCAACTTATGTTGCTTTGGTGAAGACTTTGAAGGTATTAAACCACGTCCAGTGTCCTATTCTGTTCCCTACTGCTCTTGGATTTACATAATTCTGGCTTTTATGGTCTTGATCTCTATTGCTGACCAGTTAGTCTCTTTATTCAATGTCTGAGCCTTCTGTAAGAGATCGCGAATCGAAAAATGGGAATTATGGCGCTGCTGCATTTGGCTCAAACATTTTTGCTATGTGGCATGAATAAGTATTTGACACTGAATTTCATTGACTAACGATCCTTTGTTTTGACCTACTGCACCATTTCATGTAGTTGGTAAGAAGTAATTAACGGTTCAGAAAGATTAACTGATTGCCGTCATAATCATCTGGTGTTTTGAAATTGCTTTACAGGCTGTTCAATGGATGCCAAGAATGGCATATCTTGGACACTGTGCCTTGTTGGTGGGGCCTCTGCATTGCAGCAGTTTAAAGTCACATGGTTTTCTGTAGAAAATCTGTCCTTGTTATTCTTCTATTTCTCTCTGGGCAATTACTATACATGAACTCTTTGTCGATCGTCTTATTATGTAACATTGACCCACATCTTGGCATCCACGAAAATTTGTTTTCGTATCTCTTGGTATCCTTGAAAACTTGTTCTCTTTTATCCTAAGAGAATCTTGTATTGTCAAGTCTTACTCAATTATGTTTGAGCAGGTGCAAAGATGAAAATAAAGGAGAATAACGCATTCTGTGCTTGGTAGGCCTCCTCTTCCTTCGTGATGAAGTGTTAATATGTTGTGGGACCTAAATACTGGGAGCATTGCTGAAGCTCTATTCAGTTTGAATACAGGCTCAAAATCTTGATATCCATCCTCGGTAATTAGATGGTTGAGGGAGGAGTTTGTGCATGACAGCATGGGGACATCGATCGCACTACAGGTGACTGATAAAGCTGCACAGTTATCTTAAAGTAAGCAAATACCCTGTCTATGAATACAGTTCCAGTGGATGCCTATTAGCCAAGATGAAAAAGGATACCTATAAAGCCATATCCCAACATAGCCTAGTCAATTGAGGTAGAAAAGATAAACATACGGAGGAAGCTTTGTGAATTTACCAAACTGTTGCAATTAAGCACCGCGAAGGGTGTTTATGCAACTGACTGCTTTGGATGCAATGTGGCAGAAAGCTGCTGGAATTTCTTCATCATACGATAACAAGGTATTAGAAAAAGGGATGGAATTCCTTCAGGATGTTTGGCAGTGAAAAATGGTCCAATGTGTTTGGACATACAGAGAACTATACATATCTCATTTGATTGCATAAACTAATTAAATAATTGAATTTTGTTCCAGTTCAAACTACAAAGGTTTTCCACCTTCGTTTAATCCACTTGCCGTGTTGTTTTCCTTTCGAGCTTCCAAACTCGAGGCCATGCCTTGGTGGACCAGGTAGCACCCCGACTTGGGCCGAGGGACATATTCATGTGTTGATATGGATATAGCAGATCCCAGCGTGGTCTATTCTTCAGCTTGAAAATTGTCTGAAGTCTTTTTCTAGGGGAAGGACTTCTTTGCTTGCCTCATTAATGTCCCTGAATTCACAAGAGGCATCGTGTTTAAGAGTTTCCCGCATCTGCCTGTGTCTGCCTCAAGACTGTTGTTTTCTTCCCAAATACGTGAAGTGTGGGGTCATGCATTTTGATGCTTAGGATTTTGGATGTGTTCATAAAATCACTAGCTAGGCTTTAACCAATTTTTTTTTTTTAAAAGGCTAAAATAATTGTAAAGAAAAAAGAAAGAAAAAGAGGTAACGATTCATACCATGCACAAGGAATAAGAGATAACGACGCCGTGCAACTTTGCGGAGCTTTATGGTTATTTTTTTATTTATTTCTTATTCGTTATCTTTCAAGATTAAAAAATTCTTAATATCATCACTATATATATATATATATATATATATATATATATATATATATATATATATATATATATATATATAAAAAAAAAAAAAAAAAAAAAAAAAAAACACAAAC
>Ga0325405_1001744_pt1 | contig 22261 bp, 15 predicted proteins | sample PopdelMetagenome_21_FD_205663 | JGI IMG/M metagenome (GOLD analysis project Ga0325405, IMG submission 205663) | Populus deltoides microbial communities from Bellville, Georgia, United States - Xylem-Control-R2 | ecosystem: Host-associated > Plants > Phyllosphere > Stem > Wood/Secondary xylem...
GAAGTAGTGGGGGTGATGGAAAAGTCGTCGTGTCGTATCAGCCCATGATGTTTCCACGTGGATCATCGATTGATGGGCTGTTTTGAGTCTTCAGAAGTTTATTATTTATTTATTTATTTATTTGTACTTCTACACGAGCATAGAGTGGAGAGAGAAGAAGACAACCACCGACAATGGCAAAGCTGTAAAACCACCCCATTTCTTAGGTATTTCTCTCCCGTCTTTAATTAATTTAAAATTTGTATTCTCTACTTGTATATCATATTTGAATTCAAAAAATAAATGAATCCTTTTAATTATCATACCAATATTTATTTATTTATTTATTTATTATCATAAATAGGATCCTATCATTTACAGTTAATTGCTAAGATTATCGAGCAATTAAAATTATTATGTGATAGGTAGATTCCAAGAGCAATAAAGTTATATTACTACCTCGTACAAAATCAAATTACTCTCACCTCCTTTTGAAAGATTCCAAGGACAATAAAAATAAAAAGTGTTAAAGCACCTTTTGTTATTGTGTTTCAACATAATTTAATTTTTTTAAAAAACAATTCATTAGTTTATGTTTTTAGATTATATTAATGTATTGATATCAAAAATAATTTATTTTTTTATATTTAATGTATTTTCAAGTAAAAAAATATTTTAAAATCAACCATTATTACACTTTCAAATATTCTTTAAGAATACAAAAAATTTACTGGTAATAAAACTCCATGATATAATAATTACTTTAGATTTTTTTTATGCTGATGCCTTGATAAAATTCTAAATTAATTTTGAATATAATAAAAAAATATTAATATTATAAATATTTTTTTAAATATCTTGTTTTTTTTTTAATTAAGAGACACAAATATATTATTTGCAATTAAAAAATATATGAAATTAAAAATTAATAAATTGTTATTAGTCTTTAAGATAAAAGACAAATATATATATGCAATTATATAACCCTTATTTTTTTATTTTATCTTTGATATTATTCCTTTTTCCCAAGAACAATTAAATCTTATTTTTATAAATACATCATACAAATACAATTTATTTATATAAAATATATAAAAGGAGAAAAAATATATATAAATTACAACAATTTCTTTGAAATAATATAAAATTTTAAAAAATATAACTATTATTTTAAAAAATATGAACTTAACAATTCAAAAAAAAAAAGTTGATACAATCTAACTATCCCAACCTATAAAACGATTTTGAGTGCTTAAACTGATATAATTTTTAATAATTGAGTGTTTAATTTTTAATTCTGTTCAATATGTATATTTGATCTTCATTTTTTCTCACAATAAAGTATTTAAGTGGATATATGTTAACCAATATTAATGTGTTCATCACCTCTAATATAATATTTAAAGCTAACATCATGACAACAAGTTAATGTGAGGAAAATGTTTTTTTCTATAATAATAATAATTATAATTTTCTAATTTTCAACTAGGTTATGAAGAGTTTTTTTTTTTTCCTCTCTCATTTACATGGTGTCCTGTCAACAGAAGAGAAGGGCCCAATCTCTGCTCTTTGTGATCCTCAACGTGTATTGAGCAATGCAAGCAATCGTCTCCTAGAAAGAAAGACTTCACAACTCACCTCAGGTTTTTTGGCTAAGCTTTAAGCCAAGCACACGACTTGATCCGTAAAAAGCCTTCATGTTACTGCCCTTGCAAAATCACACAGCTTGCAACTGCAGAGTTTCTAATTTAAAGCCCTGCCGCAACTATTTTGCTAACAAAGTATTGGATCAGCAGTACTTTGTGCTACATCTCCTAAATGATCATTGAGGAAATGTACATGCAACATCGAAAGAGAGAGATTTTCATATATACATGATCTTGCTCGCGATATACAACACACTGTTGAGGTCACAATTTCACTTCAAAAGAGTAGCTCAGCCTAGTCAATTCTAACTCACTGTATTACTCTGTTCATTCCAACTTTCTTCTATGGCGATACAAGATGGCACAAGAGTTTTAACTGGCCAAACTAAATAAAGATTCAGATTAAAACTCTGACCTGTGTTACTTTCAAATTTCCGATTTGAACCAATTTATTTAGATGGAATCTTTGAAGGTGTACATGATGCGGCCCTATGCTGGATGCTGTTCATGCTGAGCTCCATACTTCTTTGAACCATGTCTTGTAGCAACCTCTTGGCAGTTTCAGCAGCTTTATCTGAGCCATCAACTCGTGTAGCAATGTTGTAGACAATTCTCTCCAACACTGACGATGACAATCTCTTCTCCTGAGGTGTATCTCTGAGCAAGTCTAAAAGAGTACGAGCTCTATCTTGAGCTTTAGAGGTCCCCTCCACTGTCAGTCGCAGAAGACCTGGGATTGCACCCTCTTTAAGAATTAGTTCCCGATACTTTTCTCGGCAGCTCTGGCACAAAGAGAGCAAAGCTCCAACAGCATGTTCTGTACTAACAAGTGATCCATCTTCAACAGTTTCTACTAACGTTAAAATCCCGCCATCTGAGTCTGTGATGGCAATTCGTCCTTCTTCAGAGTTTGAGAGGATTTCAAGCAGGGCTGTAGCTTTCTCGGCGAACTTGGAATATTTCTTGCATTCTTTGAGGAGGTTGATGAGAGGGGAAACTGCTTTACCATCCACAATAGGATGTAAATTCTCAGCGCAGGAGGAGAGGTTGTGTAGGACTGTGACAGCATCAACTTTCCCTTGAACACTCCCAGAGCTGAGGATCTGAACCAGAAGGGGTGCAGCTCCAGAAGCTGCAATGATTGGTTTGTTAGGTTCAGCAGCTGACAGTGTCAAAATGGAAGCAGCAGCTAATTCCCTTAAACTACCATTCTGCAACTTGAGAAGTTCCACAAGCGGGGGGACAGCACCAGCTGTCACTATCTTCACCTTATTTCTGGTATACAAAACATATAAAAAGGAATGAAATGGGATACAATGACTGCATATCTAAATGTCTGCTAAAGTATAGCACACCAGTCAATGAAGACAGAATGAGTAAGGAAGGACATGCATTTCCCAAAGCAAGGAACTATCACATGAAAGAAAAATAGAGAACGAAATCAAGAAAATATCCAATTATAATCTGCAGATGTCATATTCTGTCACAGCTTACCATGACTGACCCAAAATTTCTTTGACCAGAAAACAGGTACTTAGTTCAATGGTGGAAAGGAGAAAAGGGTACTTCCTTCCTGATGCCAGAAGACTACTGCTGTAGTTAAAAGGATATGACAAGAACATTAAAATTGAGGTCTGAATACCAAACCAGAACTATCATGACCAAACTCGTTATGTAAGCGTGCAACTGAACCCAGTTCATCTTGTGATCAAAGAACTAACTAAAATATTGCTCTCTTGGTCCAGAAGCAAATGGTAATGTGATTAAAAAAAATAAAGTTGAGGCATTGAGATTCAAAAGAGTGAATAATTTAAGTCGGAAAAGGAACTGATCTTCAACCACTACCAATCCTCAACGAAAACCACCAAGAAAAAGAACCAATAAAGCCCTCTCCACTGGCATTCCACCTCCACACACAGTAATTGGTATATTAAAGAACACAACCGAAAGGAAAAGGTATTTAAATCGCTAAAATCTTCCAATTTTCTCCATTTTGGACCTCAAAAAACTTGCTTTATTTTTTGTTTTCCCATCATAAGACCCCAACGCAACTAATCACCTAAGACATTCAATTCTTTCACTAGCTTCAAAACTCACGACTACAACAATAGATATATCAAGGATAGCTTTCACCTTCGATTCTTCATTTCTTCATCTATCAATAGTTGTCACTAAAATTAACAATCATTTACAAAAATTAAAAGTAAGGAAAGGAAAGGCCCTGACTTTAATGGAAAACAGAAATAAATAACATGACAAAAGAAAAAAGGAAAAGGGTAAGAGAGAGAGAGAAACGAGATACCGTTCATTTCTAACAGCGAGATTGAGGAGAGCAAGAAGAGAGGCATGGCGGGCATCAAAGTTGGGAGAGAGAAGCATAAAAATGAGAGGCTGAATAACCCCAGCAGCTGCAAGTTTGGTGCGAGTCTTTGCAGATGATTTCCTGACGAGCTTCCTTATGTCTCTGGCTGCTTCTATTTGGGTTTTGAGATCTCCACTCATGAGTCTCTCTGATAATTCCACTATCTGGGTTTGCTTCCTCAGGTTCCATGCCTCTTCTTCTTGGTTACTCGATACTTTTACTGTTGTCTCCTCTTCTTCCTCTTCTTCGCCCATTGTTGTTGGTGTCTGTGACTCTGATGGAGGAGAAAGTTTCTTTTTCTTGGTTTTTGTTTATCCTTTTCGTTAATTAAGGTTTTGGTCTTGTCTGAAACGACCTGTAGTAAAGGACACCTTTCTTTCTTCCTATTTTTTATAATAAGACAGGATATTAAATTAAAATTAAAAATAAAATAAAAAAGCATCACCGTGCTTTTTTTTTAGTCCTTTGAATTCTCATTGTCATTTTTTTTTCAATTTATTTAGAATTGAATTGAATTATTTATTCTAGTTAACTTCATATGAGTTTCTTGGTAATGTCAAAAAAAATATTCCACTGTTAACTTGATGCTCAATTTGATAAAACAAAAAACTAATTTTTATTAATAAAAAATAATTAAAACTTTAGAAATCAAAATTTACTCTAAAACAAATATTCACTCTCTTTTTTTTTAACTATACATAATGCATGTTTTTAAGTACTTTAATTTCCAAAGTTTTTTTCTTTTTTTTTCTTCATTGTTTTCTAAGGTTTTACATTTTGATATAAAGCTTCATGTTATTCATGTTTCTATCCATGTGTTCATGTGTTGGAGATGCAAGAGAGAGTCATCAGAAAATAAAAAGAAAAGTTATTTATTAGTCAATCACATTCCAGTAGTGAAAATAGTTATTTTTTATGTTAATAAATTTCATTTCATGAGAAGAGTTTCACTGATGTATTTTTTTACCCTTCATCTTGTTAGAAAAAATAGATCGAGTGTTGAGATTTTTTTTAATCAAGAGAAATTTTTGGTTTTTTAACTAATTAAATATTGTTTTAAAGTTAGATAAGGGTTTATTGAGATTTTATGACGATGTGTTCTAGGTGTTTTTAGAGGAAAACAAAATGCTTGAAAATGACTTTTGTGTCAAAAAAAACAAGGGAGAGTTCGCCCACCTAAGACAGCTAGAATAAAACCAGTAGACGACATGTTCTTTGCCATTTCAGACGACGTGCTGTCTATTTTTTAAACAAAAAAGGCTTAAGCATGCAGGCCTATGTTATTAGGCCCACACACTTGGGTTGATTTTTAATAGACCAAACATGTTGGGTTATCCAGACTTGTGTGGCTGGCCTGTCTTTTGCCTTTATATGTTTTTAAGTTTAAATTTAATTTCTTTAAATTTAAAAACTTAAAAATATATTATATTAATGTGTTCAGTTTTGGAAATTCATATAGGTCATTTTAATGTTTTTTCTTATGTAAAATGAGCTTTTAAATTGATAAAAATATTATATGTGCATGTTTGTATGTAAACAATAGGTTATAGGTTTTAAATCCTATGCATTTTAAGGATTACATGTTTATTGTTATTTTTTTAAGACTTAAGCATGTGCACATGAGTGTATGTGATTTTTATGAATAGGACTTAGGCCTTTATTTTGGGTTTTGGTGCATTTTCTGGATTTTAACATATTCTAGGTTTAGCATTCATCTGAAGAAGATTGCTTTGGGCCCATGATTTCCATGTTATTTTGATCAATTGTTGGTTCTTACACATACATATAAGCTTATTGATCATTAATTAAGGATCCTAAAGGTTTAAAAACACTGAAATATTGGCATTCGATCTTTGATTCTCATTTATATTTTTTGTAAAATCAAATAATCGTGATAATTGGTTGTTGGTTGTGAAGATTCAGCCTCAAAATTTTTCTTGAACGATGATTGTACATGTCCTAATGTCTTTAATCCATTTCAATTTTAAATTTAAGAAAAATTGTGTGTTTTGCCTTATTTGTTCGGTTTTCGTCAGCTTGGGGCCTTGTTTTCTTGTTTGTGGGCCGAGCCCACCAAGCCCAGTCCATACGGCTGGGATGACCCATGAAAATTTAAGGCCTTATTTATCCCATCCTAATTTTGCAAGAGAATAAAACCATTTTTTATCTTTTAAGACATGTTTGGTAAACATGCCTTTAGCCCTGGTTATGCATTTTTCTCCTTTATATTTCTGATCTCTTGGCAAACAAACCCCAAATGAATTTTAAAAAAATCTGAAAAAATTCAATGATCATTTCAAATTATTTATGGATCTCTCGCATGTTTTTCAACCATTTTATTTAATGTTTGGGTTGTAACGTACATTTTAAGATATTGATCTTACATTAAATATACCTACTTTTTACAACGTAATGCATTAGGGTTTGAACACAATTTTAAAAACACCATAAAAATCAGTTTGTTTAATTAATATGTGGGGTGTGAATTTTACAATGTAATGCATAATCCTAGTATTAAATTAAATGAGTTGACAAAAATAAAATGTTAAGGAATAATTATAGACTTTAATATTTGAGGGTATAAAGCTACATTGTAAAGTATATCTCCAAGTATTAAAGATATAAAATTAAAATAAATACACTATTAAAATTTAGGCCTTAAAATAGTTATGTTTTAGCCTAATAAGGGAGAGACCTTCTTAGCGAGGGAGATTTTCTTACTAATGAGGATCTACCTCAAATCCATAAGATAGGGACCTTGTATTGAGAAGAACCTTTCTTGAATTTTAGATAGACCAACAAATAGAAAGATGACTTGGGAAAAAAACAATCAATCAATGATACAGCTTTTTATAGGTAGGGTGTCTTGGGGGTGATGTGTCTTTCTCATACACAACTAGTTCTCTTACCCAAACTCTTACAAACCAGTAGGTTTTTTAGTGATCATAATATTAGGTGGTGACTCTTTAACCTTTTCAAATCATAATTTTATGATTAATCTTAACTAAAACCTCATTAATCCAGGAAAAAAAACTCATCATTCAATGTCATACGCTTCATGACAACTTTAATATTATTATTTTCTATAATTGTTGATTGTTGAGTAGTGTCAACCTTTTTATGGCCATGCAAAGTTTGCTATGACACCTATTTGTCAAAGACTTTCCTTGACAAACAGGTTATATTGAAGAAATTAGAGAAAAAATACAAGAATTTGAGAGAGAGAACATAGTAGATTGACTGCAATAATTGATTGTTTCTTTTATTGTTTGATTTTTAATTTTATAGACAATGGCTTATATACTTTGAAATTTACTAATTGTTACAACTAAATAACTAACAACTAGTAGTTTTAACCAATTAAAACTTCTATCGCGTGCCCTTTTCTTCCTAAAGTTATGACAGTTATAAACTGTTACTGCTATTAAAATGTTTCGGCCCATATTTATCATGTGTTGCTTTTAAACTTTTTCCTTACCAGGTCTTAGTGTAGTGATCCAACTGTTTTTGTGTGTTTTTAAATGTTTTGATGTATTAATATTAAAAATATTGTTTTTTAAAATAATATTATTTTAATATATTCCAATGAAAACAAACTCTAAAAGGGTGTTTGTTTTTGTGGTTGCTTCTGCTTTTGAAGTAAATCACAGAAAACAAGTGTTTGGTTACTAAGTGTAGAATTTAACAGAGACAGATGAGGTAGAATTGTTTTCTTATTTCAATGTTTGTTGTGTACAGAGTCTAAATATTTATAATAAAACTGTAAGTAAATCACTCCTACTAATTTGATATACAAAATTCGAAAGTAGAATCTGATAACGTAAATCAACCAAAACTAAAGGTCCAGGATTATTGATATGTCTTCTTCGCTTACTGAGGTTTGGCCTGATTTTTAGTTGCTGCAAAATCTTCTACGTGATCAACGGATCTCAATTCAATACACCCCTCAACCGGATGGGCAGCTCCTGCACATGAAGGTTGGTCCGTAGATGATTAAACCGTGCAACAGTCAGAGGTTTAGTCAACAAATCTACGAGCTGATCACGTGTGGACACGAAGGAGACATGAAGTTTCTGCTGCACAACTTGATCTCGTACGAAATGAAAGTCAATTTCAATGTGTTTTGTACGAGCATGGAACTTTGGATTAGATGAGAGATAAGTCGCACCAATATTATCACACCAGAGAGTTGGACAACGTTGGAGAGGCATTTTAAGTTCTTGCAACAGAGATTGAAGCCATTGCAATTCAGCAACAGTGTTGGCCAGTGACTTATATGCCGATTCAGTGCTGTTGCGAGCCACTGTTTGTTGTTGTTTGCAGCTCCAGCTAATTAAATTGGATCCATGAAAGATACAATATGCTCCTACATTTCGTCAGTCATCAATGTCACCAGCCCAATCGGCGTCACTAAATCCTTGTAAAGTATGATCAGACTGATGACTAATATGTAAACCATAATTTACAGTGTATTTGAGATAACGAAGTATATGTTTCACTGCCTGCCAGTGAACATCTTTAGGCTGATGCATGAACTTGCTCACCTTGTGAACTGTAAACGCAATGTCAGGTCGTGTAAAACCAAGATAGTGTAAGGCACCGACTGTACTTCGATATAAATAAGGGTCGTCGAAATCAATACCCTCAAATTTGAAGAGTGTGTAGGTTGTGGACATTGGTGTGCTGCAAGGTTTTACCTTATCTAGTTTAAGTCTTCGTAACAAGTCAATTACATATTTTCATTGAGTCAGAATTAGATCACCACCATCATGCAGAGTTTCAACTCCGAGAAAATATGATAACGGTCCTAAATATTTGATAGGGTAGCCACGTTCAAGGTAAGAAATTAATTTGTTGAATTCCTTAAAGTGAGAACCCGTGACAATTATGTCATCAACATATATAAGTATGAGCAGCTGGAAACTTGCAGTCTGTAGAATGTAAAGTGAAGGATCTGATTTTGAGCCTACAAAACCATACTGAAGCAATTGATCTGTCAACCGAGAAAACCAAGAATGGGGAGCCTGGCGAAGACCATACAAACTTTTCTTTAAGCGACATATATGAGTGGGAAAATCTGGATGAATATACCTTTGAGGTTGACACATATATACCTCTTCATCTAGTAGTCCATGGAGAAAAGCATTTTGAGTGTCCAGTTGCCGAATACACCAACGCTGGGAGAGAGCGATAGATAACACTAGCCGAATGGTTCCTTGTTTAATGACGGGGCTAAAGGTTTCCAGAAAATCAACACCATGTTGTTGATGATAGCCTTTAGCTACCAGTCGTGCCTTGTACCGCTCCACAGTGCCATTAGCATGGGTCTTAATACGATAAACTCATTTATTTCTAACAAGATTGATGTTGGATTTAGCTGATACAAGATCCCAAGTATTATTTTGTAAAAGAGCAGTAAATTTCATGTTCATTGCTTCCCTTCATTTGTGGTCTTTTGAAGCATTAGTAAAAGACATTGGTTCAACCGGTGCGTGGCAGGATTGTGCAAGAAGTGCATGAGGCAATGGGTATTTGATGAACCCAACATATGGTTGCTTCGGTTTGAGAGAGTTTGTCTGAGATCTGGTAGTCATTTTTCTTGATATGTTGGAAGGAGCAAGTGCATCAGCAAAAGATGTATGAACCGCATGCACTGCTGGAGTTGGAACCTCATTTGAAATAACATTTTTAGTAACAGTAGTATTGAATTGAGATCCGTTGATCACGTAGAAGATTGTGTTGGGTTTCCCATATATCAAAGGCTGAGTTTGATTGCATGGTGCCTGTCGCGGGGCGCGCGACATCGTCTGGCAACGGCGGAGGCTCTCTGTCATGCCTCCTGATGTGAGGGGTGTTGTGTGTGGGAAGGGTTTTTGGATTTAATCATAAAATTATGATTAATGTTTAGGAGTCGCCACCTAGTATTATGGTCACTAGGAACCTATGATCTACGAGAGTCTGAGTAAGGGACTGGTTGTGCAAGGGAAAGACGCATCACCCCGAGTGCACCCTACCTAAGGTAAGCTGCATTGTTGTTTGATTGTTTTTTTCTAAGTCGGGTTTCTATTCTTTGATCTTTTCTAAGGCTCAAGGCAGATTTCTCTTTATGAAAGAGTCTCTACCTTATCGGGTTAAATCCTAACCATTCTAAAGTTTGAATATTAGCATCGCATTTATACACTTTGTATTTTTAATACCTGAGGGTGTATTTTATCGTGTAATTTTACACCCCACAAATATTAAAGTCTACATTTAGATCCTAAAAAAAGATTGGAAAAAGATTTTTGACATGTTGGCCAAATTTTAATGGATAATCATAAATTGATTACGATATCCATTTTTGATTTTTTTAAAACATGAAAAAGATGCAATTTTTGTTTTTATGAAGATATGCTTGAAAAAATTTTAGGATTTCGCCGTATGCAATAAAATATTATTTCTTTTTGAAAATGTTTTGAAATTTTATTTTTTTTGAAATATTTCGGAGAAACCCGGGTATTTTAATACCGGAGTTGTATTTTACAATGTAAATATACAACCCGATATTATGCAAAATTGGTAGAAAAATATTTGAGAAAATCACATTTTTTTAAATGATTTTTGAATTTTTTTTAAAAAAATGGGGGCCGAGCTGGATCCAGCCCAGCCATTTGGGCTAGGCCAAAACTGGCCCGGCCCAAAGCTAAGTTAATTATTTTGGTCGCTGCATGTAGAATGAATTCTGCATGCAGCGACAGCAGCAGTGAGCAACAGGGGCGGTTGATGCAAGGCAGGGATGGAGATCCACCTAATGCGGTGAGGGCCTGTGGTCGTGCTGGTGGAAACGGCGGTGGGGTTAGCTGCAGGTGGCTGGAGCGGCTGCAGCTGGAAGAGGAAGAAAAGGAAGCAATCTGTAGAGGGGAGAGAGACGTTCACGGTGGCTTATTACAGATGCAGTGGTGGCTGGCCAGTGGTCTTGGCAACAAGTGATGGTGATGGTTGCTCAAGGCGGAGCTGGAGGAAGAGACGTTGACGGTGGAGGAAGAAAGAAGAAGAAGCAGAAGAAGAAAGTCTGCAGCGGGGAGAAGTAGGAGAGGAAGGAGAGGAGAGAGACGCAGTGTCTGCTCTACCACTGGTAAACGTCTGTTGGTGCAAGAGAAAGGTTTCTGTGGTGGAGCTGGTGGTGGGAAGACCAGTGATGGTGTGCTGCCAGTGGTTGCAGCGGTGGAGGGAGAAAGAAAAACAGAAAAACAGAGAAAGTGGCAGAAACCGGGAAGAGGCTGATTTTTTGGCTTATTTTGGACCCGATTTTCCCCTCCCTCAGGCCATCAAATCCACCTCTATTTATAGGAGGTGGAAGAGGGAAATATTTTCTACAATGGAGAAAGATTTAAGCCCTTAATTCAGATGGGAAGGATCCCAACCGTTGGCTCAAAGTAGACATGATGCACCGTCAAATTGTCAAATCTGCAGCTGCAGGCTGCCTGAGTTGGCCTCTTTGGGGTGGTGCCACGTCCGGTTATTTGCCAGTGAGCCGGTGAAGAACATACCCCGACATAGAGGGATGTCTGGTGATCAGTTTCGTGCAAGTTTTGGAAAATTTGGTGGATGTTAGGTGCATTAAATGCACCTGCAAAGGAGGTGACTGAACCAGTTTTTCAGGGAAAAAAGAAGAAGATAATGAATAGTGTTCAGGATTCTGTTTTGGCCAAAGTTTATTTCCGTCCTTCCTCTTTTAAATGCTTTCAATTGAACCTCTAATTGACCCTAAATGTTTGCAATTAAGCCTCTGATGACCTTCAATTGGAACCCCAAAGTTACGCACCTTTTGCAATATGGTCCTTGGTCTCGGATTTTATTAATTTAACCCCTAATTGACCATCAAACTTTCAATTTCTTCAATTTCACCCCCGGTTTTTATCAATTAAGCCCCTCAATTGTGGTGCCTTTTGCAGATTGGTCCTTGGCTGCAAATTTCTTCAATCCAGCCACTAATTGACCCCAAAACTTCAATTTTCTTGCAATTTATCCCCTGATTTCAATCAATTAACTTGGTAAAAATTAAATTTGGTTTCTTAAAATTTCAATTTCCTTAATTAAGCCTAAATTAGGCTCCCAAACTTAATGTTTCACCAATTAATCCTCAAATAAAATTAATTTGACCCATTTAAAGTATAATTAAGTCCTTGCACTTAATTAAATCCTTCAATTGGACCCAAATTAATTCTTAAACATAATTAAAATTTAATTTGGCCCATGATTAAATCAAATTGGCCTATTAAAAATTTAATTGTATCATTGGACTTAATTTTTATGCAAATTCGTCCAATAATCATTTAATTTAACCTTGAATTTGCATTTTGTCTCCATTTTTGGGCATAATGGAGTATAATTAGGCCTTGAATTTCCTCCAAAAATTGCAGCTTGATTTCCCGGCCTGCTTTCTCCACATCACCAGCCTTTTATTTTATTTTTTTTATTTTTATTTTGAAAAAAGTGAATTTTTAGGGAATAACCCAGAATTGGGTTATGACAGTGCCATCACTGTGAGGAATTTCCTTTGCAGGCATTTTAATAGTGCCATCAACATAGCCAAACACTTTTTGACCTTTGAGATAAGGAAGCACGGTGGCTTTCCAATTTAGAAAATTAGTGCGAGTAAGTTTGGTGATATTGATGCTAGAAGAAGGATTGAAGACAGGTAGAGTGTTGTCAGAAGTAAGGGAAGAATGGGGAGAGGCGGCCATGGTGGCTAAGAGGAATCTGAGAAAGGAGTTTAAAAGGAAGAGATGAAAGTAATGGACAGAGAAGACTCTTTATGAGAGGACGTAAGTTGTTGGCTCTGATACCATGTAAAATTTAACAGAGACAAATGAGGTAGAATTGTTTTCTTATTTCAATGTTTGTTGTGTACAGAGTCTAAATATTTATAATACAACTGTGAGTAAATCACTCCTACTAATTTGCTATACAAAATTCAAAAGTAGAATCTGAAGACGCAAATCAAGGCATTTAACAGAACCAAGACTAAAGGTCCAGGATTATTGTTATGTCTTCTCCGCTTGCTGAGGTTTAGCCTGATTTTTAGTTGCTGCACAATCTTCTACTTGATTAACGGATCTCAATTCAATACTAAGGAAACGTTAGGTAAGCAGATAGCAGTTTCACGCTGCTTCTCTCTACCTCCACATAGTCCACTGTTCACTTTTGTAAAAGTGAACAGTTGAGACTTTTACAAAAGTGATCACTGAACGTCTCCACAATTATGATCGTACCGGATCCGGTAAAAAGAAATCTAATTTTTTTAATTGTATTTTACTCAAAAAACTAGTGTTTAATATTATTCAATGACAGTACAAAAATTAGAAGGAGATCGCATGATGACGTAGCATTTGCAAAATTTGATCACAATCTCAATTTTGTTTCTAATGATATTTTACCTGATTTTGTTGCACGCTCAAAAAACCATGGAAACTATAGTCCTTATCGGATTAATTTTGTACGTGATGGAATTGTAGATAAGTTAATGGAACAATAAAAATTATTTGATATAAAAGTATTAGTTATTTAATAATGTAATAATAGCAGTTAAATCTACAATATTTAAATTAAAAATCATCAATATTAATATATATCTTTTTTAGTTATTTTGTAACCTCAATTTCAAAAATATTTTTTACCAAATACTTTAAACTATTTTTTATTCAATCTCAATTTCAACCGTAATTTTAACCAAACATATATAAATATCAAATCAACTTCAACTTCAATACTTAACGCACTCTAAATAGAACATTGATCAACAATCAATCCTCGACTTCTTCCGGCTCGTAACATTGCATTCAGTCGAGGAGAGCTGCAAACAAGATCGGTAGCCAGGTGGTTTTTCTAAGTTTTCATTTTGATTTTGTTTTTATTTTTTTACTGATTTTAGGGTTTTGGTTGGGGTTTTTTAGTTACTAATTCGATTTCGATCCATACTTAAGCATGTAATACATTGTTCAATGCATGTTTTCTTAATGGCCTCTTCTATTTATAAGGCAGGCGATATTTCTCTTGCTTTGCCATTGATTTCGTGTTCGTTTGGGTCTGTCTCCAGCCAGATTTGACAGATTTTCTAGGCAATCCCGTGTCGCATCAGTTGCTCTTCCTCTCTGTCTTTCATTCATTCATTCATGATTGAACGAACTCCAGCTAGACAAGTGAATTTGAATTGCTGCTTGATAGCCATGGAACTCCTTTGATTGTTTTCTTTTCAGTTTATCATTCTTTTGCGGTCTTGAGTGTTGTTCTTCTTTCTACGCTATGATTACATTTTTTTTCTTTTTAAATATTATCTTTTTATTTCTCAATTTAAAAAAACATGTTAAGAATTGAGTTTCATAATTTATTTTGATTTTTTTTTAATAAGGTTACTATGGTCTCAAACAAATGCCCTAGCATTGGGTTAATGCTGGATTTTTTAAGTGTTTATTTTTTTATCATATAATTAAATAAAAAATAGTTTCACAAAAAAAACAAAGTTATTAAACTCATTAGAGTCTATGATCTGGGTTGCGGGTGTAATAAATTAACTCGGATTAATCTAAGATGTTGTTGTCTCAATGTTTTAAAAAAACAATGTCATCTTGATTTTTTTTTTTTAAAGTCAAACCATAATTTTATCGATTATCTGGATTGTTTTTGAACCCGCCAAGTCGATTGGACTACTTTGAGGCAACTCCTAGACAATTTGATTGGAAGCCTAAGTAAGGTAAAGAGTCAAGTTAAAAGGTTTCAAAATTGACCCGTTGAATTGGATTTAATAACATTATCAAAGAGTTTCTCATGGTTTGAACATTTGTTTTTACATTTAAATTTTTTTCATCCAATCCATAATGTAGCACGTGATAGTTATTATAACAAAAACTAAAAGATTTGAGGAAAAGGAACAAAACTCCACAATTTTTTTATTCTCAATTTTTTTTCCAATTGCAATTTCTTTTATTATCAAATTAGTAACTAATTTCTTATGATTTGTTTTAGAAAGAAAATAATTAAAAGATGTAGTACCAGAGTGTAAAACATGGCAAATTGACGTGATAAATCTAAAACTAGCATGATAAAGTTTCTTCTGCCCCGTATTTTTACTTTTCTTGTATTATAGTCCCCTTTGTTTTTTAGAGTCTCATTTCGGTCCAAAATTTTTTTTCCTGAGTTTTCAGTTCTTGGTTTGAGAGAGAGAAAAAAAATCACTAGATTCCTATTGACGAAAGAAAATCATCAGTTTGCACCGATTTCATCAATTCGCACCGATTTTATCCTTAAAAACATCGATGTTAATGTCAACTAGTTCCATTCGAAGAGAGGAGCTCCGCTCGGGTTTTTTCTTTCTTTTATCTTGCCTGAATAAATAGATTTGAGTTGATGTTTGATTTTTTGAATTTGGATTGATATTTGATTTTTTTATTATTATTATTGATTTGAGCCTGTAAATATATTTGTTTGGGTCTTTAGAGCATAAAAAATAGTTGAAAATAGATTTTAGAATAAAAATATCGCTTTCCTTGATTTCCTAGCCACCCTTGTGGCGTCTTGATTTTCCATCGAGCTTGTGTAGTCTAAATCTACTAGCTTCGGATGTAATATTTGGTATTGTGATAACAGTTGTTTTTTAAAATATTTTTTGCTTAGAAATATATTAAAATAATATTTTTTATTTTTTAAAATTTATTTTTGATATTAATACATTAAAATGATGAAAAAAAATCTAAAAAAATTAACTTGAAAAAAAATATATCATTTTTTTTTTTTTTTTGAAAAAGTGTGGTGTACCAATGGGATCTAAGTCATTGTGGTGTTTAATGACTGCTATTAGATATGTAAATTGTTAGTATTTGTGCGGAGATGCATGGAAGGGGGGATATTGGTAGAATTGCTGTGAGCTGATGAGCAACTTGGTAAGATGGCAGACCGGAAAAAATTGAACCACGAATGACTTCCACCATGAACAAATACGGGCAAACATATATATAGAAGATGATCATTGTGAATTGTAATATTGTTTCAGAGTTTACAATTACACTAAATAATTTGTAGTATTTCTGAAATTAATTAGAGGAGGGAGTTTGTGAGGATTAGTGTGAGATGTTTCGGTGGAGATCAAAATATCATCATTATTAATTATTCAATCATTCGGCTTAGCTTTCGCTGATCACAGTAAGTGATGGCTGCCATGCATCAGAATTCCGAGGACGCCTCTTTCGTCCATGAGATTGAGAAACATTGGTCGAGCTCTTTAAGGAACTGTCCTCCACCTTAATACCTTTCTTCTCTGAATTTGTGGAATAATCTGCTGCCTTGTGCTTGACATCAAAGCATGTGAATCTTACATGCTTTTTAACACCGGTTTCCTTCCTTAAAGCACTTCTGCAGGATCTTTTCGTGTCCCTTGAAACACTAAATCACTCTGTGAGAAGAATGAACTGCTTGGAACATCGATATTTTGACGTGAGACCATGTCAACTGAGGTATCATTTGAAGCTCGTGAAGCAGAAGAAACTGATGATAATTCTTTGCTTGGTTGTCTGATCTTTCGTCGCAGCTTCTTCACGGTATGACGAGGAACAAGTAAAAACTTCTGTCCTGGAATCAGGATTTTCTCTCGCCGGACCACTGAATCCCATGGCCTCCTGAAAACCTCTGGTTTAGCTAAATAATGAGAAGGATATTTCTCCAAGATCCTGGCAGCAGGTGTTGCCATGTAATAGCATTCTATTCTCCCACCAGCATGGATAATCTTCATGGCAGAGGAAGCAATCTCCGGCTGTCGAGCTGCTGCAGGATTTGCTGGCTTAGCGTGGTCACCGCGTGCGAAAGGTGAGAGTTTATGGACTTGGCGTAACCTGCCAAGCATGTTGGCAAAGCTTTAGCTGGGAATAAGTTGAGTAACAATGAAACTGCACTCTCCTTTTATGGTATAATTGCCTTGGAACATCCGATGGGTTCAAGAGGCAAAGGATAAGAAATTCGAGTGGAAGATAACACCAATGCAAGGATACAAAGGTGAGTCCGAGGGAGGCCATGTTATCTGTACTCTTAGCTTTTGTTGACCTGTCTCTTATCCGGCAGTCACCGTTCGCTCTGAAAACCATCACTGAGTGCTTTACTTGGACCGGAGAAATGCCAAGACCAAAAACATCAGGATCGTTGTTGATCAAGATGATGATATTTAACTCATCCACGCATGGTTCAATAGCCAAATTCTGAATTCCCCAGAGGCCAGCATCCTTACCACAAGCACATGGTTGTCCGACCAAGTCTAAACTGGGCTCTACGTTAGACATTTCATAACAAACAGATCTGTTGATTTCCAAGTCATTATTCAATCAAATGGCAAACGCATATTGGAAGAGCCTGGTGGTTATTATAGCTCAGATGGTAAGAACTGAAGTCCGAGTCTTTCCATGAACCAGAAAAGGAAGAAAATATTGGCCGGGAAACGCAGCCACTTTCCTCGACTGACCGTGGCAACTTTTCTGGTTGAGCACAGTTCAGCAAAAGATGGACGCGCCGCCTTTCTATCAAGCATAAAAAGATCTTGTACAAGCCCCCACTCTACTAGATACGAGCAATGGTGCTGCTTCAACATTGAAAACAGTTTCTCCAGGTCAAGTATAATATTCTTGCCATGGAACTTCCTCCATGAAAATGGCAGTTCAAGATGCATGGGGTCAATTGAAACAATAGAATGTTGTTATTTTTTTTCTTATACGAATTACAACAGTTCAATACATCCTCCTTGTTAACAAAAATCACTTTACATATAAGACAGCGGACGGTCGACGAGAAACAAAAAAGGGACTTGGAACGATTCTCCACCAGCCTGTCTTACCTTTCCAGAGCTCTAAAATAACCCCGACATAAGAAAGAATTGAAAAGGATTCTCACCACTCAACAGTAAAACCCTAAAAAAAAGTTCAACGACTTCAAAATAAAACGGGGAGAGAAAAAGACTTGAAACTATGACAAGGAAAAATGGTAAAACCACATGGCTGCAACAAGAAAAGGACAGACCTGCACATGCCTACCTCCACTAACTTAAAATGGTCAATATCAGTTACATGCGAACTGCACCTTTTATGCTCTCAATCTAAGCAATTAGATGATACTATTGGCAGATTTCCAGTCCCCTTTTTTTTAAGATTTACACTCTCAAATCCAGCCAACGTTGTATCATCTTGCTGCTGACCTCCATCCAAACTTGTTGGAGTTCCCAAAAAATATCCCAAGATTGGACTTGATTCCCTCGTATACAAAAAGAATTGTTTTATCCATGTTTCAGTAGTTGCTAGGCCAGGTGATCTGTTGATGCTGGGGCTGCTGGTAAACATTGGCTGCAGGTCCTACCATATCAACAGCTCCACCCATGGCCTGAGACTGTTGCAGGAGTGGGTGAACAGCTGCTGCGGTCACTGGTTGCCCAGGGTGATAGATATTGGTATAGGTGCCATGGGCAGCCTGAGTTGGTGCAGAAGTCACATGCTGACCTTGAGGAGGAAGGTTGTAGAAGGAACTTGCTGGCAAGCCAGATATGTCTCGGCCAGGAGCAGCAATCCACACAGCCGAACCCTCACTACTCTGCAGAAGCAAATACATCAGTCTTGAGAACAAAATATCATTTTATAGCAAAAACAATCAAACAAAAGACTTTATGTGATAAAGGTTAGGGAATACAGGTTTGAAAACCCTGAACACACATTCTAGGACCTACAAGTATTCACAAGACCAACATTACCCATATGCCCTCACAAGCATCTTCAAAAGGTACTCTGGTAAGAACAAGAAGCATCAACATCTTTCAAGATAGCGAGAAGCAAGATTGATCTAAACAAAGCACCTAAACTTCTATATGCTGAGCCAAAAGAATCAAAGCAACCAATCTGGCCAGATAAGAGTGCATTGGCAGAATTTGTCATTCTGCAGGGGGCTTTTCTGAATCCAAGATGCTCTGCATTCACCAGAATTTGTCATTCTGCTTAGTTTATTCAGCTGTTAATCTTAAGTTCGCTGATTTTCTTTGCCAAGTTGCTTTACATAGTGGGGTTTGGTACATTAATATCAATGAAATGTCATCATTTGTTTATAAAAATTAAAGAACAAAAGAAAAAGAACAGGTCATACTAAGCATTTCACTGATCCCATGCAGTCCAAATCATTATGCTGTGCATTATTATGGCCTCAAACTACTGCATTCGAATTGAAACGAAGACACCAAAAACAAAAGAAGAAAAAATATGGAGAGAATGGCAGTAGCATGCGCAGATTCAAGCAAACCAGCTAAAGGACAAATGTACAGACATATACAAGATTAAAATGCAAGCATCATGTTGATTAATCACCACATTCACCCACTCCTACAACCAAAAACAAACACTCATTCAGAAGAACCAGCTTCCAGTCACTATCACCACCACCATCTCTGTTTCTCATAAACACCAACAGTCCTGGCAGGAGGATGAAAGAATCCTAATCCATATTGTAATTGCACAACTAGTCTGCTCAATAATTCAATAATACTATTGATTCAAGAATGAGACTACTGATTATCAAAATTAACAATAAAATTGACACCACAGCCCTCAGTGCTGCCACCATGTTTGCATGAACACCACAAATTCTACAGTCGAGAGGTTAAGAATATAGAACATTAAGAATTAATCATAGCAGACTATAGACATGGCAATTATTAACCTACCTGCTGCCCAGTAATGTAGACATTATTTTCCTTGAACTGAGATGCACCAAGATCCTCATTTGTGGTTGTGTTTCCTCCCGTCACCGCAGAATTGGGATTATAACCTGTAGGAGAGGAGCCATATGGTCCATAACCACTTGGCATTCCAATGTGAGTTGCATTTACTGTGTTAGTTCCAGGTTTGTATTGCGGCAGTGAATATTTGACCCCTGTGGCTGCTGCAGGTGCTGGTGCAGGATACACACTGCCAGCTTGAGGTTGCTGTGGGAATGCACCATTGCTTAAGAATTGGTGGATGCTTGGAGGAGGGACATAAAAAGGGGAGTAGTAGGGGGCATATGGGATGTAGTTCGGGGGGAAATGGGATATGTGCAACCCAGTCGGTGGACGGAAGACAGGGACAGGTTGCTGAGTTTGCATGAGCCCAGGTGCTTGGGTCACCAGAGGAGTGGGACCAGCAGTGGAAAGAACTAAAGAATTCCCACCCTGCAAATAGAGATGTGCATCATTAGAATTCAGAAACGTATGAAAATATCTACAAGCACGCTTGTGTTCTCATCAAACAGACAGAATCAGGCACTCCATATAAATAGATCCGCAGCACTAGAAGCTCATAAAATCACCTTACAGTTTTTAGTTGCAAAATGTCTTATCCATGAATGAATGTAATCACGCATAAAGAACCAGCCTTACTTGTAGATGTACAAAAGATGATTCAACAAACTGCTAGCTAACATTAGGAAACACAGTGCACAATTACTATATATCACAACCAGTGGCTAGGTGTGGTGCCTTCAACAGAAATGACCTGCAATTGCTATCATTGTTTTGGTCATGCTATGTCATTCCACTCTCATAAAGATCAGTTCTAGAAATGCATGGGTGTCAAGTACCTAGAAATTCTTCCCCGTCATCACCTACTAACTATTAGTGCCGCCATAATTGTCATCACTCTACTAACTATTGGTGCCGCCATAATTTTCAATAATGCACCGTGGTGGATTATGTAGGAGCCAGTGAAAGCATCATTCAGAATGAAATAGCACATCACACAGTGATTGCCCTGGGCAGCCAGAATGGCCATCCTTATACAATATTGCCCCTTGAAATCCCTGACTCTTCCCCAAATCTCAAAATCAATAATACAGGGCAGCAGCTTGCTAAGACAATAACTTGACTTTAGATGTGATACCAGGCCACAAGATCATTAATAAAGATCATCCAAATGGGATGTATTACCTGATTTGACCATCCAAAACAGACAGCATGTTGACGTGATTAAAAAAATACTAGATATCTGATGTCAAAGACCAGCATACTATAAATTGGCAATAACAGAATTTTACTGAGCCAAAAACATGCCCTATACAAAAGCTTAGAATAACTTATGACAGTTGCTGTAACATGTAAGAGTCGTCCTACTAAATAAGATTAACAGATCCTTGCCACTTACTTCAAAATACTAAGCAAAAGGGTAAAGAAAAAACAAGTTGACTTTTAGCATGAGGACTACAAAATAAACACAGCCCGAATGAAGTTAACATGACCCGACAACAAAATAACTACACCATATTTGTGCAATTTGGGGGCAAACTGTGCGGTGAAACAGTAACAGACTATTGCATTGTACACGGTAATAACTGGTAGCAGATAACACGGTATATGTTTAGGGTATACCCAAACCATGCCCCAGAAAATTTTAAAGCATTTAACCAGCAAAGAGGAAAATTAAAACAACAAAGTTCTATTTCTCAAAGAATAACACAATCAACAAAAACTCAAAAGGTTTTGCTTAGAAGCATAATTAAAGAGAGGATTTTATCTATTGAAACCTCTTGGGGAGACTGAGAAGTATGAGGAGGCAATACTGCAACATTTCCATTGTACTTGGATGCAACTCCAGGTGCAGGAAAGGGAGAAACGTGACCATCACTATCAGCACTTGTACGATAAAATTGGGCATAATAACTTGTAGGGTCAAATGGTTGCTGGACCTAGACAATAAAATAACCACCAGCATGTTAAAGCCGAAATAATTATCCAGACAATATCTCAAAAACTAATTCAGAAACTTGTACATGGAATCACCATCATCATAACATAACCTTCAAGTTTGGAATAACCAGAAATACTTAATTACAACCATACGAGTCAAGCAAAATGTTCATCTAATCATTACCAGACATCAACACTTGCATCCATGAAGTAAGCAAAATATTCACAATTCAGTGTACATATCATAATGAACAAAGTTTTGGAGGCTTACCACAAAGCTGGGAAGGCGAGAAACATCACGTGCTTGAGATTCTGAGTTCTCAAATGGTGCAATCTGACTACCTAACATTGGAGGAACAAATCCAAAACTGTAGCTTGGAGAAGTATGAACCACCGAGTATTGATGGCCTCCAGACAACAATGCAGCCTCCTGCTTCGACTCATAATCAGGCACTGCATTGGATGAAACATCACCCTCAGCTGATAATTTTCCAACGACATGTGAAGGCGACTGTGGATGATCAGGATAATTTCCCTCCTCAGCAGTCAACAGTTTATTTTGTT
>Ga0325405_1001746_pt1 | contig 22251 bp, 9 predicted proteins | sample PopdelMetagenome_21_FD_205663 | JGI IMG/M metagenome (GOLD analysis project Ga0325405, IMG submission 205663) | Populus deltoides microbial communities from Bellville, Georgia, United States - Xylem-Control-R2 | ecosystem: Host-associated > Plants > Phyllosphere > Stem > Wood/Secondary xylem...
ATAAGTTATAATCATGAATGCCTGACAACATTTACAAGTATTAGCATTATTCGAATAAGATAACTAATGTAATTATATTAACAATTTATAATTTGATTGGAACCTCCTTTGTGTGTGGTTTCTAATTGAATAAAAAGAGTTTATACTATACTTGTTTGAAATACCATTAGTGGATCTTCTAACCTTGACATTTATTGTTATCATTGTTTAATCCTTACGTTAATCTTTCATCTCAAGTTCTCATCAACTTCTTCTTCTTCTTAATCTTTATTATTATCATTATTAATAGTATTACTACTACTACTACTACTACTACTACTACTAGTATTGTTATTGTTATTGTTATTGTTATTATTGTTGTTATTGTTATTATTGTTGTTATTGTTATTGTTGTTGTATCATTGTTATTATCTATAATTTATACAATTAACCTCCTTGTGGTTCAATTCCGGTCTTGCCGGGTTCTTTATTATTTTGACACTCCTACACTTGAGAAAAGACTTCAATCTTTTGGTCGTGTCAAGTATCGCTATCCAAACGCCACCACGTCGCTTCAATAGGAATAAAACATTGCGGCATTTCTAATGACATGGCAAAAGTTGATGTTTGACAGTCAGGAGGTGCCATATGGGTAGCCTGATAGGTATGAGTGCCCCCTCAACACATTGTTGAATGCCACTTTTTTTTTAATATTTATTTAAATACGAAATTGCCCCCCGTCTAACCTGATAATATTGAAATAACAATTTGTGAGAATACGAAAAAAGCCCTTAGCTATTAGTCTTAAGTTTTTTGTTTCCAATGACATTTTGGTTGTTTCATTGTACTTTTAAAATGTGAAAATATTTATTTATTCTTAATCAATTTGATAATGATTAATGAGCCTTGTAAAAAGATCTCAATGCTCCTAATAATCAGTTTAAGGATTTTTAGTGAGAAAAAAAAAATGTTATTACACTTTTCTAGTGAATAATGTTTTCACTCATAATGAACAATGTTTTTCTAAGAACAATTAGTTTTTGTTAATTGTTGTGTGGTTTTGTGCCTAACAAAAATATTTATCGAGCTAATATATATTTTCTTCTCTTTATGAACTATCATGGAAACTTTTAAATTTAATATTTAAAAGATTTAAAGTTTTGTGATAAGTAGTCCATTATCAACTTTATATAATTTTCTTTTATTGTTTATTTATTTAAAGTGGTTTATATTTTTTAATACTCTTCCTCAGTTACATCTTATTTTTTGGTATGTCAAATGTCTTAGAGCTCCAGAATCTTGCTCTAGAATCTCTACTAGAACATTGAATAACTATGAAATTTTGATTTCATATTAAATTTGATAGTTGAGTTTGAGTTCTATATATATATAAAAAAGACTTAAGCCTTATGGTGAGTGACTTATTTCAACTTTATATATTATTCTTATTATTTATTTATTTATTCAATATAAAATATGTTTTTAGTATAAACCATCATCTATTATTATAAATTAAATATTTATATAAAGAAGTTTGGATAACTAAGATATGAACACTTGCTACACTAATATAAGAGTTGAGTTGATTAAAATCCAGTATAATGGTTGTAGGACTACAATAAACAACTAAATTAGATTTATGTTTTTTTCTAGCAAAAAACATTGCGCACCTAAACTTAGTATATTGTGGATTGACTATTCATCCATAATGCATTTTTCCAATAGCTTGGCATAGAAAAGTATAGTATAGTCCCTGAGTTTTTTATCCCATTAATTCCAAATATTAACATTTTGGTCCAAAATTTCATTTTTATTGTGATCAAGTCCCTATATGTTGGAATATGAAGGGAGTCACCAAAAAAGAGAGAAGAAAGAAAAAATTTTAGGTCGTTGGTATCCAGCCATGAAAAAGATGGTGATCTTGTCAATGAGTTTCTCTTAGAAAAAGGGTTTGATGCAGGTGGTTTTGGCCTTTAATCATGTTATAAAATCTATTATATAACAAAAAACACTAGGCCTCAGACTTAGTGTAGTGTTGATTGATTGATCATCCACAATGTATTTTTTCTTGTAACATGGGCATAGAAAAGTATGATGTGCTACTTGAATTTCTTGATTTTTTATTTTGATCCCATTCAAATGTTAATGTTGTTTTTCTTATATATATAGTCTAATTGCAAATTAACATGAGAATCCAAATATATATCATACAAGCTATTCTAAAAGCAAAACTACAAAAATATCAATCCCTGATCATACTCTAATTTGTGTTATTTCTAATTGCAAAATTAACAAGAGAATCCGAATATATATTATATACAAGTTATTTTAAGAGTAAAACAACTACAAAATCATCAATATTTGATCATACTCTAATTTATGCTATTAAACCTTCATATTCTAGTATAAGAGTATTTAATCTCATTCTCACAACACTTAATCACCTTTAAATCCTATAAGTGTTATTTTGTGAGTTATATAGATATTGTAATTTAAATTGTATTATCCACTCTACTAGAAGAGTTGTTGTGAAAAACAAAATCATTCTTATTAACCTTTGAAAATTAGGTAAAAACTCTTGGTATTGGTGATGAAATTTCACTAGGGGAAAAATCTTGAAGAGTGCATATCTTTAAGTGGGGAAAAGTCTTGAAGAAGAGAATTTTCCAAGTGGTGTGAAAAGCTTGGTTTGAATTTATCAAGTGACTATTGTACTCTTGAACTTGGACTAATAAAACAATACAATACTCAAGTGTGGTTTGACATTTAAGGTATGGATAAAAATTTACCGAACCACGTTAAAAACAAGTTTGCATATTCTCTCTTTTATCTTTTTATTTTAAATATTTTAGTTATATTATTGGTTATTATGTTTACTTGAAATAATTTGTATTACTTATCGAATTTAGTAATACACTTAATTCACCCAATTTCTCACGTGTTTAGCTGCTAGAACAAAATTTATTGGATAAATTATATTTTAACCTCGTAAATTCAGAAGTATTCCTTTTAAATTGCTATAGTTTAAAATTTACCAATAATAACCATCTACTTTAGTTTTCAACCAACAATAAATTTCAAATAATAAATCAAATCTTATGGCTTATACATTATGGGACATTAGTCTTAATATCTTAAAAATTATTCAAATCTCTTTATAATTGTTCATAACAATCCCATTAATTGCTCATCTCCTGTTTTGATCAAAAGTATTAGGGGTGAGCAAAAAAACCGAGAAACCGAGTAAACCGAGAAAACCGAGAAAAAAATAACAAAAAAAACCGAACCGAAAAAAAACCGATTAAACCGATTATTTTTTTTGTAAAAATTTTCGGTTCTAGTCGGTTTCGGTTTCCAAAACCTGAAACCGGCAAAACCCCAACCGAACCGAACCGGTTCGGTTTAAGGGGTACTATAAATATGAAGAAAAAAAACTTAACCCTAGACCTAGACACTCTCACTCCAGCGACTCCTTGCAGCCGCTCCCTCATCCTCACGGCCGCACCTCACACAACTCACACTTTCACTCACTCTGCAACAAAATCAAGTTAATCCATCTTCGATTCTTCATCTATATCCCTCTTTGGCTCTCCCACACCATTTTCATCTTCAGAACTAACAACCTAGCCAGTCAGCCATGAGTCGCGTGACACACACCATACCGGCACACCGAACCTCCAGAGTCCAAATCTAACAAACCAATCCCTCCCTCTCTCACACCTGACCTTGAATCGTGTACCAACTCACACCAGGTATGATTTTTTTCTGTCAATTTCTGTTTTTATTTTTTTTAACATATGCTTTGTGATTCTGTGTATTTGTTGGTTGATTTTTTTTTTAACACCAGAGTCTAAATCTAGCAAACCAGTCCCTCCCTCTTTTCACACGGGACCTTGAATCGTGTCCCAACTCACACCAGGTATGATTTCTTTTTTCCGTCAATCTCTATTTTTATTTTTTTTAACATATGCTTTGTGATTCTGTATATTTGTTGGTTGATTTTTTTTTAACACTAGAGTTTGAGCATTCTATGTATTTTGGTTGATTTTTTTCTGCATTAATAAATCTATTATTCGTGTAGTGTGTATTCTGTGATTAGCGTAGGGATGATTTTTATTTGTGCATTCTGTGTATTCTGTATGATTCTGTTTCTGTGTGTTCTGTGTAGTGTGTAATATGTATTCTGGGTAAAGCCCTGCATTGCCATTCATTCATTTTTGTGTAATGTGATTGTGTGTCCTATATTTAGTCATTAATTTTGTCACTAATTACGTGTGATGTGATTGTTTCTAAAACTTCTAAAATTAATGACTAAAAATGGTGTTGGCAGTCTAATTTCTAGAACTTTTGTTCAGTATCAAATGCCTGGTGTAAGTAGCTGCTACATGGGCAATCCTCACTGTTAACACTGGGAAAACACAAAAACAAGAATTAAATCTTTGAAAGCTTGGTGTTAGTCCGAGGTGGAATGTTTATTTTTTTAGTATTGATGAACAATTAGAGTTGCCGGTTTGATTGGTCTCGTGTATGACTAATTATTATCTAATTGATACTCCATTTTAAACAGGAAACTTGTGCAGCCTGGTCACCTGTCCTGGAGAAGCTAGTTTTTGTGCCTATGAATGTTTAGAAATTAGAAATTATGTTTTTCTTTTCTTATTGATTTGAAAATATGTACTCTTCAAACTTGAGGATATATGTTGACTGTGTCTTGTTGTTTTATTGTATTTGTGATTTTCATGACTGTTTATTTGTGTTATTGCAATCTCTTGTTGTTTGAATCACTTCCTTTTCTTCTACTCCTGGAATTGTAGTGAAGTTCTTGGAATTTAATGTTTGCTCTTGGCATTTAGAGAGAAGTAGAAATGCTGTCACAAAACTTGATAGTGCCTGTGCTTTAGTTCAGGTGTTATAGGGTGGGTGGGAAGAAGTTTAAACCTTACTAATCAAGATGGAAACAAGGTTTGAATTTACATCAACAGATACTGTACTTGTTACTGATACAACTATTTGTACAATGCTAGATGGATAGTTTTGCTAACATCTATTGATGTTATTGTTAGTTATGGGAAATTTATGAGTTTCTGTCATGTTGCTTCCCCAGGAACCTTCAATTATAACTCATGGTGGTCCTCTAGTCCGTCTTCTATCTAGTGGACTGATCTGTGCCTTTTTATGTACATATCAAGCATGTGATATGGAATAAAAGATTTAGAAATTAGATTGTGTGTCCTATATTTACTTATTTAGTCATTAATTTCATTGTTTCTGTGTAATATGATTGTTTCTATGTAATGTTTTGGCTGATATTACTTTCTATTTTGTTTTTTGTTTTTGCCTGACATTTAAGTTTTTATTAGTTTGATAGTCTCTTTGAATTTATCAAGGTTCAAGAGGCTTAATAAATGATCTTGAAACTTACAAAAACCTTGAGTTAGGTAAAAAAATTTTTAGAAACTTGCACCTTTTATTTTGTAATTTATTAATTAAATTGTTTTCAATCATCTAACATGTCTAGTTTTTTATTTTGTAGAATTTGGTGGAAAGTTACATGTAGCATTGGATGATAATTAGTTCAGAGGTTACTTTGATGATAAAATACTACTTTTTATTTTTACATATTCTAATTTATTTTATTATGTTATAATTTTAGATTTTGATTTCCAGGTTTTGATGTCAATGGTATTACGGAATCAAAGTGTAATGTTCTTGTCATCTTGATGTGCTTTTTGATTGGGATGATGTGCACAATAAAGATTTATATTTTTTGCATGAAGTGTTTTATTTTTTATGGCAATGTTATTTGTTGTTTTTCTTTAAACCCTTTTGAAGGCAAAGCTTTGTAATTTTAATTTTAATTTGGTGTGTTATTTAAACTTTGATGCATGAGGAGTCCAAACTCCAAAACACAAATATTAGAAAGACTCGCAACATATTAAACACAATATTAGCACTAATAATTTAATATAAATGAATATTTAGTAATAAAAAAAATATTAAATATATTATAGAATTTTGTAATAAAATTAGATAATAGTTCCATTAATTACAAGCCTATTAGAAAGCCTATCAAAAAACCCATTAGAAAGCCCAAAAAAAATAATACAGGTTTTTCGGTTTTTCTGTTAAAAAACCGAAACGAAACCGGTCGGTTTGAACCAATTCCGGTTTGAATTTTTAAGTTTTTTAAATTTTGATTTTGGTTAGTTTTTTAGATAAAAACCGAACCGAACCGGTTTTGCTCACCCCTAAAAAGTATAGTCAGTCATTTCTGAAGCTTATTTACCGTCTCATGCAAAAGAATAAATTATTATGTTTCATTAAATAAAACTATTAAACAATTAAAATTAAAATTTATATTTAAAAGTAGATTATTTTTTAAAGTATTTCTATTTAAAAATATATTAAAATAATATTTTTTATTTTTAAAAAATTATTTTTAATATTAGTATATTAAAATAATATAAAAATATAAAAAATATTAATTTAAAAATATAGTTAAAAATATGAAAAATTATTTTTAATATTTTAAATTCAATTTAATATCTTTGTAAATATTATAGTTTTTTAAAGATTTTTTTGTTTAAAAGTATATTAAAATAATATATATTTTTTAAATTTAATTTTTAATAACTAAATATTAAAATAATCTAAAAATATAAAAAAATAATTTAAATTAAATTTTATCTTTCAAAAGAAATTTTTTTCAATGTAAAAACAAACATGTAATTAGAAAACATTTTAACTGCAGAAATCGAAAGGAAGTATTTCTGAATCTACAGGACCACAATATATAACTTGGCTAATTCTTTTTTACCATATTGCAGGAGTAGATTCACCAAAAATTTGATCGATTTCTTTTTTTTTTCTCTATTTTACGATCCAGACGAAGCAGCCTCGATCTACACCTTTGAATTCATAACAGAATCGTTTCTTCTCACAAAACCCGATCTTCATATGATCTCTGGTAATCTTCACTTCTTCTATTATTTTCAATTTCCTGCCTGGTTCCCGAGAAAATATGAATCTGATATCAAAACGACTTGGTTTGCGCTCGCTCTCTCAAAACCCGAATTTTATCGAATATAGTTTAGCATTGCAATTTTGTTTTCTTGTGATTTCTGTTTGGGTTCCTAGAAAATGAAGGAAAATCGTTGCATCCGAGAGAGCTCTAATCTTACTCCCCTAAGCCGAATCTAGCCTTTTAGTTGCGAGTAGGTGAATTTCAGTAGATTTTCTGCATTGATAGATCAGCATTGGAGTTCTTATTTTCCTTTTCGATACCGAGAAAGTGAAGGAAAATCAAGCAGAATTTACTAATCGATGTGTGAGAGATTTAATGTGATCTTGAATGATCAACTAGTTTTACAGTCACAAGCTGAGTTTTAGCCTTATAGATTTGATGATGTGAATTTTAGTACAATTTTCTGCGTAGATGGATCGGCATTGCGGGTTTTATTTTCTGTTTGGATTCTGATAAAGTGAAAGAAAAGCAAGCGGGATAGAGGGGAATGATATGATCTTGTAATTATGTTTACTATGGAAAGAATATACTGGTGGTAATAGTAGTAATATATATATTAGTAATCAATTTTCCTTTCTAGCTTTGTGGAAATTCTTGCTTTTTCTTTGGTTCCTAGGATAGTATAATAGAATTCGAATTCAAAAGAAAATTATAGGTGTCCTTGTTGTTTTGTTCTGTGCTTACTAAAAATTGAACTCATTTTTGCTTACTAGTTAAGTGTTGGTTCATGTTAGTAGAGTTGCATTTGTAAAGTAGCATTCCATACATAGTTTTTGGTTTACTTTCTTGGAAAGTGGAGGAAAATCAATAAGGAAAATTGGAATTCTCTGTGTGTGCGTGCACAAAATTTCCAATTTTTTTCAACTGAATTTAGTGATATGACTAAGTTTAGCTCTGCAGTATATTATCCTTTTGCTATCTAGAGATTTTTTGGGTGCTCACAACTGAAATTTATGATAACTTTACCTTTTTTAGTGCAGAATAATGTTGACATTGCATTCGTATTTATTCATCTTGCTCCCCCTAATCAATAACAAGAACTGAACAACAATACCTGGATACAAATGTTGGCTTTTTTTGGGAGTGGGGGTTCTAGAAAGGTTGATAATTCTTCGGATGGTCGGAAGGATGAGCTTGTGCCTACACTAAAAGTGCAAACAGATAAAGATGTGTATAGACCTGGTGATTCCATTCTTGTTACTATTGAGATATCCAACCCCAAAGATGGTGCCAGTGAAGAAGTTATGTCTTCTCTGTTAATTGAAAAGCTTGGTTTTGCGATTAGAGGTATTCAGAAGTTGGACAATCAATGGTTTGCCACTCAGAAGCCTTTGCCTGGATCCAAACAGAGGAGAGGTTTGTATTGTGTTTCTGCAAGGGTTGTCGACATGTCATAGTTTAGTTAATTCACCAGTTCATTGAAATATATTCAAATCTTTTTCATTGGTGTTATTGAATCTGTATGTCTGATGTTTCCTTTATGAGAAGACAAAATCGCCTCAGGAATAAATAAGAGCTAATAGGATGTGTTTTTAAGGGAGAAGAGGGGCTTGAAACAAATGTACTTGTGATTTTTCTTATTTGTCCTTTGTTCCTCTTTTTAATCTAACAAATTATTCCATCTATTATGCTGGTTATACTTCCCTCTGAATATATGATGCCTCAAGATTGGTTACTGCCAAGTAAACTAAACGAATTGTTTTCTATAGGAATGGAAAAATCTGAAGGGGTTTGTCAAAATATTTACTTTCAGTTGCTAACTTGAATGATTTTCAAGCATCCCTACCAGAATATATTTGTCTTTCCCTCCATCCCATGAAATAATACTGACATCAGTAACCACTAATTTTTGGGGATTTTTGTGTGTCCAGACTTGTGAGATCGATAGAAGTGTTGTTAGCAGAAACAAAAATGAAAAGAGACCTCTGAAATAACTCTTTTGCTGCAGTACTTTCTCATTCTTATTTTCAGTAATTTTAGTGGTGATATTTTTTATTGACCTCTTTCAGGGGAACATGTTTTCATGGACTGCTCTACATCATCAATAGTTTCAAATCAGATTGTGTCCTCTGGTGCGACTAAAACATGTAAGATCTGGTCTGATTTAATGTTATGTTATCTCTCCACACCCATATGTGAAAGCTTTTCTAATTTTATATATGTTACACCTACATGGTTATTTATCCTTCCTGTATTTGACATTTTCAATTGCTATTTCTTAGTTTATCTTTTGAACAGAATAAAACAGACTCATTAAGTTGATTGTATGGTTGATGGTTTTTGTGGTCTTTTAATGTTGAACTTGAACGATCAGTATTTATTTATTTTATTTATATTGTATAAATAGCATTGAAGTTGTGTTTGGCATGGGGTGGAAATTTTGGAGGGGAAATGTTATGGGAGTAAGATTTATGGGTGAAATGTTAATGGTGTAAAAAGTGTTAAGGGATGAAATGTTAAAGAATGTTTGGTGGGAGATGAAAAAATTATGGGTAGTAGATACATACTTAATAAATTAGATTTATAAATAACATTAATGGGTCTCACACTTTAAAGTGGATGGATTAAGCATTTAAAATATGATAAAAGTATTGTTAGATAGAACATATGCATTAATAAATGATGACAATGAGTATGAGTTTTTAGGAGGGTAAGTTTTACCCTCGATGCTTGGAGTGAAACGCTTAATCCCCCACTTTTGGGGTTAAATGTTACCCTCCTTGACTTTTCCCCCTCGCAACAATTGTGTGCTAAACATGAGAAAAGTAATTTTTCACCCCCTATCCCCACATACCAAACACAACTGGTATTCATTTGCCTTCTCCCGGGGACATATTTGACTGAGAGCATATAAGTTGTTTTTTATAGTTATACTTGCATTAGTTTTGCTTACTCTAATTAAATGACAGACGTTAGCATGAGCACACAATGAAGGATTTTGCACAACAACTACCATAATACAAGTTTGATGAATTTTGATGTATTGTGGGTATCTACATGCATAAAGTTTGTGTTTCATGCTTATTTAACTCCATGTAATTGATTCTAGTTGATTCAACGAATCACTTGGTGCAATCTACAGATGTGGTACGAACCTTGCTGCCTAGCATAATACCGCCATCTTACAGGGGTGCTACCATTCGCTATATATACTATGTTGAGAGTACATTATCTGGACAACAGCTGATGCTGGACAATACTAACTCTCATAGAGAGTCATCAAAAGATCTTATTCAACTGGTTGGTCTGCTTAAATATCGTAACTGCTTTTTAAGGTTCTTGAAAAGTTTATCTTTTATTAGTTGTTTTATTAGCTTGCAGTTTTGCCTGTTTTTAAGTTATCGAAAAATTCGAAATTATTTGAAGTCTTCCCAACTTCACAATGATAACTGTTGGTTAGCATATTATGAGTTCCTACATTTGCTTTTTGGAGGCGTGCATGTTTCATTTTTATTTTTTTTTGTTAGTGAGATTTAATTGTTGCAATACTCTGTTGTTGCTGGTGAATTAGTAGCAGCAATGAATCATTTTTTATTTTCAACAATTGATTTGATACTTCCTCGACAGTCAAAAAACTGCTGCAACCAAGGTTTAAGCACGTGTATTGCTCTGCTCTCCATGTTGATAGATAGAGGCTAAATATTGGGTATTCTACATAACATCTGTTGCATCATGCATGATGACTAGCTTGCAAAAAACTTTTTTCATGTGATACATGGATCGTATTTGGCACGTGTGTTACATAAGTTGAAGTTTTAGTTTCAAATGAATAGATGATATTGCAATTTGAGATTGGGCTTTATGCATGGGATATTGCTCATCAAGTGTTTTTATCCTGCCTTTCTGATTAAAGTCTCCTGGAGTTTTCTGTCAACAATGCTGTAGTTATTATGTTAAAGAAATCCCATCAATGAAACTGTTTCTTTGTGACAATAGCCAATCAATGTTGAGCTCCTATGGTCCAGTCATCCACTAAAACTTTACTGCCTCCAGCATATATAAACGACCATAAGCTTGTACTATATTACATCTCTTACATAATGGCGAGTGCATTTTGACTGATCTTGAAGACAACTTTCTGATCTTGCCATTTCTAGTCAGCAATTGTGTGTTGCTGTACCAAAGAAAAACATTAGCAATCGTGTGAATTTATGTTTTTTCCCCATTCGATGTCATAGCAGAAAACACTAAGGTTGTGTATTGAAGTCCTTGACTTGTTGTAATTTTTCTTCATATGTGTTCTCATGCAATTATAATTTAAATCCTGGCAGGAAGATCGTATTCCGTTACAAATATGGGTGGCTCAGAAAGGCAATGGCCTAATAGTGGAAGAAGGTCAAAGTGATGGTGAGTAGTTTTCAGATCCCTTTACTTTGGGTTTTGAACAAATACCAATGCTTTGGTGATGTAGGATGATTGTAAAATGTTGGATAAAAAATCGCAAATCTTTAGTTCAGGACATAGATTCCAGGGAATTAAAAGAATAAGGGAAAGAGAGGAATAATTGCTATCATTGTGCCATTGGTTTCCAGGGTTCTATATTTAGGAAATTAAGAATTAATTGGAAAAGAAAGTGATGTTATCCTTTCTAGAGTCTGAGACTTTCAACTGGCGAAAATGCAACCTTGGACAATATGACTGGCTTGTGTTTATTGACAACACAAGCTGCCTAGCTGCTGAACCAAAATTGTATGAGGAAAAACTGACTTAATTGTTTTAAGAACAAAAATTTTCCTACAAACCTTGTCAGTAGGACACAGTACCCAACATGTGCAGTTTCTCAGTCCGTCCACCATGTGTTGGACAACATTTATTGCTTACAAAAGTTCAGGGAATCAAAATCATTATAGTGTAGCAAAAGGTGGTAAGTTTTCCTTTTAAAAACCATGAGGAGGTGCAAAAGTAATATAATGGTAGAATAAGAGAGTTTTGTTGACAAAAATTTATGAAGCAATTAATGCCGTGCAAACATGGTGACAAGAGAAACTGCCACAGATTAGGCAGTAGGTACTCTTACAGCCAAGGCTTGCGAGAAATTCTTGTTCTTATTATAAATGATCAAAATTGCATTCCCAGAAACTTGAAGTCCATTCTTGTCGGAGACTTCAACTCTTACTTACTGCGAAAACACTTTCCAGAAAACTTCTGGCAGCTCCAAGTGGATTTTGATTTGTTAGACTTATACTGCTACATGTGAAAAAGTGAAAAATTACAGTAGCCCCCAACTTTGGCTGAAATTGAAAAATAGTGCATCCAAATTGCATGCTGATAAGATTTTCTGAATCTAATTTATTTAATATCTATTGAAACACTTACATGAATACATTTCTTACTTCGATGTTTCAGGGATTGTTCCACCTACAACCATTCAATTGGATATCTACTGGAAAGAGATGGATGGAGACAATGAATGGGTAGTCAGTCTGTTCTGTTTATTTTCATTGCTTGTGCTATATGTAGTGTTTATGTTTGTGTTTTTATGTATTCCACTGGAGCCATCTTAACATCATTCACTTTTGAAAGCTGCTGTCAAAATTTAGTCATTCAATTGATCTTCACAGGCCAGAGCAAATGATTTAGATGATGGAGTTGAGGAAGGGCATGAAAGCTTAAGGGATGAAATCTCATCTGTTTCTTCCTACAATCCCAATAGAGAAAGTATACACAAGACATTTGGAAGTTCTCTGTCCCTGCAATCTGTGGCAAGGTCTTCAAATAAGGATGCTTCATTTACTGAAGGAGGACGCAGAAGTTTATCAACTCTGGCACTTCCTCGCCTGTCCGCAGCTGAGGTTTTGTATGACTCTGGTGCAGGTGAGTCATGAGGCTACATTGGTGATTATATGTGCTGCACATGATTAAATGTGCTTTACTTTACATTTCTTAGTTCAGTTAAAAGTTGGTTGGATGATAATGAAACTTTCCTTTGCAATTTGTTCAGCTTGCCTGTTGAAATAATCAAGACTTCTGTTATCTTTTAGTCATAAAAAAGGCTTTCTGAACTGTAAATTATCTCTTAACAGATATGGCAGAACCTGATAAATCGTCAGCTATGGTCTTTCCAAGCCAGCAGCTTAGAGATGACATGGCAGGGGTATCTTATACACCAGGAACTGTATCTGTAAACAATGAACCTGCAGCATGTAAATTATCAAACCTTCTTCTCCTTCTAAGTATCCTAAATACTCTATTGTTTACATGTTATACCTGTAAACTTATTTGCTACCAACATTTCCTGCAGCAGAAGGCTTTATTCGTGGGAGGTCTTACAATATCAGGATGGATGATCATGTTCTGTTGAGATTTTCCCCTAGGAACTCAGACTCCACTTATTACTTCAGTGATATGGTAACGTCAGTTGCAGAGATCTATTTTCCTTTCAGCCCCCCCACCCCCCCTTTTCCCCTTCGTTTTATTTACCTGTTTTAGTAACAGATAGGTGGAACTCTTACGTTTTTTCATGAAGAAGGAGCCAAGAAATGTCTTGAGGTAACTGCATATAACAAGCAATGGAATAGTCAGTTGCATATATAGCATGTAGTGAAAGGGAAATGGTATTTCCAGAGCAAACTGATCCCTCCAGTGCACATTACTGCCAGTCAATGCATACATTACCTACCATCCACTAGTGGATGGATCAGTTATTTGGAAAAAATTCTCCCATTGTAAACTACTAATGATGTAATGGTTGTGAAGTTGACTTGAGGATTGGTGTCTTGCAGGTTTCAATAACATTGGAAACTTCAGAGACTGTAAGTCGACGTTATATTCATCCTTCTCGCAAGAACTCCCCGACCATTACTAAGGTACATCATAGAATTTGATGCAATATGGCTTTGCTTGATTGAGGTTGATGTATCATAGATGTACTTATTTTGCAAAAAAAAAAATGAAGACTCATCCCTTGTCCATATATATATCACTGTAAAAAATGCCCTCGAAATTTATCTCTGAGTGGTCACTATTCTAACTTAACAACCTGAGTTATTGTGCTCAGTAACTTGAGACAAGCCATAGACAGAGTCAAGTTATTCCGAATGGAACTTTGTAATAGCAAATGATGTTTTTCATATCTGTCTTCTGGTGTGCGTGTACATATTTGTTGTGTATATGAAGGAAAAACAGCATTACCAAACAGTTACTATGGAACACTAAAAGATACTTATTGAGTTTGTTTTCTTTTGTGGGGAATCCAGTGTTAATCTGACTTTCTTAACTGAATATGAACATTCTGAAAAAAAATTTATCTGGCATATTGGTTGAATGATTCATGTAGGTTCAAAGCGATCATCATGAGGTTGTTGCAGATTTGGTGCAGACGAGCTTCCTGTTTTCAATTCCCATGGATGGGCCTATGTCTTTTTCCACATCCCATGTCTCTGTGCAATGGGTTCTACGATTTGAATTTTTTACCACCCCAAAAAATGTGGACTGGACAAGGTATTCCCATATGGTCTTTACTTATATAGCATAGATAATACACTTGGTAATGCAAATTGTTGTATGCTGGTGGCAAAGAATGAACTGTAGACTAATATTCTTTCTTTTTTCTCTTTTCTGGCTGCTATTTATTCTATCTCGGGTTTCATAGCTCAGTTTTGAATGACTCTTAGTTGCTAACTTGAGATGACAAGTTGACTGCAAAAAAAAAAAAAAAAGCAGAAGGGAAGGAGTACAAAAATGTAGATTGGAGGAAAAAACTACTTGTCAGATTTTGGCGATATCATAGTCGTGAAATTGTTCTTACTAAAAAGCATGAAAATTCATTGAATGGAAGTTGGAATCATCAACAATAAAATTACTTGCAATTGAAAAAGAGATAACCAGTGTTTTAAAGGCAATTCTGTTGTGTCAGCTAGTTGGATTAAGGTCTTGAAGCTTGAGGGCTGGTGAATGAGCTTGCGATCTCTTCTTTGAGGACACTTAGATGATTAGACATTGCACCTATAAGTGTAAAATTACTGCTCATTTGTGTTAATACGAGAAAAATCTCGCTTTTAGCTATGTTGATATGATGTGCGATTTCATATGGTTATTTGCTCTTCAGTTTTGATTATATTTACTTCTCTCTATTCCTTAACTCTCTTGACCTTCCATACTCAGATATGAGCATCCTCTTCTGATAGAAGGTAGAGACAAAAGTGAGTGGGTTCTTCCTATAACAGTGCATGCACCCCCACCTAGGGCTTCAGCTGCCCATTCCCGAAATGAGAAGGGTTTTTCCTTAGAACCTTTGTGGGTTCGTACTTGAAGGTATATGGAAATTTTGGATTTAAATAATTAATTTTTACCTTGGTCATGTTATGATGAAATGAATTAATTCTTTGCAAAACTGGTTGAATTAAGTAGGCTGGTGTCAAACTGAATTTTCTTCGAAATCATTTATGTGAAATTGACTCTCTTTTCTACAGTTCACCGACAGCTACCAGTTCTTTAACATCTTATTAGAGTCGTGGACAGAAAATTCATATACTTACTTAAGATGCCCCTCAAACAGTGCTTTAATATCAAATTTCAGTCAATGTGGTTTTCTGTATCTTTTTTCAAGATTTGAATTTTGAAGTTGTTTGATTGGCATATTCAGAAACAAAGGTGACAAGAAGAATCGGGTTTTTCCTACTCAGTTACAACTTATGGCAAGTTCCTCACGGAACGAAAAGCTGGGCAAAGCTTTGTTGTTTGCATGCACACAAAATATCCATAAAACTCATTCCTAGAAGATGCGTTCACATTGCCAGATTTGGGGCATCCAAACATTTCGAGGTTTCCCATTTTGAGCCCCTCCTCGAGGCAGTAATGTGTGTGAACAATCAATGTCTAGTTTTTGTCTCCTAATATTGCTTTATTCTTTAGAACCATAATAACTTCTCAGTTCATGCTCGCATGTGCATGGATCTTTTGGATCAGGGGGCCTGTATTGTGGAGTGACAGGCTAGTGCAAGTAGCAGCAAAGAATTGTGAAATCAGAAAGCAGAACTGATATGAAATGTGCTGAATGAAATGAGAGGCTTTTTAGCAATAAGAATTCAGGAAGATGAACACTACATTATTAAGGTCTCTCTTCCTTCCATGGTTTTTTTTTTTTCTTGGTTAGAATGAAGAAGTCAATTTATCTGAGACTGGGAACGATTTGCTTCAGACTTGTGGGATTCTTGGGTCGCTTTATTTGTTGCGTTGTTGCTTATGCCTTCTCGGGCTTCGAGGATGGAGTTGGTATTTGTCTAATCTATCTTATTAATGTTTCTGTATGAGAATGCGATACAATTTGTGTTGTTTTTTTAAATTTTAAATTATTTTTATTAAAAATAATTTAATTTTTATATTTTTAATTCGTTTTAACATATTAATATTAAAAATAATTTTTAAAAAATAAAAAAATATTATTTTAATAAATTTTTAAACAAAAAAACATTTTAAATCATATGCTATTACTTAATAGGTATTGATGCGGTCTGTGGAAGAAAAACATGGCTTGAGTATGAATGCCGACATCATATCCAAAAAAAAATAAATTCTATTATCATTCTTTTACTTTGTTGTGATTTATTTTTAGAAAGTATGATTTACATTCAAAACGATTTTTAAAATTGCATGACACTTTACATTTTTATTTAAAAAATTAACAAAATAATTTAAATAATTTATAAGATTATTATTCCATTTCAATCAATGATTAAAGAGATATTTAATATTAAAATTATAAAATTACAAAATTGGCATCTCTTCTCTCATGCCTTGACCACTCTTCTTCCTTTTTGTCTTTCTATACCACCGACCACCACTGTCTAGCCAGCCCAACCATGCCGCATCCACCATCTTCGGCGAAACATCTCATGCCTTATGAGACTGCAGCCAATGAAAACTAAACCCATCTCCTCCTCCACGAAGATCAACAATCCCTACAAACCAACACAACCACTGCACAGTGTCTATTCCTCCTTCGACAACTATTATCACCGATTAGTTCTTATCTCTTCCAAATCAAAACCACACCAGCAATTTCACACAAACACCAGCCACACATCTCCACAGTCTATCCCCCCTTCTCTCATATGTTGTGTGAGCTTCAAAACAAAAGGACCTTGCTCTTGTTCTCAAGCTCTAGTTAAAAATTCAAATTTTTGTGGGAAGGATTTTGTAAGAAGTGCTTGGGTTTCATTGAGTGGAAAAAGCAAAAGGTTGAATGGCATTTTTGTTATACAAAAATCAAGCAATTTTTGAAGTTTTTAAAGGGAAAAAACAGGTTTTGAAATCAATATGGAATTTTTTTTGGTTTTGAAAAAAATAAGAATAATTAATTTACAACTCACAACCTAATTGAAAATTGCACAATAAGTGAAGAGAACAAATTGATTAAATACAAAAGATTAGGTTTTGATTTATGTGAGTTCTGTGTTAGAGAGGAGAAATGAAATCAATTAGATTATGAAGGTTTTTTTTTTTTTTTACGAAGAGCAAATTTTAGTTATCTATGTTATATTATATATAAGGATGTTATATTATATATAAGGGTATATTTATTTTTTTGTTTAAATTTAAAAATTTTGTATCCAATATATTAACTGTAATCTTTAAAAGAATAGAAACAAAATGAAAAAATAACTAAATTATAGAAGCATTTTCTAAAAATAATTTTAAAAAATCTTGTTAGTAAACATGGGCTGGATATTAAATAAACTATGATGATTAAAAAATTTACTTTCAATTGCAGATTTATTTATAAAAAATATGATGAAAATTAGTCAATAGAGTTAAATAAAACCTTTTTTCTTTTCTTTTCACTCTTTTTCTAGGGTTTTGAGGGTTTTTTTTTTAAAGGATTTTGTCACTAGTTGTAGCATTTTTTTTCCAATACTTTTCTTTCAAAAATCCCATATTGAGGATTTATGTCTTGGATATGGTATTTTTCATTTTATAATATCTAGTTTATTGGTTTTCTTACCCTTCTAGGTCTTTTTTTTTTTAGTTTATGATTTTTTATTTTATTTTTCCTTACTCTTATAGAGTTTTAAGTAAAGGTTTTTAAATAAAGGTTCATTCCATGAGTAGTTAGATTGAAAATGATTTGATAGAAAACAATTCTTAACAAGAGAAAAATATATCTATGAGGTAGCAAAATTACCATTAAAAAAAAAATAGATTCTTGGTGATATTACTGCAGGCAGAGATAATTTATTGTAGATTGTAACAATGGATTGCATGTATTATTTTTTATGAGATTTGGTAGATATTGATATCTTATTTGCTGTTACTATGTATTTTTTATGAGATTTGGTAGATATTGATATCTTATTTGCTGTTACTATGCAGCATGAGATAATCAATTATAGGTGGTTCTGCCATGATAAAATGACACTTTCTCTTTTCCTTTGGTTGCTAGGTCATTTTTTTTTGTTTTTTTTTTTGAGTGGGGAGGGTTTTCGCTCTTGTATTCATTCAGTAAATGAATGTCATTGATAGAGAAATGAGAATTAGATTTTCACATTCTAAAATTCAAAATAAATTTTAATTCAATGACATGTCTAAAAAAAAACTACATGTAAAGAGTATAACTAATATCTTAACCAATCTAAAAAACATCTTTGGCTGATGTTTTTTGTAAGAGAATCCAACAAGTTCATGATGTAAATAAAAGGTCTCATATTCTTATGATGGAAGAACATGATTTGGTTGATTTTTATTTTATTTTATTTTAGAAACTGCATCAATTATATTGTTTAGTAGGTTATATTATTATTATTATTATTATATATATATATATTCAATTATACGTACTGAATATTATTATACATTTAACATTACTCATGTAAATACAGTAAATCTTGTTCTTAGAATTTAATGTTCTTTTGTATAGTTATTACATTTTCCCTCAACAAAGATATCGAATTAAGCATTTGAGAGTCCTTGTAGGTATCATGAGCATTATATCAAGCCATCATTTTCCTTTATGATGGAGAATAAAAGTAATTAAAAGAGCACTTGATTAACCCATAATTTAACCACTAAAGAATCTTATTCCTAAACATCTTGAACTTTATAACATCATCCATTAGTGTTGTCTATGGGAACTAATGATAAAAAAAAGCCATTAGTTTCTTTCTAGAACTTATTTTCACATTTCCATGCTATTCTTTAGTAGTCAACCAAGACACACCTGAACCAGGATATGCCTAATCAGTTCTTATTAATTAAGTGTAACTCCTACCTTAAGAAATGTTAGCAACCCAGAAGAAAAATCAAGTCATGCTACCTTAGCAAGTCTTGGCCCCCTCGGTGACACTAAATGCCTTAGTGACACTAGATGCCCTTATGCCACCATCATTAGCCACTCTGAGTTCCTGTAAGTAACACTACTCTAAGAAGTCTAAGAAAGACAACATTCAAGAGAGTGTTTTGCCCCAACATATATCAAGCCCCACAAGGGGTTGCTCTCATTATCGTGGTACCCCTGCACAGAGTGATTGTTTAAGGTGCGCTCATTCTTGTTATCACAGGATGAACAACAATTATCACTTCTTTCGTTTCATACAAGACTACTCAAGCTCTTTAAAGCCTAGTAAATAAAGGATTGAGAGACGATCGATCTTTGAGCACATTTAGGGTGATACCTATAACCCTCATTAAGTGTGAGACTCTTTCTTATCTAGGCAAGTTTTCAATACTCGAATTCTCTAGGATTATATCTCCAGCAAAATAAGCTTGGATAATTATGATGGTCTTCCTAACCTATGGAAACACGTATAAAATATATGGAATAGCCCAGAATTCATCATCTAAGATAGTGATGCGATGCGCAAGATCCTCCCTACAACTTTCTATAGATCATGCATGTCTGGTATAATAGTTTAAAGTCAGATTCTATTAAAGGCTTTAATGATCTTTGTGCTAAATTAGTGGCACATTTAAGTACCAATATACCCACCAAGTGAAGCTCCATAAAGCTTTTTGGGATTACCCACTGAGAGCAAGTCCACATGGGCATACTTGAAGAGATTTAATGAGGAGGTGCTCAAGGTGAAAGAGTTGCTTAAGCTTGTGGCCTTAGAGGCCTTAATAAACAGGGTAAAAGAACATGCTCTATAAAGAGAATTGTATGCCTTTCCAGACATAAGTTTGCTTAAGATGAAACAAGTTCTGAAGAATTATATATAGGTAGAAAAAACATGTATGTTACGACACGAACCTCTTTATTTTTATAAAGAGAGTTAATTGGAGGGACCTTCCTAACATAATTATTCCCTTAACTAGAACAAAAACTCAACAAATAATAAAAAGGGGTTGGTCTAAGAACATTCTAGATATCCTGAAAGGTTTTTCACTTCTTTGAACACCATCATCATTGAAGTTTTTACTACCATCAAGGGTAAAAACAAATTCCAATATCCCTCCCCAATAAAGATGACTCTTTACACTTATACCTTTAAGAAATTTTATATGTTCCACCGGGACAATGAACATGATATCGAACAATGTTTTGCCTTAAAGAAGGAGATTGAACAGTTAATAGCAAAGGGTTATATCCAACAATTTGTAAAGAGGGATACCTTTTCCAAACACGATAGCGAAGAATCCAACTAACATAACCAAGCATTGTCGGAGATCAATGTGATTTTCGGTGGCACTTCTACATGGGGTGACAATGGGTGTCATAACCTATTTTTAGGTTATTCCCCAAATTTTACCATTTTTCCTTCCCCATAAAAAAAAATAAATAATAATAGCAAGAATATTGTTATTTTGGAAAAAGTAGGTTGAATAGGATTCTAAATATAAAGAAAAATCAAGCTAAAATTTTGGACAAATTAGGAGCTTAAGCGTACCCTGTTGTGCATAAAATTGAAAAGACAATGCAGATTCAAGGTTAATTAAATGATTATTGGATGAATCTGCATAAAACTTAAGTTCATAGACATAATTAGATTTTTAATGGGCCAATTTGATTTAATCATGGGCCAAATTTAAGGTTTAATTATGTTTAAAAATTAATTTGGGTCCAATTGAAGGATTTAATTAGGTGCAAGGACTTAATTATAATTTAAATAGGTCATTTTTCCTGCCCCATAAAAAAATAAAAAATAAATAATAATAGCAAGAATATTGTTATTTTGGCAAAAGTAGGTTGAATAAGATTCTAAATATAAAGAAAAATCAAGCTAAAATTTTGGACAAATTAGAAGCTTAAGCGTACCTTGCTGTGCACAAAATTGGAAAGACAATGCAGATTCAAGGTTAATTAAATGATTATTGGATGAATCTGCATAAAAATTAAGTTCATAGACATAATTAGATTTTTAATGGGCCAATTTGATTTAATCATGGGCCAAATTTAAGGTTTAATTATGTTTAAAAATTAATTTGGGTCCAATTGAAGGATTTAATTAGGTGCAAGGACTTAATTATAATTTAAATAGGTCATTTTTCCTGCCCTATAAAAAAATAAAAAATAAATAATAATAGCAAGAATATTGTTATTTTGGCAAAAGTAGGTTGAATAAGATTCTAAATATAAAGAAAATCAAGCTAAAATTTTGGACAAATTAGGAGCTTAAGCGTACCTTGTTGTGCACAAAATTGAAAAGACAATGCAGATTCAAGGTTAATTAAATGATTATTGGATGAATCTGTATAAAAATTAAGTTCATAGACATAATTAGATTTTTAATGGGCCAATTTGATTTAATCATGGGCCGAATTTAAGGTTTAATTATGTTTAAAAATTAATTTGGGTCCAATTGAAGGATTTAATTAGGTGCAAGGACTTAATTATAATTTAAATAGGTCATTTTTCCTTCCCCATAAAAAAATAAAAAATAAATAATAATAGCAAGAATATTGTTATTTTGGCAAAAGTAGGTTGAATAGGATTCTAAATATAAAGAAAAATCAAGCTAAAATTTTGGACAAATTAGGAGCTTAAGCGTACCTTGTTGTGCACAAAATTGGAAAGACAATGCAGATTCAAGGTTAATTAAATGATTATTGGATGAATCTGTATAAAAATTAAGTTCATAGACATAATTAGATTTTTAATGGGCCAATTTGATTTAATCATGGGCCGAATTTAAGGTTTAATTATGTTTAAAAATTAATTTGGGTCCAATTGAAGGATTTAATTAGGTGGAAGGACTTAATTATAATTTAAATAGGTCATTTTTCCTGCCCCATAAAAAAATAAAAAATAAATAATAATAGCAAGAATATTGTTATTTTGGCAAAAGTAGGTTGAATAAGATTCTAAATATAAAGAA
>Ga0325405_1001749_pt1 | contig 22238 bp, 18 predicted proteins | sample PopdelMetagenome_21_FD_205663 | JGI IMG/M metagenome (GOLD analysis project Ga0325405, IMG submission 205663) | Populus deltoides microbial communities from Bellville, Georgia, United States - Xylem-Control-R2 | ecosystem: Host-associated > Plants > Phyllosphere > Stem > Wood/Secondary xylem...
TTTTTATTAAAAAAATTAGGTTATTTAGAACCAATTTTCTATTATAATTAAATTTAATTATAGTATTTGATTCGAATTTAAATGATAAATAAATAAAATTTAAATATTTTAAAAAAATAAAATTCATTTCATTTTATTTACAATATTGCCCTCATTGCTTTCATCTCATTTTTTCAAAAGTCTTAAAAAAGAGAGAGGCTAGATTAGTATTTTAAAAAAATAATATTAATATTAATTTTTTTATCATTCAAATTGTAAATTAGATGGTTTGATATATGATTTATTTTTATAATATTTTTAGAAACTGAATTAAATTTAAAATTCAATTATTAATACTGGATGAACATAAGATGAGATTTTATTTTGAGTTAAAATATTCTTATTGAATTCAATTCAAAAAATTCCAAAAACGTTATATATGATACTAAAGTTATAATTAAATAAATAAAGAAAAAACCACATTAATACTCATAAAAAATATAAGTATATTTCTGGTTTATCTTTAAAATGCATTAGAAGCTAGACATTCCTCCCATTACAACATATTAATGCTCATATAGTAGGTTTAATGGACTAATTTTTGATGAATATGGTATTTAAAATTGTATAAATAGTTGTGATTTAAAGTATTTTTATAAAAATATATAATATATTAAAATAATTTTTTTTAATATTAATACATCAAAACAATTTAAAAATATATAAAATTTTTTAAATTTTTAAAACCTCGTTCCTCGAAATAACTAAATAATGGATCGAGGATGAGACAGGTAGTAAATGACAAGTTTAGCAACATAGTATATATTTAATATCAGTATAAAATAATTGGTGTTGTTTTCAGCGCGAGCCAGTTGTGTCTCTCGCTACTCTTGGGCCGTAGGCTTAGCACCCCATGTTCAGGCCCAAACCGAACGCACAGCCAGTGGATTCAAGATTAATACTGGTCTCCATACTGGGCCCATGATTCGCCTGGTCCGTCATCAAATCTTAGCACAAGACACGAGGGTAGGACCATTGAGAATACTGGCGAAGAGCTTGGTCCAGGTCAGTATTTTCATTTGGTTCAGATCCAAAGGCTTACTCGGCCCAACTAGCCAGCCTTTAAAAATAGCCCAGTTGACCCATTGACAAATTAATCCTTATTGAAAAAAAATCATCAAACATTTGGTCAATTCAACTCAATTTCAACAAATGGTAAATTTGCTTACAATTTAGTTCAATTAGCAAAATGTGATGAGTAGGGGGGTATAATAGAATAAATATTTTCCATGGTGACCAATTCAACAAATTAACACAAAAACAAGGACTGATGGATCAAAACCAATAAAATCAATCAAGCACAAGAGGGAGAGTGGGGAAAGCGCCTTTCCTTCCTTATCTTCATAAGACAGACACTCCGTCAAGACAGAGACAGGGTCAAAGTCAAAAGCTTTATAAAACCCTAGCTAGCTAACCAAGCTCTCTCCCATTTCCATGGAAGACAGTTTCAGTGCCCGAGTGGAGAAAGCCTTCGGTTCCCTCTCTTCTTCAACAGTACAAACCCAGCAACCCTCTTCTTCCTCCTCCTCTATAAGCTCTCTATGGCGTCTCACTGACGAAGAAATCGAGCGAAACCAATGGATTCGAGACCGCAAGGAGGACAGCCCTGAAATCGAAACCCAACCCCAACCGTACTTTAATCCAGAAAGACCCCACGATATGGATTTCAAGTCTGATGAGATCGAAAGAGACCTTGATGATCTAGACGACGGCGAGGAGGAGTCACGCGCCTCGAAACTCAAACCCGAAGATTATACCGATGAAGAATGGGACATCAAGAAATCTATTGGCCTGGATTGTACTCTTGATTATGAGGTATTCATTAATTAATTGTTCCTCAATTATGTGTTTCCTCCTTGTTGATTATCATGTTATTTTGCCGCTGCTGCTCTTTTTTCTTGTGATTAATTAATCTGATTTCTTGAGCTAGAACGCACACATACATTGTATAATAATCTATGTCAAGAAGGTAATCTAAGCTTTGGTCCCGACATAAGTGCTATTGTGGGTATCTCTAAGCCCGGTAGAATTATAGCAAAAACAAATGTAAGATGATGGTTTAGTGGGATTTACTTATGTGTTCTTGATGATGAGTATCAATAGGGAATATTTTTTTATTCTCGTGGATATGATTTGCGATGACTTACGGATAGAATTATGATTTCTTTTGGCAGGAAGAGGAAGATCATTATGACAAAGTAGCTGTTGGCAGGGAAAAGGCTGGAGACGAACGCCTTTATGTGACAGCAATGGAAGATTATGGTATAGATATTGATTCTGGAAATGAGATTCCTAGTTCATTTGAGGATGTTGCTAGGGATCCGCGTGCTAATCACCTTGCTGCAAAAATTAGGCTAAAGGAAGATGCAGAAGCAGCTAAAAAGATGGATTCTTTGAGGGTTACTGTAAAGGAAAATACTAGTGTATCTGATGCTGGTAATCTGAAATCCATTTTGAAGAGGAAGAAGGATTTTCAATTGGATTCTAAGACGATCGAGAATGATTTGGATTCTAAGTTACGAAAGCGTGTCCGGTTTGACCCGGAATGCAAAGACGGTAATGATGAAGAGTATGATGGAGTTGAAGACACGCAGATGGAAACTACTGATTCAACAGAAGAAACCATAGTGTATCATTTTTCTCCAGATTATCCTTCTGGAATTCCGGATCACATGCGAAATCCTTCGAAATATACACACTATACTTTTGATTCATCAACTGATGTAGATGAAGAATCAAACCGAGGAGCGTATATGGACTTCCTCAAGATGCTGCGGCAAGCAAAGACTGCAGAATTACATCCAGATGACGATCCTGTTGATCTTTCAAAACCATTAACCTTCATACCAAAAAAGAAAACTTGTGCTGTTACATTGACTGATAACTGCATTGATTCTAAACAAAACCGGGATGATGCCAGTGAAGACTTCAAGCTTAGGAGAGGGGTGCCTCTTAGGATTGCAGCTGGCGATGACCTTGATACTGAAACCTGTGCCATGGAGGAAGATAAACCAGAAACAGCAGCTGATAGGACTAGTTCCCGGAGACCAGACCGTCAGTATAGGACAAAGGCCAAGTTGGAGACATGAGTTAACATGAACCATTCTGGCATTTGCTTGAACATGATAGCTTCCATATTATTGTAACCTAACGTTTCTTCTTACGGTTCCAACTCAAGTACCTGTATACTAAATGCTTCTGACTCAAGTATCTGTATACTAATATCGTGCTGGATTCTAGCCCATATTTTGTTTTAGAATTGATGCTGGCAAAATACATACTATTGGTTTCTATAGTTGAGGAGTATTACTTCATGGGCAAGTTTTCAGCTCTGCTGCGGATTGGCCAAGGAAGAATACTACCACCACTAATCATTGCAGCTGTTTGTCAAGAAACCATCGAGATACTTCCATTGCTAGCCACTTTGGGGATTGGGCTACTCCCTACTTAAAATTGAACACTACTATACAAAACAGCGACTGTACATTTTGCCCGTCGCATAATGATAACAGAGTTTTATCTGAACAGTTCATCAGTAAATTCATCCAAAGCCTGACATACACGCAGTGAATGACCGGCACAACTTGGCTTGAACAAGATACTAAAATCAAAGGGGCCACTCCTTGAAGACATTGTAACGACCACATTAAAAGTCTTTGGAGATAATTTTTAAAAAATAATTTTTGTTTAAAAATAAATTAAAATAATTTTTTAATTATTTTTAAGACTTATTTTTAACATTTATACATTAAAACAATCTAAAAATACTAAAAAAAAATTATTTGAAACAGGAAAAAAAATCAAAATTCAATGAAATGCAAGATAAACCACAGCCGCAAACAGTACCTAAAAATTATATGCAAAACAGCTGTTGCAAATCTTTATACAAGGGCATTGTGGAAACAGTGAAATATACAAGGGCATTGTGGAAACAGTGAAAATTTCACATATATAATTCCAAAACATTCATAAAAGCACTAAAATGTAAATTTCTTCTCTGTTCATTACCGCGAGTTACAACGTTTACACATGGCTGTGACCTCTGACAACTCAGGATTTTAGTTGAAAATGAATCTCACTAAAAAAAGGTGGTAATAGGGCTTGCAGGCTGCATCAGATAATGTTTTTCACAAGGCAGCAGTGTGATATACCCTATATTAACCGATTGTCAATGTACACATCCCTAGTGCAAGGCAAAATTCCCCGGCAAGAATGTCAAAAGAGCAGGACGGTCAGTTTGGATGAACAAAAGCAGCTTGACCAACTCTGACTAGAACAAGCGCTTCCTACAATCTGCTGCACCACAGTAGCACGGCATCTGTTTTATTTTTCCACTGGGGCCAGAGACGCTATCCAGGGCATAGCCATAGTCATAAGTAAGTTCCTGAAAGAAAACAACAGAACTGGTAAGTTCATGTGGAATGCAAGTTACAATCCTAAACAAATGCCAAAGATTCATACAGTTATGCGAATGTCATGAACAGAACTTCTTAGCCCTTAAACTTTAAGGATAAAAATCACCAACGACATCCAGGGGACAAACTGACCTCAAGATGTCTTTTGGAGTCAACCTTTTTATTACAGAGAAAAATACAAATGACTTCATCCAGATGCAACCATGAGGACCAAGACAATCAATAGTTATAGCCTATCAAGTAGTTCCATCTGTGACGATTAAACACCTCGAATCCTTTCAAAGATAGGCATTCATCCAACACATAATGCAACAAAGGTTTTTGGGATTGATTTTTCAAAACCATATTGTTCTTGGGATTTGAAATACAGTTTCAAATAGGACAAACAACTGAAAATATTTTCTGACAACTCTACCACAACCCCAGACATACTCAAAATAAAGGGAAGAAGCTCCTATTTTCTGTCCACGGTCACACAGGATGTTATGGAAGTGTGCTTTTTGTCCCATTTCCAGTCACAACCATCCTCCGCCCAGGTTTTAAAATTGTCTTGTGAAATCAGTTGCATGCCCAAAATGATTGAATTCTGGTTTTATGTTTTCCAGCCAGGCAATTTTGGGAATGAGACTAACAGTTTTCCTCCCATTCCAGGTGGCCTACAACTGATATCCATACACATACAGTACCTATTATCCTAAACTTGAGTTGAACAGATAAAAAAAATTGAGCATGTCCACAGCACCCAACAGAGCCAGAGAAATAGTGAATAACCTGCATAGGAGGTATGTTATCCGCTGCAAACAGCATCACCCGAGCAAGTTTCACATCGTGATGCGAGCTCAGGACACATTGCACAAAGAGATTGGGCTCACAACTATGATTGATGAACCTGGCAATATTTCCAGTGGAACCTGCATCAATACAAAACTCTGGAACACTTTCAGACTTCTGATCATCTCCATCAAAGCTGTTAATTGCTGTCACTGATACATCTCCTAGTCGCCTCTGTTCAAAAGAACAAAAGCAAAAGAAAACATCAGCAGAACACATTTGGTATGGAAATATAAACAAAAAAAAAAACCAATAAACACGTGATAAATAATCGGCAAACAATAAAGCTAAAGTATGTCAAAAATGATGAATAAACTTTATTTCACAAGAAATTCCAATGACATGCAAGTACTTAGTAAATTAATATGTGCTAAACACATGACCAAACTAAAATGATGATTAATTTCTAATGCTATTAGCTATTATACTTGAATGTAATTAGCATTATTTCAAAAGAAAAGAAAATAAAATTGCCCAGTGGCCAAATATTATAAGACTGCTCAATTAAAAAGGAGAAACAAGCTTAGAGATAACATTGCCAATTTAGGGAGGTACTCAACTTCCAAGTAGAAATTCAGCTAACTTCCATTTACTAGAGATCAAATGTTGACTGTATAACTACAGGGTGCCACTGTCACCGTGTTGCACCAAACAACTAGGATGCAGAATACAAATAAACAAAAAAGAAAAGGGAATGATTTCCAGTCTTAGAGTATATCAAGGAGTTTGTTATGGTACCTCTCTTCCACCAAGCCCCCTCATTGTTTGCAAGCAGTCAATGTCAAAAATATAATTGTTCTCGCAGACATGATCTGTGTCTTCAGTTCTCACAAGCGCCCCTACATACTCACAAACAGGCGCCCCAGAAGGTATAAAGTCCCACGATCTAACAGCCCATCCTTTCTTAGGAGTACGGAAAACCTGTCGACATTAACCAGCAAGAATTTAGAGAAAGAGCAAACTAAATCAACTTGACAAAGTGGAAAACAAGATTGCAATTCTAAGGAAATGGATATAAATGACACCTCAAGACGATGCTTGATGCCTCGTTGAGATGTCCGGTTTACACAACCAGGTCCACATCCACAACTTGGGCCACATTCGAAAACAACTGCCCTGGCTTCGATTAACCTGAAGGTAAAAAAACAAAAAAAAAGTACTATTATGCAAGAATAACCAAGTAAACAGACTGTAAAGGACTTTACAATTTAAGATTTGACTAAGTTCTGCTAAATCTATGGTTAAATAACACTCACCTGCCACCATTAATTTGCACATATGGAAAATCAGAGCCATTAAGCTTTGCACAAGCACAAGTCCTTGGATCCACACAAGTCCCTTGGCAGTTGCATCCACTCACATTTGCAGGAAACTTCACATTTTTGGCAATTTGAAGAGACTTGCAGTAGGTATAACCTGAGATTTTCAAGGATTCAAATTCACAAGATTAATTCTTGCAGCATAGGAGGATGCTATCTAGAACTTCTTATGGGTACACTAGGTAAGCTAGAGCCATGCCTTTTAAGCTGACTCCTCCCTGGGGTTTAGGCCCAACAGTCCAGCTCTCCAAGTACGAAACAGTGTACCATTTATAATCACAGTCTGGGATTAGGCTTAGGCTTGGCCATCAAAGCCCAATACAAATACATTTATATTTATTTAAGCTAATTTTAACTATTCCAATTTAGTACAACTGGTTATTTTTTGGTATCTTGAATGTTTTAATTTTTTTTTCATATTTCTCAATTTTCAAACATTTTTTTCATTATGAAATGATTTTATGTTTTCAAAAAAAAATCACAAAGCATGAGGCCTGTCCTAGAAAATCTGAGGTTCAAGTAGGGCCAAGCCCAGGCATGAATGTGGTTTCAAATGTAGGCTGGGCAGAAGAGAAGGAAAAACTTTTCTACTCCTGGATTAGGCCTATTAATGGATCTAGTGATAGCAAATGAGAAAGAAATAGAGCAAAGCCAAAATGCATAATCAAGAATACCGGAGAGCTCCTTTTATCTTTAGAAAAAAGGCCAATGACCTTTTAGGGTCTGTCCAATTAAGTAATGTCCCAGAAACCAAGGTCTTAGAAGGCCTGCCATTAGGTATCACCAGTGACCACACTTCTTGAGGCTACAGCCTCATGGTTGCAGGTCAAGACAGATGGGATAACAAATGCACCAAAGTACAAAAAATTCAGTGACCAAATCAAGACAAGATTGAACAAACAGATGGTAGGAAAAAATGGGAGAAACTATCATTACATTTTCCAAGGCAGCCCACACTAACAATTCATCAAAGCAAAAGGCCCAGTATCCAACAGATTTCAAAACTTATGCTCAGCTATGGGAATAAATTATTTACTTTGCAAATGGAAGGGTTTTTTTGAATTTGTAAAACCATGAGATGATTTAATATAATAAGTGGGCAGATCCTAGAATAAAGAAATCCTATCCAACGTTCCTATAAGCGGCATGAGAGCTATGATCTTGTTGGGGAAGAGGAAAGGCATCTCACAACAAACTAGGGAACCACAAATTAGAATCGTAAAAGATGTAATAAATCACAAATGCTTGTAAGCGAATGTAATACTGAAAAGTATAAAATAAAAAAACAATCATGCATACTTAAAACTTAAAAGCAATGTTGTAAACTTAGACAAGTATGCAAATCGACTGAGAAAACTGGAAACCAGTCAAGTTCCTAATACAGTTGGCCCTCAAAATATAAAAATGGCCAAAAACCCAGTCCAGACTGATTTTGTAAATTTTCATTTTGCTCCAATTCTGGAAGGAATTTTCATTTACTCACCCACTGGTAATTGGGTCCCTGGTTGAAACTTAACACAAATTTCACACTTCTTTTTGGCATTACCCATAAATGCATTAAAAATGCTCTTGAACCCTCTTCCCTTATCTAGTTGTATACTGAGCCAATTCTGTAGTTCATAAAACTTCATGCTTCATGTTAATGTAAGCTAGAAAAATCAAAACGAAAATGGTATTTATTTAGACCTTTAAACATATCCATCCTTTTTCCTTCCATGATTTCAACAATGCTCCATACTAGCTAATTTTTCAGTTTTTCATCTTCCAGATATATCTTCTAATTTTACTATGCATTTTGAAGACCCAACCATTTTTTTAGGATTTAACCATGTGTTATATGTCATCAGAAAAGGTAAAATACAAAGAACTAAATCATCTTCCATGATGTAATACTAATTAATTCCTTTAACCATTTCATTATTCACATTTTATCAAGTTATCTTTCATGTTTCACGTCTTTCACTTGTTTAATCCTTTCTAATGTTTTTCATAATTTCAACCTTTAAATATAAAGCATCCTTGAATGTTACAAACGTATAATCTTATACGATTTAAAAAGTCTCGATACCATTTAATTTCTAACCTCTCTCACATACAGCATCATCTTTTTTCTTTTTCTTTTTATTTTCTTTTTTTGATAAAATCACCTTCATCTCCATCTCTAAGTTTTTTTTAACTTCTTGCAATCCTGAAAACATTTTTCTTGTAAAAAAAAAGTTATATTGCATGCAGATTAATTTGTTTCAATATATTACAATAACAATGCTCTAAGTTAATGTTCTCGGCAAAAGACTAGACATTCCTTCTCTAAACCTTTTATTTTTTACCATCCTTTTAGATTTGATTCTTTTAATATTTGAATCAAGTGTCATATACACAATAAGAACATCAAAACAATAATATGTTTCATATGCCAGGACTTAAAAGAATTTTAAGAAGTAAATTCCTTTTACCTTTTCACATACCATACTTGATTTAAAACAATCAGATCATTTCAGTTTCCTTATCCTTCAACCAACCAATTTGCCTCTCAAACAAAAAATGGGATTTTTAATTTAATATTTTGTTTTTAAGATAGGTAAAAATACCCTTACAAAGTTTATTAAACTCTTGAATTTTGATACAGAATCCATTGAGTTGCAAAGGATAGCTACACCAAATGAGCAGATTTGTTGTTGCCCGCGGAACCAGAACATTTCAAACTTGTCACCTTGACAAGTGCTCAGAGGAAAAACTTTTTCAAGCTTCTAACTCAGCATATTAGATATTAAACATTTGTGCTACTGAATATTGACTTAGAGTTACTAATGAATCAAAAAGCAACAGTCACAATGCTTTGACTGCAGCTGTGCCACAATTGTGGCCGCGATTTTAAACTATGTTAACTTCCACTTTCACATTATATGTAGAATAGTAACTGATTAAGCAAACAAATTCAAGAGTTTAACTTGCCTGATGGAGCAACAGGCGGATCATCAACCAAATTGGTAGCTGGAATTGGGACATCCTCTTGACCTCCACTAATATCCTCACACACCAACCTTAGCAAATTAAACAACAGAAACTAATTATGCCTCATAGTAATGCAAAAGGCAATGAGCTTCAAGACTATAATATAATGATATTCTTATACCCTCGTATTTCAGCAACAGATTGGGGAACACGTCCATAGCTGAATTGAACCTGTCATAAGAGTGAATAAATGTGCAATCCAAGGCTGTTCAGGATAGATATAGAGTGAAAAATGTATTTTGGAATGCAGAAGAGGGAAAAAGTGATTAATAGAAATCACTACATCCTATTAAGTATAAGCAGAATCATTGAGTTGGCTATGAAGAATATGGAGAACAATATCCAAACGACACTCCATTCTTATAAGCAAAATCCAAACAAAGAAAAGTGATTGAAAGGGAGGGAACATCCAGTATATTATGCATAGAATAAAAAAATGATGGTTGAGAGAAGCAGCATCGCTGGAGTGTTTTACAATCAAAAACTTTTATGGGGTAAGAAACCGTAATGAAAATTGTACTTTCTGCAGAAAGTTGAGGTGAGCCCTATCAACGATTAGTTAAGGGACGGTGGTGTAAGATGCTTTTAACAATTATTTGGATTGGAGTAAGACCATTCGTCTTTATTTACGGAGTATCGATAAGGATAATCATATGACTAATGATCCACCTAAAGATGATTCAAGACAGGCATGGCCGAGGGAGGATGCCCGATTATTCTTGCAGATACAGAACTCCATTAATAATGAGGTAATTGGCTTGATCAATCATTGTGAATTTGTCAACGAATTGATGGAATATCTGGATTTCTTGTATTCTGGAAAAGAGAACGTTTCCCGCATTTATGAGGTGTGTAAAGCCTTTTACCATGCAGAAAAACATGATAGGTCTCTTACAAGTTACTTTATGGATTTTAAAATAACTTATGAAGAGATTAATATGTTGTTAACTTTTAGTCCTGATGTAAAAATACAGCAAAGTCAAAGGGAGAAGATGGTTGTCGTGAGTTTTCTTGTTGGTCTCCCTTCTGAATTTGAGAATGCCAAATATCAAATTCTCTCTAGTTCTGAGATCTCTTCATTACAAGGTGCATTTAGTAAGGTACTTCGCACAGAAAGTTCTCCACCTGTCCAGTATAGTAGTGCTCTTGTCAGTCGAACTAATGAGTATGAAGCTGGGCGATCACATTACAAAGGCGGTAACAAAGGAGAGGCAAGCAATTTTGATCGTACATAAGATTCAAGAGGGATTGTGTATCATTATTGTCATAAGCCAGGACATATGAAACGTGATTGTAGAAGACTACAAAACAAAACTCAGAAAACTCACTCGGCCCATATTGCATCTACTAATGATACATCTGAAAAATCATTTCTTATCTCTGCAGATGAATTTGTCAAGTTCTCTCAGTACTAGGAATCTTTAAAGTCTTCATCTACTCACGTTCCTACCATTGTCGAGTCAAGTAAATCGAATACTTGTCTTATTTCCTCATCCTCCAAATAGGTCATTGATTCTAGTGCCACGGATCATGTGACAGGTAATTCCAATCTCTTTTCTTCTTTTCAGTCAAATACATCCACCTCTAATGTTACTTTAGCAGATGGGTCAACATCTTGTGTTCTTAGGTCTGGCACAATTACCCTAACTCCTTTGATTCCTTTATCATTTGTTCTACATTTACCTCAGTTGTCCTTTAATTTAATTTCTGTAAGCACACTTACTCGTGCGCTTAACTATTGCATCTTATTCTTTCCTAATCATTGCTTATTTCAGGATCTTATGACGAAGAAAATTATTGATAAAGGACATGAGTCTGAGGTCTCTACATTCTTGACACTCAAATACCCAAATCCATAGCTTGTTATGGTGTAACAACCCCTCTTAAGGTGCATTGTCGGTTTGGCCATCCTTCTTTACCTTTGCTAAAGAAACTTTGTCCACAATTTAGTAGGTGTCTTTATTAGATTGTGAGTCGTGTCAGTTTGCCAGACACCATCGTCTTCATTCTCGTCCTCGAGTCAATAAAAGAGCAAGTTTTCCTTTAGAATTAGTTCATTTTGATGTTTGGGGTCCTTGTCCAGTTCCGTCTAAAACTGGATTTAAGTACTTAGTTATTTTTGTTGATGATTACTCTCGCATGACTTGGTTATAATTAATGAAAAGTCATTCTGAGTTGTTTTCTCATTTTTGTGCTTTTTGTGCTGAGATTAAAACTCAATTTAATGTTTCTATCCATACATTGTGTTGTGATAATGCCAAAGAATATTTGTCAACATCTTTTCAAACTTACATGATTCACAATGGCATCCTTCATCAAACTTCATGCATTGATACTCCTCAGAATGGAGTAGCAGAATGGAGTAGCAGAACGGAGAAACAAACATCTTCTTGAAACAACAGGAGCCCTATTATTTCACATGAATGTTCCCAAATCTTTCTAGGCTGATGCAGTTTCAACATATTTTTTAATTAATCATATGCCTTCCTCTGTTCTTCATGATGAGACCCCTTACAGTATCCTTTTTCCAACCAAGTCATTGTTTCCTATTGCACCTAGGATATTTGGTAGCACTTGTTTTGTTCGGGATGTTCGTCCGTCCGCATGTCACCAAATTAGATCCCAAGTCTTTGAAGTGTATTTTCCTTGGTTATTCTCGTCTTCAAAAAGGATATCGATGCTATTGTCCTAGTCTCAATAAATATCTTGTCTCAGCTGATGTTACTTTCCTGGAAGCTACACCATATTTTCAATCTTCCACTCCTGCTTGTCAGGGGGAGGATGATGACTTGTTAGTCTATACTATCACATCCTCTGAACCTGTCTCTGAACCGGATGTTGCTAAGCCTCCCATTCTTCAAGTCTACTCCAAACGACAAATCCCTCCTGCTACATGTCCTACACCAGCTCCTTCGTCATCAGATCCAACCTCAAGCGATGCTCTTCCTATTGCTTTACGCAAAGGTAAACGCCAATGTACTTATACAGTTTCTTCCTTTGTTTCTTATCACCACTTGTAAACTTCCTTTGTTTCTTATCACCACTTGTCATCTTCTTGTTCTTTTATTGCTTCTCTCGATTCCATCTCTTTTCCCAAAACTATTCATGAAGTCATATCTCATCCTGACTAGCATAATGCAATGATAGAGGAAATGAATGCTTTAGATGACAATGGTACTTGGAACTTGGTCAAATTACCTCCAGGGAAACAAGCTATTAGATGTAAGTGGGTGTTCACGGTTAAGGTAAATCCTGATGGGTTATTTATTTCTATGGCTGCTACTTATAGTTGGCCTTTGCATCAACTGGATATCAAAAATGCTTTTCTTCATGGTGATCTTCACGAAGAAGTTTATATGGAGCAACCTCCTGGATTTGTTGCTCAGGGGGAGTATAGGAAAGTTTGTCATCTTCGCAGATCTCTATATGGTTTGAAACAGAGTCCTCGTGCTTGGTTTGGAAAATTTAGTCAAGCAGTTGAAAAGTTTGGCATGACAAAAAGTAAGTTTGACCACTCTGTTTTCTACAAACAATCTGATGCTGACATAATTCTTTTAATTGTGTATGTAGATGACATTGTCATTACTGGAAGTGATATTACAAGAGTCTCGTCTCTTAAGTCCTTTCTTCACACTCAGTTTCACATGAAAGATTTAGGGATGCTAAAGTATTTATTAGGTGTCAAAGTAAATAGGAGCAAAAAAGGTATCTTCCTATCTCAGAGGAAATATGTGCTTGACTTATTAACCGAGACAGGGAAATTAGAGGCGAAACCATGTAGTGTCCCAATGATTCCTAATCCGCAACTTACAAAAGATGGTGAATTATTTGAAGATCTAGAGAAATATAGAAGACTGGTTGGGAAGTTGAATTATCTTACAGTGACTCGTCCAGATATTGCTTATTCTGTCAATGTTGTAAGTCAGTTTATGTCATCCTCAACAGTTCACCATTGGGCAGCTTTAGAACAGATTTTGTGTTACTTAAAAGGAGCACCTGGACGTGGTATCTTGTATGAAATCACGGACACACTCATTTTGAATGTTTTTCATATGCAAATTGGGCAGGTTCCAAGGTAGATAAAAGATCCACATCAGGTTATCGTGTCTTTGTTGGAGGCAATTTGGTTTCGTGGAAAAGTAAGAAGCAAATTGTTGCGTCATGATCGAGTGCAGAATCAGAATATAGAGCCATGGCACAGTCCGTGTGTGAAATAATATGGATATATCAGCTCTTAACTGAAGTAGGCCTCAAGGCTTCAGTACCGGTAAAATAACCAAGCTGCTCTTCATATTGCATATAATCTTGTTTTCCATAAACGCGCTAAGCACATTGAAATTGACTGCCATTTCATTCATGAGAAAATACAACGAGGTTTGATTTCCAAAGGGTATGTGAAGGCTGGAGAACAATTGGGGGATATTTTCACGAAAGCTCTAAACGGGGTTCGGGTTGATTATTTTTGTAACAAGCTGGGCAATGATAAATATCTATGCTCCAGCTAGGGGGAGTGTTGCAGGTTGTAAATAGCACATAATTAGAAAATAATATAGAGCCTAATTATTTCCTAATATAGGGTCCTAATTGTAGGGATTCTAATTAGTCTACTTTCCTATATAGGGTTCCTATCTTGTATATAAGGGATAGATTGATCAATGTAAAAGTAAGAGAGAATATTTTTTTTCTTCTTCTATGTTTTCAGAGAGAATGATAGAATAAATACTAAACCTATTTGGCTATGCCATACTATCAATATAATGCTCTAGAACCCACATCATGTGTGAGAATTCATGATATTTTATTCGAGGTCTGGTGACCCCAGAGGCAATCTGAGCTAGCACTTTGAATGCTGAACTGAGGTACTACAGATGGTAATGAAACTGACCTCAGCTGATTCTCCTGTGGGCTTTAATAAGCTGGACCCAAGTGTATTTGGAGCATCTTAAACTAAAATGTGGGCATGTCCAAAACGTAGGATGTGTAGCATATGCTTTGCAAACACCATTTTTTTACAAAATCCAAAAACTAAAACAAGACACATTTGTATTCATAGACAACCCTGTGATAATAGCCTAAAATTGGTGCACCATTTGATATCAACAACTGAGAGTGTGTTGCCAGTGAAATTTGCTTTTATTAATCGCACAAGCAAATAAATAAAGACATATAGTAGAGCCTATTGTACAACAAGACCAATGAGCTGCAGGAGCCTACACTGCAGCTTTTGATTCAGACAATTCTGAATATAGAAAAAATAACCATACTGGTATCTCTAAGCAAGAGATTTGCCAATGAACAACAGTCAGTCAAGAAAGTAAAAATGTCTTTGAATAGAAAAGGAAACATAAAAACCTGGTTGGTGGTCAGAATTGGCTGCCCTTCCAGACGCCTCAGTCGATACTTAAACACAGTAAATCCAGATAAACCTTTCTCTGCCCAGTATTGAACAACCTGTAAAACAAGTAAAAGCACTATCAGCTGAAATTAGAACAATTGACTCTTGGCAAAACGTGAATAGGAAGAGATGGAAAAATATAAGAGGTAAGCATGAACAAGGAAAAAAGAAGTAAGAAAGAAATATGCAACCGCCCCCTATATCCTATAGTATAGGTCCAACGCTGCTTCTTCCAGCCCTTACAGTATATGCCATTGCCCAAAGCCTGACAGTGATTATTGTGGAAGTTCTTATTTTGCCCATCGCTGTTAGCAAAAAGCTCATCCTATGGACAAGATATTTAATAGAACAGTAAGGTTCAAACTTTTTTCTTCCAACAAATGGTTGGCTGCTGTGTAAGAATGAAGTGTACATATGAAGGGTAATTACCACACTAGTTCAAAAGTCGTTCTGTATGGAAATGGACCAGCATTATGGACAGAGAGAGAGCTATTGACTAATAATTGAACTTCATGATGTCACTTCTTACACAGATGTTTAATTATGTTTTCTTTTTCCTTTAAAACCAGAAGAAGAACTTCAAAAGATCCCCTGTTAAACTTGAAATGGTTGGCAAAAGCAATAAATGATTTTAACTCAATTTTAATTCAGGTGATATAATATCAATTGCCCTTTTAACAAACTGCAGCCTGCAAAACAGGAAAATGGAGCAGCCTCCATGGAACCAGATAACAGTAATATGCACAGTTTCCTTCTTACAGTTGCTGCTCACTCTCCATCTTCTCATTTTCAATTATACCCTTAGTCACTAAAATTAGATGATTTTCAATTAATTTCTTTTAGAAAATAAGAGCTTGATTGAAGATCTAAAGTCTAAACCTCATTACACCAAGATCCTATGTGCATAAAACTGAAAGAGTGGACCTAATTTTAAAATGACTAAGAAAAAACAAAATCTGGGCCAAAGTAGGAATCAACAGTCAAAAGGGCCACAACATATCTCGTACAGTTTTTCTCGCAACTTGTTGCATCAAGTTAATTGGCACAACAAGTACACAAACACCATGTGAATTAAAGATGTACCTTGTACAAGCCATCATAGGTGTAAACTCTGCCACAGTAGCTGCTGGCGCATTCATGGCCACGAACAACTCGTACAGGAACACATTGCTCCACACAATTCTGCAATTAAATGCAGAACAAGCAGTACTCAAGCAATGAGATTTTAAATCCAAAGCCAAACCACAGGATCCTACATTAGTCTGCCAGCCCAACAAAAGTGCATGCATTCGTGGAGAGAAAAAAAAAATGTCAGTTTGATAGTCTGATCTCGAACCCTTTATGTTGTGTGTGGGTGTTTACATATGTGTATACACATGCATGCTTAGACCGGCGGGGGGGGGGGGGGCGGGTGTGCACGCATATGCACTTGAACAGACATTTGTACAAATTTGTGTGTGTATGAATTCAAATCAAGACAACCTCTGATGCATTTCTCCTTGACTTCAACCAGAAGTGACTGTCAACATGACACAACTCTAACAAGAGATTCACAAGACGATGCTACAAAACGGTGAAATTATTGGGGGGGTAGTGAGGATCAACTTTTTATCAAGTAGCAAATTGGAGTTCTTTTAATGCTGACAATAAAGGCTGTAATCTCACCTTTCCCCTTCCTTGTGCTTGCTCTCCTATGTATCAACAGCGAAAAGGGTGACACACTTGCTAATCTAAACCATAAACACGCCTGGAAACCCAACCCAAATTATCTAGTGCACCTATTAGCAAGACAACATTGGTCCATTGATGCATAAAATGATTTTATGATTAAGAAATGCAACTATTTACATCAGTGTTCAAAATATTGAGAAAAATATTGTCATATCCGAAGCAAACAAGCAAGATCATTTCCTCTCCCTCAATTTATCCTGGCTTACTACTAGTTAGCTTAATACAGGATGTTTCACTTGTTATCTTTTAAAATGGCAAGTGACTTTACTGGAGACAAGGCCAAATGGGCACTCACAAATCTGATTGACGCCCCCAAAAAGATCAGCACTTACACTCTTGATAGCCATCCCTAGCCCAAAGAATGGCCCTAGAACGTAAGGAAACATACCAAGACTAAATGTCCTATCATAAATTTTGAACATCCAACTCAAATTTAAGCTAATGAGAGTAGAAACCAATAGTCCAATATGCCATATAAGGCATAACAAACTTTACACATTATACATACCGTAATACTAAATAATATATGTACAAGTTCAAATGCCAACAGTGGAAAAGAAATACCCATTGAGGAGGTTTTGGGATTAAGTTAATTGCACCTTCAATGCCAAATTACCGCGCTCCAACTTTTGGTCACGAATTTGACGCTTATTTCCAGTTAAATCATGCCCACCTTGGCCAGTATAGATAACATCCTCGGCATTATCCAGGTCATCCTCATACATCCCCGATATAACAATGGCCACGGCAAGTGGGAACGTATAATTATGGTACACCTGTAAATTTTGAAGGAAAAATGGTTGTCACATCAATCCGTATCGTGTGATGTACAAATTCGTTGAGTCAAAAACCCTCTAATTACTAGTAGTTATTGACTTACGAAATTTAGATGTGCAAAAATATGATTTTACACCATGACTAAGCTACAAAGCAAGAAATCTTCAATCGTGGATAACCTATCACAGATGTCCAAAAAATACTGAGAAATACCGAGGGATTGGGTAAAGACATGCTTAAACAGCATCCTTCATTCTAAACAACACTATTTTTTATAAAAAAGTACTGTATCAATGTAAAGTAAAGAAGTGAAGATTAAAATGTGGAGAACTAGAATCCTCCATGTAAAAAAACAAATATCACATCAAAATCAATACAAAAGGGCAATTTGATCCCATCAAATATCAGCCATATAAACTCCTAAAAAAACTCCAGAACAAAATCAAAAAGACTTATATCTCACAGTATCTGCTACAAAAAAGAATAGTTTTTTAAGAACTTGTGATTTGCAACCCATCCAAATACACCAAACAATATAAGACACAAGACATCTCCATGGAATAAGAGCCCTCTCCCATACCAAAACCTACAATATTCACAAAATAAAAGATCCACTGACTTCTCCCCCAAAAAGCAGTGCCTATTCTACATATCATAGGGAATTGGACAATTCAAGATGAAGAAATAAATAAAAAAACAAAAAACAAAACATGATCATACATCTACCTGACATCCAAGGCAAATAGGAAAGAATAAGAATAATGGTAACAGTACAAATAAAATTGATGCTTACCCCCTTCCTGTAGGACTGCCCCATATAATCAATTCCATTCAGCCAGTGGCTGTGAAAGCCAACAGCAACCATTTCAGCCCTAGAATAGAAACGATGCCCAACACTGATACCTGCCAGTTGGACCCAACAGTCATTTCCCAGCATGAAACATGTGATTGTTTCAGAATCATACATGTTAAAGGAGATACTAAACACAATATTCAGGTTAATCAAGTCAAACAAAAGTATGAAAGTGTAAATGGTCAAAAACAATAGAAATACAAGTTACCAACCTGGAAGATCACCAATTCTTTTCTCAGGATACATTGTAGCATTAGCTTCAAACATCTGCCAGAGCATTTCAATTTGAAGAGGAAATAAAGATTATTTCCTAGTTGCAAAGAAACAAAAGATAACATCATGTTTTTCTACAATCAGTCCCGTTCAATTTAAATACAAAGTACAGAGTTTGATAGGAAAAAATGACAAGGAACAATGTCATCATCATATCTATAACATCAAGATGCAAAGATGATAATTGTCCAGGTACAAATATGACCAAGAGATAAAAAGAAATAGAGAAAACCGATTCAATCTTTCGGTGATTGAAAAGCATATATAGTACATTATGAATCATGAATTTAAAATCACGAACTTAGCAGGTGCACAAGTGAAACAAAGAAGAAATACTCAATGTTCATCCATTTATGACAAGTTGAGCAATCATGAAAGGTGGAATTGCACCTGAGATGAATTATTCATAAAGAGTAGCTCTATTAGAAGTAACACCCTAAGAAGTGACATAAGTAGGTAAAATTTCTTAAAAAGAGTCAGACTCGTTGCATCTTCACTTACCCTAGTTATTGCCTTTAAATCGGGACGCTTGGCTTTTTTCTTGTCACCATCTTCAGATGGTTTTTTTTTCTGCACCAAAATTGTAGATCAGCATATGTAGGAGAAAATATGCACTGCCCAGATCACAAAACAGCATTCAATTTCCTAATATTATTTGAAGATCAACAGTGCACATATATGTTAGAAGATGTTACAAAAGCACATTTCAAGATGAAGAATTAAAGAACAGCTCCGAACATGGAAGGACAGCAAAGAACTCAATTCAAACTTTGTTTGGTAATAGCATCCCACTTAGACACTCTCAATGCTTTAAAACACAATCAATCACTCAAATGCTCCTACTTCAAATTCGTTCATAACTCCAAGAGATGGATGTTGCATGATGATGCAACCAAGAAAAGGAAAATTTGTATGTTACTTTAATTTGATTTTAGATTTTAAGATTTCTTGTACACGTTGTCTAACTAGGGATTCATTATGCTTAGAAAATATTAGTACTATCTAGGAATCTTAGCTTATTTAGGGAATTACAATATTCATTAGGAGTATCTAGTATTTATGGTTTTCCTTTCTCCTAATTGTTTTTCTATTTCCAATTTAGTTTAGGACAGCCGGACCATTTTGGTGTCGTATAAAAGGAACACCTATACGCGTTAAATGGAGGAATTTGGATGACTGAATTTTAAGTATTCTGGTTTATTTGAAGGCTGCTTCCTAAAGTATTCCCTCTGCTCATCACGGGAAGCTCCTCGTTGATAGGCAAGATGTCGTTGTACAAATTGAATTACCAATGGACCTTTTTTTTATTAATAAAGAGAGAATAAGTGTGTGTTTGGTGTTGTGACGAGGGTGCTTTTTAATTGAAAATATATCAAAATGATGTTTTTTCATATTTTGTTTTTTTTTTAATTTTTGACATCAGCACATTGAAATCATCTAAAAACACCTGAAAAATTCAATTTGCAAAAAGTAGGTTGTAATGCAAAAACAAACACTCACTGAATTACACACACCAACTAGCGTCACCCATTCACAGGAAATGATATCAAAATAATATAGGTTTTCTAATTCAAAGAACACAAATAAACAAAACAAAAATCAGAAAATCCTCCGTATTAGTAAAGAAGACATCCATCAAGGACAAAGTGGATACTTCTTCCACGGGTAGTCTTTTGCTTGTTCCCATCAAAAACCTAGATAATAATCACAGAGAGCAATCTGCATGCAACTACATCTAACTTTCAACCCCGTTTCCATAAAAACAGTGATTGCCACTCCTTCAAGGAGAATAATTCCTTCATCCTTAGCACCATTTTTTCACAAAAGATCCACTTTAGAAACTAACACGATGTTTTATATTATTATTGAGTTCCTTTCTAGCCTTATCATCCTCCTCCAGGTCCCCAATCACCCTTTGTGCTATAATATAAACCAACTGATAAAAAACAAAGCACCGAATCTCTCAAATACTGCCCATGGACCAGATTCTGCTAAATGTTCACATCAACGCTATTGAAGTAGGAGCTTACCAGAGTGTCACTATCCCAGAGGACCTCAAAATGGATAGGAAGTCACATAATGAGAAGATCAAGACAATAATGTTTCATTCAAGGCACTCTAATGGCATAAGAGCGTAATTCGTCAAATGTTTGCATGAAAGATGCAGATTAAGAAACGATCCATACCCACTTGATATACCTTCGCATACGAAAAGTAAAAATTGTGATCAAGGGTAGTAAACCATGCGAAAGCAACGTGGACCGAGGCAAAGAAAATTGCATAACTGAAGCAAAAGTCAGAAGGAGAAGCTAACCTTGGATTTATCAGCTGATTTTTTCGAACCTTTGAGGAATTTTTTTGAACCTTGGGAGACCTTTTTATCAACTTTTGCTTTCGCACACCTCAACTCTTCTTCCTATGCATCATAGAAAAAAAATGTAAACTCCCTCAACTCAAATTTAATGAAACATAAACACAAAATCTTCAAAAACCAACACATTAACAAGCCATGACACTAAACACACAACAAAAATCAGGCTAAACAAGCAAGCCATTATGAAACCACCCAACTCAATACCTGAAATCAAGAAATTAAAAAAAAAAAAGCAAAACAGTAAACATAGCAACAACAAAACACTAGTAGGAGAAGAGGAAAAAAAGTGGGTTTCTAAAGAGAAATATACCTGCACTAACTGGAGATAAAATTTGTTAAACAGCCTTAAAGTATCCTTAACTTTAACAGTAGCACTTTTATCAGGCAACGCACCACCCGCACCGCTAGCATCACCTAAAGTCACCTCCTTTTGCACTTCAGTTGACCCCAAAACTTGATTTACAATCCTTTCAGCCATCGCAACCTCCTTCTCCTTCTCCTCTTCAGTCGCATTGACATTCGGTCTCTTTCTAGGGTTTCCTTTATCTTCTTGCCCATCCAATATCTGCACTCTCTTTCTCACCAATTGCTCCTTCTCCTCTCTCTGCCTGCTCTTGATTCTATCACTCGTCCTCCTCTGTGTCTCTGTCTTTTTTCTCTCTTTTCTCCCATTTTTCGCTACTGTTTTCCTTTCCGGACCATTGCTCACGCATTGCTCCACCATTTTTCACCTCACAAATCTAAAATTAAAAAAAAATCACTGGTGGAATTAGGGATTTGCGAGAGGAGAAATTGGGGGTTTGAATTCTTAGGGATTTGAGAGAGAGGGAGGCGCGTGAAATTCAAAATAATTTGGAAGTGACTGACAGATGATGGTTACTATTGAGAAGCAAGAAGCAGAAAGAGGAGGGAATAGGGATTCGAGAGGGAGCGAGGCGCGTGAGATTGAAAATAATGGAAGTGACAGACAGATAATGTGACTGACTGTGAAGCAAGAAGGAGAAAAAGGAGGGAAGAGGATGCTCCTCATTGATCGATTCTCTCCATTCCTGTATGGTACGGTCCCAGCGCGTGCGGTGCAAACCAAAACTGTAGCTTTTTTTATTTATCTTTATCATCTCCCTCCTGTTTAGTGTTTTCTATTTTTTCCCGCGCCTAAAAACAAAATAAAAACAATAAAATAAAAATAACCAAATCTCAATTATTAAATGATTAGGTG
>Ga0325405_1001753_pt1 | contig 22208 bp, 13 predicted proteins | sample PopdelMetagenome_21_FD_205663 | JGI IMG/M metagenome (GOLD analysis project Ga0325405, IMG submission 205663) | Populus deltoides microbial communities from Bellville, Georgia, United States - Xylem-Control-R2 | ecosystem: Host-associated > Plants > Phyllosphere > Stem > Wood/Secondary xylem...
TCTCATATGAGTCAATTAAGTGAACATGTCATCTGATAAGCATCTATAAATTAATTTTAGGTATCCTCTATACCTCAACTTATGAGAACAATTATATCCTTTCATAAATAAAATAACATAATATCTATCAGTCTCAAGTCTAAGGATCACTATATAAGATAACTTAGTGATCTCAAGTCTAAGGATCACTTACACAACCGTCACATGAGTATATCCATAGACCCATGTGATTTTTCTATAAAAAATTCTCATGTGAGTCAATTAAGTAAACATATCATCTAATAAGCACCTACAAATTAGTTCTATGTATCCTCTATACCTCAACTTATGAGAACAATTATTTTCTTTAATAAATAAAAGAACATAATATCTATGAGTCTCAACAACTTAATTAATATCTAGTCTTAATAAAGTATTGACTACGAATATTTTAGAAACAATGCTCTAATGCAATAGGAATCCTATAATTATAATAACTTCATAATTTCTTTTGCAAAGCATTTTTGTTCCAAGGACTTTATCTTTACTCCAGACTCATTAATAAAATATTTAATTTATTAATCAAATATTTGATGAATATCAAATATAAATAAGCCTTTTATTAATAAATTATATATATTTACATGAACAAAGTCAATGTCATGTGTAACCAACCGGTTGGCTACAAGACATATACACTAACAAAAGACACACTTCACTATTCACTACAATAGTTGATTGACATCTACGATATTTGCTAAAAAAATTGGTTGCCTTAGGACTAGGGGTGTCTTGGTATTTTCACACGATGCATTAGTGATTATTGATTTTTTTAAGGTATTTTCATCTATTCAACATTTTAATGAACATTAAAATAACCAAAATATCCCTAAGAGTCAAAAATCAATTGTTTCGGGCAGAAGTATTTAGTTATGTTTTGTTTTTTAATACACATTACAATTACACATGGACCCTTACATCCAAGAAATTTAATTCATTGGGGTTAGGGGTATTAGGGTCTTTTTGTCTCTTTTTTTTTTGTTATTTGTTAGTTTGGTTGAGGATATTGATGTATTTAACATTCAAATAATATTTTTTAATTGGAAAAAGCTGATGGTGCAAAGGAGCTTTTGTGTACTTTGGATAGCATGTGGGAAGGCTCTCGATTGTAAAAAATGGGCTTCTGTTATATCATTGTATTCATCATCATCTTCTCTTCTATAATAAGTGACGTGTATAGTCTAAATATTGTCGATTTATTACCAGTGATGTTTTCTTTTTTTCTCAGTCGTTTATCTCTCCTATCCCCAAAAACACATTATAGTCCTCATTTTTATTGATATTTAAAATTCAGTCTTTTTAGTTTTAATTTTTTAATTTTTATTGTTTTTTTGTTGTTGAAGTTTTATTTGTTTTCAATCTAACCCTTGGTTTCTAATTTGTATATACAATATGTCTCGATTTGGTCCTTCTACTTTTAATTTCTTTTTTTCTTTTTATCAATGTTTTTATTGCTTTTAATTTTATCCTTCAAATCAAGTTTATGATTTTTTTTTCAATGAGAATAATAATGATTTCAAATTGGCCCCTCTTCTTTTTATTTCTTATTGTTTTTCTTAGCTTTTTTGTCAATGTTTTTATAATTTTCAATTCTATCCTTCAAATCAAGTTCAAGGTTTTTATTTTTCAACAATAATAATAATAGTTATTATTATAATAATATCCTTCAAATAATAATAATAATAATAATAATAATAATAATAATTGTAGTGGTAGTGACAATGGTGATGGTAATAGTAGTATTAGTAATGATGATGATGATGATGATGGTAGTGGTAGTGGTAGTGGTAGTGGTGGTGGTAGTGAAAAGAATAATGGTAGTAATAATAAAAATTATGGTTATGACATTAGTTATAATGGTAGTAGTAAAAAAGGAGAGGAGGAGGAGTGATGACAATAAAAGTAATAGCAGTAGTGATGATGATAGTGGTTATAGTTATTAAAATAGTAATAATACTAATGATAATCTAGCAATAATTGTTGTGATGATGATGATGATGGTGATGATGATAATGATAATAGTAGTAGTGGTAGTAGCAGCAGCAGCAATAACAGTAATGATAATGATAATGATAACAATAATAGTAATAATAATGATAGTAATTTTAATAATAATAGAAATAGTGATAGTGATAATAATGATAATAATAACAATGATGATATTACTCATTAATAATAGAAGTAATAGTGATTTTGATTCTTATTCTTTAGATTGATATTTTTTTTCAATCCTTTTATATGACTGAATTTTTTTTTTAATTTTATCATTTAATATTTAATTTATTGATAATTGAACTTCATGATTTTTCTAAATTAGATGTTTTAGGTCTAATGATTTGGGTCATAAATTTAAAAAGTTAATATATTTTTTTTTAAAAAAAAAACTTTATGTTTCTCTGCAAATTTAGCAGAATATCTTATATTGACTTAGCACTAATTAACGTTGTTATACATTTGTTATGAACAATTTTCTATGTTTTTTTTTAAACCCCATTTCAATATCTAAATATTATTTTTTGTAAAAAAAAAAATAATTCGGCCTTGCGGGGAGAAGCGCGGGCAATTATGCAATGTTACAACACTCCAGGCCTTTATATGTTTTTTTCTTTAAATTTGTTCAGTGTATGGTACTCTATTACAAGGAATTTGAATGCTTGTTCCCAGGATTCGGACTTGATGAGGCACAGTTCAGAGCAATCAGTCTTCCATAAACAGGATGGTTCTGGTGATGGTATTCCTAGATGGCCATGGTTCGTTTACTTAACTGGGACGATGGTGTGCCTGGTCTGCAGCTCCCTCTCTCACCTCCTTGCTTGCCATTCCAATCGTTACAATTTGTTCTTTTGGCGCCTAGATTATGCTGGCATCTCCCTTGTGATAGTTTCTTCATTCCTTGCTCCCATCTATTATACCTTCTACTGCAACCCCAATCCACGGTTCTTTTATCTAACCTCCATATTGGTGCATTTGACATTGCAGGGCACAGCCATCAGATTTTTCATGTGTTTATTGTTCTAGCAGCACTTTCTCACTCTGCTGCCACACTAGTTATGATGAGATCGCAAGCCTGCGCGCATGTTATGTAGGCATTTTGCACTAAGCTAGCTAATTGTTGACAGCATGTTTTTTAATGAATTTCTCCCTCATGTTGCAAGACTTTCATTGTATTATTGTAAATAAGTATCTTCAATTCTATTCAAAATAGAGTACAGTTAACTTACCAGAGAGTAGTGTTTCAATTCGACTTCGTGAACACATAATTACATGTATAAGCTTTGCAGCTGGGCAAGTAATTTCCATAGCTTTTTACGAAACTAACTTGTGTTGATCTCCTGCAAGATTTTAATGCACTTGTGAGGAATCCTATTATGATAATCGGATGACATGACAAGACATAACATCTAGGGCGATACTGTAACACATGCAAGTTACTTGGAACTTCATTTCTGCGGAACTTTGATAGTGACTAGCAATCATCCCTAAGATACATCCAGGAAAGTATAAATCCTCCGAGGTTATTGTGTTTGAATTTCACAACCAACAAAGAGATATAACACGGAAATTAGCCAAAAAAACATATAACAAGTGTCATGAGCTCTCCTCAAAGTAACTGAGATCGTTCAATGGTCATGGTATGTCTTTCCCATGCCAGTCTATCAGACCGATTCTCTCTCCTCCCTCGCTGCAATAAAACCAAACGTTATCAGAAAATATACAGATTCCCGAGACAGATGATTATGTCAGACTCAGCAACATTGCTCTTCCCCACTCATTACAGGGGCCTTCAGTTGTTGCTTATTGCTTCTCTCCTCTCTTTCATTGCTACACATCCTGCGTCTCAAGCAGATTTCTTTCCAGTTTCCAACTTCGAAAAGTTCAGGATATTTTTCAACTTGCAACCTCAACAATATCAGCTTCATTATCGCTGTAATCCGCCCAACACTTGCTTGGTTTCTCCTCAATTGGCAAGCTATCACAAGTTTCTATTGCTACAACAGTATCACTGGTCTCTGGGAGCTCGGCAGGATTTTCTTCTATTTCGGGATTTACATCTTCTTCTTGATGTTCTTTCTCACCTGACTGGTCTTCAACTCCTACTTCAATTGCAGAAGTTTCAACACCATTCTCTGCTTCAGCTTCACTCTTGTTTTCAACACGAACATCAACAGAAACTAACATGGGTGTTTCTACTGAACTGACTGGAGAGGCTGGAAACTCATTTTGAGTTGCTTGAATACCGTTCAATAATGCTGGATAACCATTTGGTGACACAGGAATACTGGTTGGGGAAATGGGGAAGCCATTTGGAGATACTGGCATACCATTCGTGGTAGCCATATAACCGTTTTGCAGCATTGAATAGCCATCGGGAACCCAAGGTTGGCCAGGCACAAATTCAGCTGCATGTGGGTTCATTATTCTAGGAGGGCTGAAATGATTCCCATCCCCTGTATGCTCACCATTGTTGAAGCTCGGCTTGTTACGTGGAACGCGATTTCCAGATCTGTTAAAACCACCAGACAGCCTCGGACCATATGGAACCCTAGCTGTTGCTGACTGATGAGGTGATCTGCGAACAGGATTGACAGTAAGCATTGGAGGAATATTCACTGGTGAAGGAAGAAGTCCTCCATGATCTTTGAATCCTGGAATGGTAACTGAGCCAAAAACTGGAATTATTGTGGATGGGTTAAATGGTGGTGCAGCCGCAGAAAGTTTCTTGGCTGTCTCCTTGCCGGTTTCTGTTTCATCTTGCTTTCCTCCTTCAGTCGACAATGCCTTAGCATTTGTATTGTCACTAGATGGATCCAGAGTATTCTCATCTTCTACCCCTTCATTTGAGATTGAAGCATCTTTTTCCATCAAACCAGAATTTTCAGTTGAAGTAGATTTAGGTTCCATATCAGGGGAAGCTGCTGGGAAACCGTCTGATACTTGTGTTTCTGGCACTTCAGTTGGGGAAGAGATGGTATTTGAATCCTTGGAAGTATCCAAATTCTCATTACCCAAGAATGAAATGTTTCCAGCTTCTGAGGTATTAACTTTAACAGCAACTATTTTAATTTCAGCACCATTGTCTTCTTTATCAGTGCGATCCTCAACAGCAGACTTCTTTCCTTCGAGTTGCTCTGTCGCCACCAAACCCCCTACTTCTGTTTCTTTCTTTTGATCGACAGGACTTTTCATTCCCTCTGAAGCCGGAAGATGTTTCACTGCTTCAGGTTTCAGAAAGTTGTCTACCTCAGCAGCTTTTAATGTTGTCACCTCTCCTGATGTGACATCAGTTGCAGATGCCTCATTGCTACCCTGAGTACTTGGTTCCATTGGAAGATTTCCTTTCGGCAACTGTTCTGCTACTGCCTTCACAATTGTCCCAGGAGGAGCCAAAGCAACTTCTTTATAGGAAAAGATTTTTCCAGCTGACTGAATGCTGATTGGACTTGCTGTTGGGGCTGCTTTGGCAACTTGTTCAGTTGAGGCCGGGGTAGCTGGGGCTGATTTAGGGGTACTTGATTTCTCTGCTCCACCAGTAGAGGCACCAGAGTTATTTACTTTTGTACTGAAGCTGGCACTCTTGGCAAACTTTTTAGGAACAGGAACTGTCAGTCCAGTGGAAGTAGCAAGATCATTCGGTGATGTTCTAGGGGATGCAAAATTGTTAGGCTTTCCTCGGAATCTTGATGACTGGGGTAAATTCATGAAGTTGGTATTCAATTTGGCTAGGCTTGGCCTCCTTGAACCAGAAGATTTGCGACTTGTCGGTGAACGACCTTTAGGAACAGCTTCTTGCCATCCTTCATCTGAGTCTTCCTCTTGGGTCTTATCATCAGTCTTCAACAATGACTGATCTGGAAGACCAGAATCAGATTTTTCATTCCCAGGCTCTGCAAATTGAGTTTCAGATTTGTTTTCCTTATCACTTGAATTTTCTACAATAGGATAAGTTGGTGACAATATTTCATCCTTTTGGTATTCATCTGAGACTGTCTCCCCATTTTGGCCTGGTTTGCCTTTAACCTGCATGATGAAAAGAAAACTTCAGCCATTATTTCAGAAAAGAGAAAAGTTAATACCAGTAGCATAAGCAAAAATATGCAGGTACAAGAGTTTATGACCTTTGCACGAGCTTTCTTTTGTGCTTCTCTTGCTTTCATATCTGCATCTGGTGTTATATAATCCAAAAGATCTGAAACACTGATCCAATACAAGAAAATATTGCATAAAGTTGTTATTAACACATGATATCAATGAATTCAGTAGAAAAAGAAAAGAAAACTTGCTACCATGGACCAATATAAAGCACATATTTGATGTCTGCTGATTGTTACCTTAAATGACCTTTACTGGAGATCGAGGCATCTGGCTTTGGAGTACCGTTGCGCGCGGCTTCTTGCTGCTCCAGAGCCTTTGACTCAAAATATTCAAGCCATGCAGCTGCATCCTGTAAAAGCCATCGTGTACAGATATAAGGAACAAGAATCACAGGAAAATATGAGATTTGACTATTGAAAATTGAAATATTAAACTTCATACTACCTGAGTGCGTAGATCCTCAGGTCCAAGTTTGGCCTGCAGTATTTGCAGAGTAGTCTGTTCATGCTGAACACTTAAGGAGTAAACTTCCATCAATGACAGAGCAATTGCTATGGCATGGTAGCTGGCAGCAGTCTGAAGAAGCCAGAAATGTGTTAAGACATGACAATGCAAGCTATTACCTTCATTAAAAAGTGGACATGTGCATACATGCACACACGCAATTGTCAAGTGGTTGGATTCAAGAAGCAGGATTTCTGGATTTATATATTCAATGTTTAATCTAGACATACCTTTTGAAATGTTATTGGTTTTTCAAACTAGTAAATCAGTTATAGTCATAGATCCACTACTGCCTCTCAAGTCTCAGCCCTTCTAGTAGCCCCACTTTATAATTCTTGATTGTTTAATTTGGTTGCATCTAAAGATATCCAAATCAAATAAGGATATCAAAGTTGAGAGAATAGCGAGTTCAATGATGGTAATATCATTTATTGAAATTCTAACTCTAACCAAGCCTTAACATTTTTAGCACAACTATTGAATCAGTTTTAACCTTCTTGTTTCATTTTCTAGGTATTAATTATTTTGAGTAGTGAAGGCTATCTGTAAATCACGGAAGAAAGACCATAATAACTTATGTTGTATAAAGAAAACAAATATTTTCTTGACCAAACCTTGAAATTCAGCCAAAAAGTACGAAGCAGCCAATATAAGGAAGAGCTGGCTTGCCAACAGTAACTGGTGTGTAAAGTACAAATTGGAGAGGATGATTATGCATTTCAGATTTTGTAGTCTATAATTACTGTTTTCTATTTTGTGCTTCTGATTGAAGGCTGTATGAATAACCGAACTGTTAAAGTTTTCTTATTGATAGAGAGGGGGGGGAAAGAACTTGCCTGTATATGATCTGCTCCAAGAAGTCTCTGGTTACACTTTAGAGCCTCGTGAAGGTACCTAAGAGCAACATGCACGTTCCCTAATCCTTCTTCCATCATTGCTACATTGATATACGTCGCAGCAGTATTTGGATGAGATGGCCCGCACGTTAGATGCAAAAGATACAGTGCACGATTGACATACCTGGAAAAGCAAAAAGGTAGCCATTAGGGCATTTCCCTTGATACTGGTTATAACTCCTGAAAGAATTAACTATATTTCATTCTTATAGATGCACTGCCTGCCCCACTCCAGCACCATAATATTTTATTTTATTTTTATCACAGGGTTGGCATCAGATTCTTTGTTTTTCCAGCTTAGTGTGCGTGAAAAATTCTTAAAATTCCTTTCTAAGACCCCCTTTTGGATGTGAAAGCTTTTTGTCTCGATGTCAGTGTTTTGGTTTTTCCTGAGAGCATTTCAGAAAACTCCAATGAGATGGTTAATTTTAACTCGTAATAATGGAAGCCCCAAATAACATAATCTTTTAATTGACAATTATATTTTCTTTCCACGATTTAAATAGATAAAGTCCCTCTTGTCTTTAACTAAGGAGTTTATCTATTGTCCTACCAGTGAATAAAGTGAGACAAGCCTGAATTCTATACGCTAAGAGCCTCAATAAAAGTTTATACTCATCTCATAGCACCATACAGTAGCCCATGGCACCACATAAAGCTATGAAAAAGTAGAGAGGATAGCCATTGCGGAGCCACAGTCAGGTAGAAAATTAGTTTTTGGTTAGGAAAATATGAAAACGTACTTCAAGGCCAATTCCGTATGTTGAAGACGATAGTAGAAGACAGCTAAATCCCCGTAACTTTTCATTGTATCAGGATGATCAAGTCCAAGCTCCCTCTCATTAATATCCAATGCTTTTTGTTGATAAATGGTAGCCTAAATAAAGTGGAGGAGGTCAGTACAGAAAATCACGACACTACACCAATTAGATGACAAGCAGAAATATATTAAAACATGTAATGGTGCGCTTGAATCTTGAATCTTGAAGGCAACACTTCAAAAAAAGTACAGCATTCTCTATTTGTTAAGGAAACTGCTCCCTTTACAAGTTTTACCTCACATATGAAACTGCTACTTTACTTGATTCAGATTGTACTTAAGATACAAAAGAATTTCGAACTTTAATTGCTTTCTCCTTTTGGATTTCATGGACTTGATGCAAGTTGTCTTCTTTATTTATATTACTGTTTCAAATTCCCCTCGCAGTAACTAGGATAACCATGCAAAGAAGTATGGGAGTAAATTCTCCCTTTATCTTTGTGATTCTCCATAAACAACACAGAATACCTAATGAAGAACATGGAAACGCACACCAGTATAGAACTATAGATAGAGTATTAGAGATCAGTATAGAACTCGGAGGTTCTTGATTTTTGGTAATTGCATAATGAAACTCATTAACCTCATAATAAAAATACCAAACACATAAAAGCATAAAGTATTTACCAAACCTTCAGGAATGGAATGGCAATCCAGTTCTTTTACATACTGTAAACACTCTAAACTGTTTATATTCAAGCTCTTTAGGACTCATAGCTACGCTAAGATCTTTTTCAAAGTCAAACTCAGAATATCATGTCAAGACAGGCATCACGAGGTGAGGTATCTATGACAACTAAACATGTATTAAGATTTCTAATCGAACTTGACTCTCAACAATTCTTCTTTCTCAGAGTTTAATTTGTATCCTTCTATTATTTCTTTTGATTATAATCTTGAATCCATTTGTTTATGCAAATAAAATTCAATATCCTTTGATATCTGTAGAAAAGCCAAGTGACAAGATAGTCCTTCTTCCACGTATAACAAACTGAGCAAAATTGTGCTCATTCTTAAACATGTGATCATCAACAATACCAAACAAACCAAACCGATTAAAAAGGAGAAAATTGATGTTCAAATCATTTTGAGAAAGACAAAAAAGACATTAACTATAAATTCCACCATCTTGAGTTTCCCAAAAGTTTAAATAACTAGATACATGCTGCTGCTACTTATCGCTTGGCATGCAGTGGATGTATAGAAGTTTTAAAACATCTTAAAGCACATACCTGATTAAAATCCCCAGTATGGTAGAGAACTACAGCCAGAAGACTATATGCTCCCGCAGTCATTCGATGGTAAGGGCCACAGACTGACACGAGTTTTGACAGTGCCTTCAAAATTCAATATCACATATATGTTAACATTACTGGTTTTACAAATCGATAAGAGTAAGAAGTCATCTCCACAAGAAAAGTTATAATGTACCTTAGTTCCATAGTTTACAGCATCCTCCAATTTACCTTTATCTAAGGAAGTTTTGGATGATTCTAGCAGGGTACGTCCATCCGCAGATGAACATGCAACATGCTATAGGAGAAGTATATTGTCAGATACTACAAGAAAAATGGAAGTTTTTAAACGAGTTACTAGTATCTTTACCTTGTATACAGGAACCATGCTTATAATATCAGACCTCTTGAAAGGAAAAGCATTGTCCATATCATAGTCCCTGGGAAGAAGCTCAAGGCCAACCTGACAGAAGATGACTTCACTTATAAACTTAAGATGGATTATTATACACACTGTGAGGCTTCTCAAGCAGTAGCAGGAGGGTCATATATTCAAACCTTGTGGGACAGTCCACGAAGAATGGCAAACTTTCTTAGATCCTGGTAGCTCTCATGCTTCCACTGCCACCCAAACCTCTTTCCAACGAAGGTTTCCACCCACTTACACTTTAGTTTCTCATCATTTATGATATCTGAGTCCTCAGTTTCAGTTGAAGGCGTTCCTAACAATATATTTAGACATGATGCAATGCAAGCAGCCAAGTCAGCAACGTCATTAACTGATGCCACAACAGCTTGTAAAATGTGCTTGTAGGCTCGGACAATCATTTCATGTATACATAGTGATTGCACGTGAGGGAGCTTGTCTGCAAGTTCAACCTAGAATGATAGAAGAAAAGAAAAAAATAACAAAGCTTCTGAATCCAGCTATATAGATAAGCCAACTCTGATAGCATTAACAAAAGATTTTCTTGTTTGGAATAGAAAATAACAAGACAGAACTTTCACAAAAGGTAAATTACCACACGCCCCAAAGAACACATCTGCAAACCCCGTGTATGCATAAAATCTGTCAATGTTCTTCCATCAACTGGTGAAAGTTCCAGGGAGCCAAAATCTGCCACCTAAGATATTGAAGCCACATGAATCACTCATATTAACACCGAAACATCTTAGGATTCAAAAAAGAAAAGTCGATTATCAAAAAACTAACCAGTTTTGGAAGAGCAGTGTCAGCATAGTATTTATATGCCATTTCAATCAACTCATCAGGTGTCTGCAAAATCAACATAACCACAGAAAATATGAATTTGAATATGATTGATTGATAAAATCAGAATACTGGGGGTTCCTCTTCTCAACAAGATAAATAAGCAATTATCACAATGATAATTATAAATAACTAATGTTAAATATTTAGCATTAAGTATAAGCAAGTAAATATAGAAGGTCAAGACTCCCTGAAGATCAACTCTTGAAGAAATGAGTTAGTTGTTTAAGTCTAGAAAAATACACGGAACAAATTTAAGCAGATAGATGTTCTCCTTGGAAAGTAGTAAACAAACCTTGAGGTGAAGACCGGTTTCTGATTCTCTAAGTCGCAGATATGCTGCTTCAGGAAGCAGCTTTTTCCATATTACTTTCATTTCCTCATCTTTTTTCTCCATTTCTTCCTGATTAGTGCTATCAGGTTTCTTGCTCACGTCAAGGTTGTTACCAGCATAAACATCCTTTCCCTCTTCAGTTTTGCCAGTTTTGACATCAGTTTTCTTCTTTATCTCCCTTAACAATGCACCTTGCTTTCCAAGCCCCTTGACAGCAGGCTCAGGATTAGTTTCTTCATTTTTCTTAGCCTCAGTTTGATTTTGCAAATGTTGAACCCAACATGCTCCTAGCTCCCATCTGATAGATTTCGTGTATCTACTGGATTCTTCCTGTAGCTTCAACAAACTATCCTCTAGTATTTTCCTCACCAAAGACCTGGCAGAGTGTAAAATTTCGAGATCTCCACCTTGTAGTCGCTGGAGTGTATTAGATGACTGGGGCGTCGATGACTTATGCAATAGCATCCTCAAGCTGAAAAGTAAGAAAATGACAATTAATAACTGTGGATGCTCTTATGGAACAATGGATTTTATTATAAGCCATCAAAGCGTAATTTCTCTGGATAGCGGGTCTGTTTGAGTACAATTGCATACACATATCCATGTGTCATTAAGAAACAGAGAAGAGTTAAGAGAAAACTGATCTGATTTAAGAGGATTCAACAAATAAGCAGTTCATTAGGACTAAAACATGAATAAATGCATGTCCTGAACAGCAATAAAGCGTTTGAAATGAACTGACCTATTAACGTTTAAGGCATTGGCGCCTCCTTCAGAGTGGTCCTCAATGGAAATGTCCTGGGGAATAGGATCCCCTTCCCAGTTCACCTCAGAAGAAACTTTAACAACAGCTGTGAAGCCACAATGTCGAACAACCACTACACCTAAAGTGGGAGTATCCTACAAGATCATAAGTCCACTTCAGCAACTCATACAACTACTTCAGGAAAAACATAATGAGCAAATGTAGCAATTAGACTACTCACATGAACAGTTGCACTTTCATCAGCAGTTATTCCCTTAAGTAAATTTCTCCGAGCAAGTTCTTCCTGTGACACTCCAAGAACCTGGCACCCATCATTTTTACAATCCAACTTGGTGCTAGCATCTGACACATCTCTCGTAATGATAATAATCAAATCTCCAACTCTTTCCTCATGCAAAAACGACTTCACAGTATCACTTAAAAAGCAATGATTTTCAATGATACTTTTGATTGCTGCAACAGCTTTAAAAACAGAAACATCGACAAATAAACTATGAAGCAGAAAGGCTTTCCGGTCCCGAATTTGCCTCTCTTCTGCTGTTTTACAAGGCATTGTTGCCAAAATCGCAAACTCCTTCGCCCATGGCCTGTAATCATGTTTCCCATCTCTTCCTTGTCCTCCTCCATTACCTCCCCAATTCTCATCCTCCACAGGAAGTGGCGGAAAAACAGAAGGATTATCAGCAACAAGCGGTGGAACAACCCACGTGTTCGCTCGAAAACCATAAGGAAGGTTACCAAACTGAAACAAACAATTAACATAAAATACAAAATTAACAGTCAAACATCTCTTATAGTCTTATTAAAACCTAAGAGTTAAAGAGAAGGGAAGGCTTACTTTATTATGCTCAGTGAAAGCTTTCATAAGAGCTTTGTATGCCTAAAACAAAAAATTATAGCTTTAAAAACACCACCGGTGACTGACTTTGATTTTCATTGTAAAAATAAAGCAAAAACACACAAACGACATGTCAGTTTGGAATTAGAACTTACAGAATCAAAAACTCTGCTAATCTGCTGCAACAAACTAACCAAAGAGCGACAAAGAAGAGCGCGTTTTCCAGCTGGATAGAATCCTTCCCGCGAAGCAACAATTGTCATTGGCTTCCCACTGCAAACCCTAACCTGAATTTTTCCATTTCCAAAAATATTCCTTAATTTTAAACCAAAACCACTAAAAATCAAACTATTCATAAAAAACAAAAACTCTCACGTCTATCTGGAAGAAATCATCTTCCGTTTTATCTTCAAGGAAAGGACGACTCGATCTCCTGATATCTGAAATCAACAAAATTCAAAAAAAAATTATATTAAAAAATCGTATTTTTTTGCATAATTATAGTTGTTATTATAATTATAATGAAAATGAAAGCTGACATTGAACCGGCGGCGTGAGGTGCGAGAAAGAGAAGAATTCATAAAACTGGCCAAGCCGTGGCGGCGGGCACATGGAAACCGTCGCATCCGCTTTCTCCATCGCGTCCGTACAAGCATCCTTGCCACTCTTGTTCACGATTTTCTTGTTATCTCCGCCCGTCTCAGTCGAACCGGACTCCTTTGAACCTCCGGTTCGACCCGGTGTTTTTGTCGGAGAAGTGGAAGAGGCGCCAAATGAGGTGGTGCAGGCGACGATGTCGAGGAGCCGGTGGATGTGAGCTATGGATTGTTCTTCTGTGTAGTCCTCTGCAACAGAAATTTTGAATTCTCGTTAAGTAAAAAATCGGGGTTTTTTGGGTAGCAGTACGCTGTTGGTGGTGCTTAGTGAGATAGAGTGGGTGTTGAAGTTTTGACCGTTGATATGAGGGGCTTACCTTCTGTAATGGTGAGGTGGCAGGGTTTGAGCAAGATGATGTCCCCTGAATCTTTGAGTCTGGGTCCCCGTACCTGCGAGCGTGGTTGGAGTCAATGAGTTTGAGGGAAAAAAAGCCGTTAGCACTCCAATTATTGTTTTTTAATATATTAAAACATTTTTAAAAAATATATTTTTTTACATTAATTAAAAATACCTAAAAATTAATTTAAATTAAAAAAATTAAAAAAAAAATAAAAATTAGTTTGGGGGCTAAGAGTATAAATTAATTAAAATAGAAGGGCTAGTTACCTCGTGAGACAAGGAGAAATTGGTCAAGTGGCATGTCTCGACATGCACACCCAAAAGCTTTCTTACATCCAAGATCCTGTCCGTGGAGATGCCCTACAAATATACGCAACAACAAAAAAGGTCTTAGAAACCGAGCAGAAAAAATAGAAAATATAATAAAAAAACCGGAGTATTATCGAAATATATACCTACCAAAAACAACAAAACAAATACGAAAAAGCAGAAGATAATAACAAGCAAATTACACCTCATTAATTATTAATTTGACAAAAGAAATATATTTTTTTTTTGGATCAATAGAGATATATTATTCTTAAAGTCAATATAACTTAATTAATTTTGAACAGTTTTTTCTTCAATTTTTATATTATTTAATTAAAAACTCAACAACAACAACAAAACTATACATGAAAGTACATTTACCTTGAGAGACACTTGAGAATCGTCCGGCGTTTCAACGGTGACTTCTATGACAGTAGGCAAAACTGTACAACATTCCATACAAAATCAACAAGACCCAAATTCAGCATTCTCAAAAAAAAAATGACAATAATTCAATCCATCGTCTTGCTCGCATTCATATCATGTGCATACACACAGAGAATGTTTTTATCTAAGCAATCTAGCTAAAAGGTCCAATTGGTTGCAGAAAGGATAAGAAAATGGAGAAGAAAATTTGTGAGCCATACATTTTCTTCGAACTTATGTAGGGCCTGATAATCCAAATAATAAACTCAATAAGATAAAAAGATAGGGAGGAGGAGGAGGAGGAGAAGGAGAAAGTAATATGATGACTGATGCAATGAATATATATATATATATGATAGAATTAATAACCTTTTTCTTCCTTCTTCTTTTTCTCTCCTTTAGCTTTATGAGGCTTGGCCTTTCCAGTCTTGGGAGCCATATCGTTGTTGCGAATGAAGGAAAAGAAATCTGTTTTGATTGGTTATAAGAAGTACTCCTTCAATTGACGATAAAAACTATATCCCAGATTGAATTTATCGACTAAACTTCTCTGCATGGAAAATAATTTACAGAATCTTTCGTCGAACACTCATAAGAAAAAACCCCAAGGAATTAAGAAACAAATATATGTGGAGCAAGGACAGGAAGCACCAAGAAAACAAAATAATAATGCAAAAGTGCAGGATTTTTTATTCTTTTTTAACAAATAGAGGGATAATTAAAGGGGGGGAGATTTAGCTAGCTAGCAAGCATGCGTAACCAGTTCATGGCTCAAGCAAGAAGCTGCTTTTATATGGTGAGGAGAAGGATGGGGACAGATAGAGTAGAAGAAAAGAAAGGGAACTGAATTGAAGTTAGTTTGTGTAGGATATTGTTGAGCATAATAAAATCTTTAAGTGAAAGGAAAACTTGGGACATGGGCTAATTAAGGAGAATATGAGAGAACGAGAGAGACTGCTACTGGGAAGAGGATATAGAGAGAGAGAGAGAGAGGGATTGAGAGGTGGATAGGATAAGGTAAGCCAAGTTCTTTCTTGTACACAAGCGTAGCACAAGAATGTAAGTAAACCATTTCAGGCCTCTCATTTTTCTCTTTCTTTATAACTTGCCTCATCGCTTCCCTTTCATCAGAACCCTTTTTTACTCGCTCTAGATGCTGTGCAAGTTTTTCACTGTAAAGAGTTAATTTATGGGTCGTCATCTTGCTAGATTTTACTTGCTGACATGACAGTTTGGAGCCTATAAACGTGTGCCAAGTGTGTAGAACATATCTTGTTGAGGTTGTAGCTAAGAGTTGGGCTGTGTTTAGCACTAGGATACTGGTCTAAGCAAGGAGAAATGGGTTTTCAAAGTAGTTGATATTTTACTCGTAGAAAATATTTTCTTGTGCCCATGTATGGTGAAATTCTTACTTGATACCAATTCTTTCTACGTTCAATTTAATTGTTGAGGAATGATATTGTGACAGGAGGACTGAACCAATTTCTTTTTTTACCAAAATCTTACTATTTTACAAAATATAAGACAAATAATTAATTAAAATAAAATAAAAGCAGATGTATGTTGTCTAGCAAGGTGGTGGGTGCTGCAGAGCCCAACTAGTTTGGTGCAGTACTTCTTTCTCCACTGGGGCTTATATATAATTCTTATCAGGCCACAGGTTTTAAGGAACGGTGGATTCAGGTATTCGACCTGTATGCAGCTCCTCGAGTGGCACTGAAGCAACATCAGGAGTTTCTGGACAGTTACAAACATCTGTCTACTGCCCCTCAAAGAGCACCTCAGCGGGTTCTGCATGCGGTTAAATTGATTCTGATGGGGCCGCGGATAAGAAAAATCGAAAGGCCTGTGTTGATGCTGTCGGTAGGAATAGTTATTGGTATAACCATATGTATTGTTTTACAAAATACTTTACCTCCTCGTACACATGTGCCCCATGACCAGAAAATTAATAAATACTACTGGAAACAATTCTAACAGTAAATTATGATGAAATTTACTGATAAAATATTGTTATGTTATGTCCTTTAATATACACCATATACACCGATATAAATTTTCCTCCAGTGTATACCAGCGAATTATAATATAAAAATAAAAAATAAAAAAAAATAATGTTTTATTGTTACAGACAGTTTTACCAACGAAATAAACTCATCGCTAATATCCATCGGTAATATTTAAGTTATGACTTCACAAGCAACCCCTCCCCCCTCCCAATTTCTTTTTCTTCTTCTTCTTCTTCTTCTTCCTTCATTTTTCTCTGCAAATAATAGAAACCCCCCACCTTTCATTACAAATCAAACTCTCATCACTATAAATCCAGTTACCCCAAGACTCGATCTATCAACATTCCTATTGTGGTTATGTTTTTTTTTATTTTATTTTTTTGAATTCTCCACGTCAAGTAAGCAAAACTATCTATTTTTTTAATTAATTTTTTTGGCATTTTAATGTAGTATATATAGTTTGTTTGTGTGTTTACTTGTTTTATAACTTTCTCTCGTAGAAATTTGTTGTATGAATGTATGATTTGTAAATATTATAATTTTTTTATATTTAAAAAAATCATATTTGTTTATAATTTGATGAAATTGATTCTGATTTTGTGACTAAGATGTTTTGTAATGAAATAAATAATATCTTATTTAATAGATACGTTTTATATTTTGTCGATTTTATTGTTACGTTGAAAATTTCAATAAATGTGAAGGGATTTGAATTTTTGTAGAAAATTGATAATGATTTAAGGGTATTATTAAAATAAATTGAATAAGTTTGAGTTAAACCAATGTTAACTAATTTATTTAGTTCATACTAGATAAGTTATCTACGTGTTGTCGTGGGCTACTTCTAGAAACGCTTGCTACTTTTAATTGTGAGACAATTGAAAGAAAAAAAAAGAGTTTTCTAAGCATGCAATTAAGAGCCAGTAGCATTAAAAAATATATGATTTAGCTTTCAAGCAACAGATAAGTAACATGTAAAAAACTTGTTTAAATTGTCTTGAATTTCATATAAGAATCAAATTGTAAAATGTAAAAAGACATCAATCTAACATAGACATTATTTGAGTAACTTAAAACAAAAAATTGCATGATGAACAAAAAGAATATGGAAGCCCAACTTCTGGGTAAGAAGTGAAGTCTCAACAAATGTTAGCAAGTAAAGAATAATAAATGTTTATCAACTCCTTGTTACTGTAAGAACCTGAATAACTTAGTTAAATATCTGCAAAAATATTTTATGTATCCATCTATATGTCTGGATTTCATGTATAAAATATGTATGGTACATACCTTAAACACTCGTCTTAAAAGGTAAATTTTTCTCCTAAGAAAATGCAACGTAAAAGCACCTAAAGCCTTTAAAGTTTCTTGGACAAGGATTTTGCATATATATATATAGCAAAAGAACTTCTAGGTATAAATCGAAAAACTTATGCACACATCTAATTAAACAACTCAATAATCATTGTATAAAGTAATGAAAAAAAATTCATCAACAATAAAAAAAAATGAAATTGAGAAAACCAAGTGAAAAATAAAGATCAAGATATCTAACATTGCAACATGGGTAACTTACCTGGTTATATTTAATGAATTCCTTTATCAAAATAAATTTGAAATAGAAAAACACATAAAATTTGTAATTGAAACCGACACACACACAAACCGCCCCAAAACCAGAAATCCACCCAAAATAAAAATTATTCCCGAGTTTAAATACGTTGTTTTAGGTGTTTTCAAGGTAAAAAAAAAAAAAACACTTAAACGTAGCCCTCTTCATCATGAAAGACACAAAAATCAACCGTTTTGGTGCCTAGAATCTTCCCCAATTGTCATTTCTTCTTTTTTCTTCATTTTTCTCTCTAAATAACAGCAACCCCCCCTCCCCCACATTTCATCACAAATCAAAATTTCATCACCACAAATCCAGCTACCCCCAACACTCAGTCTATCAGCATTCCTGTTATGGTTAATTTGTTTTTTAGAATTTTCCATGTTAAGTAAGCAAAACTTACCATTTTTTGTTTTAACTAATTTTTAAAATGTTTATTTTTTTGGTATTTTGATGCAGTATATGTAGTTTGTTTGTGTGTTTACTTGTTTTATAACTTTTTCTCATAGAAATTTGTTATGTGAATATATAATTTATAAATATTACGGTTTTTGTAGATCTTAAAAAATATGTATTTGTTTATAATTTGATGGAATTGATTTCGATTTTGTGACTAAGATGTTTTGTAATGAAATAAATAATATCTTATTTAATGGATACATTTTATATTTTGTCAATTTTATTGTTAAATTGAAAATTTCAGTAAATATGGAGGGATTTGAATTTTTATAGAAAATTGATAATGATTTAAGGGTACTATTAAATAGATTGAATAAGTTTGAATTAAATCAATATTAGCTAATTTATTTAGTTTATATAATTAATTAATATATGTTGTCATCAATATTCTATATACATTTGATATAAGTAATGGATGATCGTTTTTTAATGTGTCAAGTTTCACCTAAAGGGTTGCACATGATAGATTTATTGCAATGGGGTTGAGATTTTTATTAATTATGCACTACCTAATCAGAGAAATATTAGTAGAGATGGTATTAGATATCTATGTAAGAGGTGTAAAAATAAAAATAAAAATGCGTATTTTTTACCACAAAGACTTGGGGCTATTATAGACCAAGATTTATTAGTACTTTTTAAACAACATTTTATTGGTCCAATCCTATTTTAATGATAGCTCAGAGCCTGGAAGGTCTTGAAAAACAGGTTTTAACCCTAAACGTAAGGCGTAAGGCCTGGTGTAGGCAATGCACCTCAACCTAGACACTAGGCATGCGACTTGGTGCCTTTAAGCATTGGAAACACACTTAAGCATAGGCGCTAAGCAGCACGCCTAATGCTCGTAGACTCAGGCACCCCGTTTGCGCCAGCCATAAGGTGCATGCCTAGCTCTACCTGGGCATTGCCTTATGGCCTGGACTCAACACTTATACCCCTAGGATTTTTTACTAGCCCAAGTTTTTTAGCTTGGATCCTATTTTATTTATAGCCATAGGTGTACAAAAATATCCCATAGCCTACTACTAATTTTAAAGAGAGGAACTTTTAGTGTGGAATGAATGGAATGGGTGGAAGTCCTTATATAGTAAAAGGTCTCCTTCATCTTCTACCAAATCGACAACACCGATAGCAGATCCTTAAAGTTCGAGCTAACACTACCATAAAGCATTTCCCCGTGTATTTTTCATCTGAAAAGGCATTCTTTCTATCATGATGCACACCTTTGTATATGAATTCTCCAGTGACATACCTTGGGATATCCATCGCTCTTCTTATATGGAGAAAAATTAAAGATCCCTTCAAAGAAATCAAGTATATTTTTAAGTTCTTGCATATTTTTTACTACAAAGACTTGGAGCTACTATGGACCAGGATTTATTAGTACTTTTTAAGCAAATTTATTGGTTCAAGCCTATTTTAAAGATGGCTCAAAGCCTGGAGGATCTCAAAAAACATGTTTTAGGCCTAAACACAAGGCATGAGGCCTGACGCAGGCAATGCACCTCAGCCCAAATGCCAGGCATGCAACCTGGTGCCCTTGGGCGTAGGAAACACACTTAAGCATAGGTGCTAAACAGCACTTCTGATGCCTATAGGCTCAGGCACCCCGCCTGTACCAACCATGAGGCGCATGCCTAACTCTACTTGGACATTATCTTGTGGCCTGGACCCAACACTTAGACCTCAAGGATTTTTTACCACCCCTAGGTGTATAAAAATCTCTCATGGTCTATCACATTTCCATCTTATTAATCTTATTAATACACATGTAAGGGATATTTGTCCCTCATTAATATTTGTGTAAAAAAATATTTATCTCTCATTAATACACGTGTAAGAGATATTTATCCATCATTAATGTTACCAAGGTGGAATGATTTTATAACCCCCTTCTTCAAGCACAAGGACAAGATTTAAAGGGTATAAATACGCCTTAGATCACCCGTGTAAAGGGTTTACAATTTCTATTCTTACATGGCACTTATTTTCATATCAAAACAAGATAAAAAAAAAAAAACCTTATTCTTGGAATTTAATGATCTTTTCATATTTATTACACTCTCTTTATACAAAAATATTGACTTAAGCATTTGAGAGTCTCTAAATCCACCTAAAGGGAAATGTTTTGTAGGTATTAGGATTCTTACATCAAGTTATCACCTTCCTTTTCTACGGAGAATGGATCTAATAGAATGAACACTTTATTTAGCTTATTATCTAACCATCAAAAATCCATATTCCTAAACACCTTAGATTTTGAAACATCATCTATACACAACTGATTTTTTTTAAAGCGAAGAAGCTAAATGATAGCAACTTTCTAAGTTAGTATATAAGTTTATTAAAAAAATCAAATGAATTATTATAAATCGCACTTAGATATATCTACTCTACAAAATTCAAACTACCATTCTAATTTCTGTATAGGTTGTAGGGAAAAATTGACTAGTTCATGTAATAATCCTTTAACTTACTCAATCCCTACTGATTTTGTTTGGTTACTCATTACCAAAATTAATTCTAATAAAAAAACCTTGTTATATAAGTTACCAAGTTGAGTGTCCTCATAGTGTCAGTATTGATTCAACATTTTGTGTGTCCCCTATAACTAATTGTGGTTAAAGTTCTAAAAATAATGTTATAATTAAATGTTTTTATTTTATTCTATATTTTGCACATTACATTACAATTATAGAATATATCAAAGGATTTGAGAAAAGAAACAATGTGTTGTGCATTTTTCCTTCCTACTAATCAAGAGTTCATAGAATAGTGATATTTTTTTCATGTTGTGCATTGAGCTTTTTTCTTTGTAATTTCATCCTTTTCAAGTTGTATTAATATGATTTTATGTGCCGAGATTTACTTTACTTGCACGCTATAGCATATTCAAAGTATCAAGAAATATTTTGACCATGAATTAAAGATTGATTTTAAGAAATAAGATTTTTGGTTGCAGTCAAATACAAAATTAAAAAAACAAGGATCAAATTGAAAAAAAAGTAGACCCATGTTCATTTTGGTGTGGAAAACTTTTATTTATATTTTAAAATTTTAGTTATGTATTATTTGGTACCTATTATTTTAAAATTTAACATTTCAATTCTAAATTTTTTTTTATGTTTTAATCTCTGTGTATTGAGATAAGATAAAGAAAGTCACTAAATGTTCAGGAAAGAGAAAGTGTTTGGATGACTTGGCAATAAAACAAATATCAATCTTGGTGTCAATCAATAAATTTATCTTTTTAAAAGGAGTTCAATGGAGGTGACGTCATCTTTTAATAATGCCTAAAAAAATAGGCCGGCACCGGAATATATATATATATATATATATATATATATATATATATATATAAAATTTTATTTTATTAAATGTAAAAATTATCTTTTTGTTTTTTAATTAAAAATAAATCATGATGCTACACAACAAATCCTTTAACACCACCATTTTTTCTTTATTTTATGTTAGAAGCGCGGATTGTAAGACTATTACAGTTCAAATGAATGAGCACGGAAACAGTAATTTGCATTCAAAATCCCATCACTGTTTTTTCTTCTTCTTGTTGTTTTCATACCTATCAAGCATAGCAGAGCTGT
>Ga0325405_1001755_pt1 | contig 22181 bp, 12 predicted proteins | sample PopdelMetagenome_21_FD_205663 | JGI IMG/M metagenome (GOLD analysis project Ga0325405, IMG submission 205663) | Populus deltoides microbial communities from Bellville, Georgia, United States - Xylem-Control-R2 | ecosystem: Host-associated > Plants > Phyllosphere > Stem > Wood/Secondary xylem...
TTTAAAAATCATTTTTGACATCAGCACATCAAAACGATCCAAAAAGTACAAACCGCACTCAATTTTAGCAAAAAAAAAAAATTCAAATTTGGAGGAAACGCAGGTACAAACGCAGTACCAAACGTTCAGTTAATTTGATTAAATACTAAGGTTTGTGGGCTCGCACTAAGACACATGTTAGAAAATTTTTTTACTTATCAATAAAATAAAAAACATTAGGTTAATGCAAGCGTGTATAAAAATATAACCATAGCTTGGGACATATACCCCATCGATCAACAAATGCTTGCAAAATTAATTAGATAATAAAAATATAGATAACAAAAATAAATAGCCCAACTCAAACAAAAAATAATTATGGTAACCTGCAAAAGAAATTATTAAAAAAAACAAAAAAGATAATAAAGTTAAGATTACAGCAAAATCATGTAAATGAAAAAAAAAATGACTTATGTCATAACCCAATTTTTGACCTATTATTATTATTATTTTATTTAATGAAAAAATTGATGATGAAAAAAACATAATAATAATGGTAGAAAAATAAGTAAAATGAAATAAATGAAGAATGAATTAAAATTTGGGTTAAGGGCAACATGATTGGAAGTTTTGGGGTTTAATTAAACTTTGAAATTAATCTAATTAAATTAACTAAGGGTTTAATTGGAGAATTGATAAGTTTGAGGCTTAATTAAGCTTGAAATTAATTTAATTAATCCAATAAAGGTTTTAATTGGAGAATTGATAAGTTTTAGACTTAATTGGACTTTGGATTTAATTGAATTAATGAAATCAGGGACTTAATTGAAAGCAATACCAAAGTGTGGGTTTAATTGGGGGCACAATTGCAATAGATTAAAGTCCAAGGACTAACTTGTAAAAGGCGCCGAGATGCAGAGGTCCAATTACATTTTAACTAGGGGTTTAATCACAAGACTTCCAAAACTTTAAGGACCAAAATGAAAATCGCCATAAACACTCCACTATTCATCTCCTCCATCCCAATTCAAGAGAAACGGCAGAGAACGTGGGTAACGGTTTTTGCCCACGATGTGCCATTAATGCATGCTAGGAGGTGTAAAGGGGTTGGGGGCTTATAAAGGATAGGGACAGCAAAGAATAAAGAAAAAAGAGAGAACAGAGAGGAGAGAAGACGACGATCGGGGGGAGAGAACCAGAGAAACACTAAGAGGGAAAGAATAGACAGAGAGTGCCAGAGAAAGACGAACAAAAAAAAAAGCAGAGAACAACACAGAAAAACAGAGAGCACGAACGGAAACAGAGAAACAAAGGAGGACAGACTAAAAAAAGAGAAAGGAGGAGAGAGCAAAAAGCCAGCGTTCCCAGCTTTGTCTTCGTCCCCAGAACGCAAGCAAAGTGAACAAGGGAAAACAGAGAAACTGCAAGTATTGATCAGCCTGGGCATTCGTCTCCAGCTTCACCACTCCGAACCATCAGAAACAGAAAGAATAAAGCTAGAGGAACGAAGGGAAAGTTGAAACGGGTGCCCGGCTAGTGTCACCCGATCACACAGAAAGAGCTTCACCATCGTCTTCATCGCCTCCAGTAGACCAGACCAGTGCTAGCCGCGACTCCGGTTGCACCAAATTCCCCCCTCCACCCGAACAGACAGACGCAAAGGAAAACAGGGGAGGAGACGACGAGCAGGAGGAAGAGAGGGAGAAACAGAACAACAGAAAAAAGAGAGCAAGGAGCAGGAAGGAAGGTTGAAGACAGGAGCTTCGCCCAGCGTCGTAGTAGACGAGAGTCCTCACTGGCGTTGCAACCATCTCCGTCGTCTCCAGAAGCAGGTGCGCCATTTCTCCATTCTTGATTTGTGTCTTCAGATCGGGTGCGTGTAGCAAGAATACTGTGCGAAGGTAATTTAATTACCTTCGCACAGTTTAAAGCACGCATGAATTCACTTCATGCGTGCACTTGGACACAGTCCAGCCGGGCCACTGGTTTCGGCCAGTGGCCAGGCCGGGCTGGCTGGGCTTAGCCCAGCCCATATGGGCTGAGTTGGGCCCAGCCCCCAAAAAATATATATGCCGGGCCGGGCTAGCCCAACCCAAAAAAAAATTAAAAAAAATAAAAAATAAAAAAAATAGAAAGTGTAGAAATAAAAATTTTGCATGTCTTGGAAAAAATATATTTTTGTCAATTTATTCACTGATATCAGGATCAGGAATAGGAAAAAATATATACTGATTTTTTATAGCTACGAATTTTTACCAACGCCAGAGTTGGAATTATTCATGGTGGAATTTTTACCAACGCCAGAGTTGGAATTATTCGAGCTCGAATATTCACTGGCGCCAGAGTCAGGAATATTATAAACAAATCATCATAGCATAAGTGAATAAATGTTTAGCAATTTAAGACAAAATCAGCAATGCAGTCTGCCTCAGGCAGAACGTTTAAGGGGTGATAATATCTTCCCTTTTACGTAACCAGTCCCGTACCATAGAATCTCAGTTGACCAGTTAGGGTTCCTAGTGACCATAATACTAGGTGGCGACTCCTTAAACAAGACCTTTTCCCTAAAAGAACAAGATGCCAGAAATCTGTTCTTTTTCCGCAATCTCATTAATTTTTAAGGCCGCCGCGATGTCGGGTGCGACAACTTAAATTAACTTGAGTTAGCATGTTAAATATGTAAGTTAGGTTATAAGACCGATATAAGTCAATAAAATTAAGAAGTTAGATCATGAAACCGAGATGAGTCAATAAAAAACAAACACATAAAAAAAGCTAAAATTTAATTTAAAACAAATCCAAAGTAGAATAATAAAATTTAAAAGAGGTCAATACAAAAAAAGGATATAAAAAAAACACAAAGCAAACCTAACAAGTCAACTAAACTCTGCGTCCCAAATCGTGTGAGTGAAATAACCCAAATAGAAGGAAAATCAAGAAATATTATGAAACTTAATTTTAAAATAATTTAAAGTAGAAGGATAGAATAGAAAAGATATTAAATTTTTTTAAAAAAATAACGACCATAAAAGAAATTAATTCAACCTGTCAAATCCGCAATCTAAGTAATGAAATAGGATAAACTATATAAAAAAATAATCAGTGTTTTTTTTTTCTTTTTTTATTCTCTTTTTTAACAACCCATTTTATAATTTTTTAAATATTAACAACCTATAAATATTTTGTTTTCAATCCTAATATATATGGTATTATATTATTATTTTTTTAGATAGAGTCATTTCACTAATATTTTTTTTTGAAAACATGCTAGCAAGAAAAAATAGTTAAAAAAAAAAAAAACTGGGTATAGATCTGGAGAGAGCGGCAAAGATCTGTACTTATTAGTTATGGAAAATTAAGTAATTAATTAAAATTTACGCCAGGCTCTTTTATAGATCCCCTCCTCTTCTCATCTTTCAATCTAACTAAGCCAAGGAATATTACATGGTATATCACAATAACATCATCTCCATGCACAATGGCTACCGCTGATTATCAAGAATTCAAGATCCTGGACAAACACAAATGATTTTTAATGGAGTTGTTAGACTTTCATTTTTTGAAGCAGGGCTAACTAATCTTGATGGCCATCACCTTTCTACTTGCTTTCTTATAGAACCTGAGCAGATGGAATTGAAAATATTTAGCAACAACTCCTCTTAGCCTCGGGTTTAGACTTTTTCTAGCCAACTCTTGCTCGTTTCCTTATATAAGGTTCATCAATCCAGCCAATCACGTCACAGCAACTCTGAGTCTTTGCTCGCTAACCCTCATAGAACAAGCTTCCTCAGGTCTCCACTCTCTAAAGAGCGAAAATGAAGAGTGAATCAGCAGCAATTGATATCCCAGAGTCCAGCTCTGTTGCTAAAGGAAAAGCACCTCTCATAGCTGTTTCGAGGAATGAAAAGGGAGGATACAGGAAGGGGATTGCCATATTTGACTTGATTCTAAGGCTAGCTGCTATAGCGACTGCTCTAGCTGCTGCTGCTGCCATGGGAACTAGTGATGAAACCCTTCCATTCTTCACTCAATTCTTCCAGTTCCAAGCTAGCTATGATGATCTTCCCACTTTCCAGTATGTGATTTTAACCTGTTGCTAGGGATAGTATAATATGCACTGAATTCTTACACACAATAACACGCCTTTTGGGATAATACTTGTTACGTTACAATGTCTTAGGCTGGTGGCGTGAAATCAACATAGTAGCCTATTTAGAAGGTATGGAGATTTCTACAGAAATTCTAAGGCATCTCTGTTTTCAGGTTTTTCGTCATTGCAATCGCAATAGTTGGTGGCTACCTGGTCCTTTCCCTTCCATTCTCCATAGTAGCTATTGTCCGCCCACATGCAGTTGGACCAAGGCTCCTGCTGATTATTTTGGACGCTGTAAGCTCTCTAAATGTTGTATAATTAACATCTCGCTGTGAAATCCCAAATTCTTAACTCATTTTAACAAGAAAATCTCAATTCCCCCCCACCCCCCCTTTTCTTTTCTTTTCTTTTTTCAGGTTGCACTTACCCTAAACACTGCTGCTGGGGCTGCAGCTGCTGCCATAGTCTACTTGGCTCACAATGGCAACTCAAACACAAACTGGCTTGCTATCTGTCAACAGTATGGTGATTTCTGCCAGAAAGTCAGTGGAGCTGTGGTGGCATCATTCATCACTGTTGTCATCTTCGTGTTTTTGATTGTGCTGTCAGCTTTCGCTCTGCGAAGGCATTAAGAGAAAAAAAGAGTAAAACTTGTTCTGTTTTATCTCTGGACTTGTTTGGTGTTTATGATGTTGTTATCATTGTTATTGTCAGTGTTCTTATTGTATAATGGTGAGAGTAATGGTGTGATTTACAGTAATGTCAGAGATAATTACAATGAAAATTGAAGTGTTTTATATATATATATATAGCTGTGTCGCTTGTGAGTATGCTTGGATTTGCAGTTTAAACATTATTGCTTATTATAAAATTATAATTTCACAACTCGAAACCATGAGATCAAAAGAAAGCAAATAGAAATGACTTTAATATCTATCCAACAAATTGTATCAAAATTGACTTATCTATATTTGCCTAAACAGAAATGCTAAATATAAAATTATAGTTGTTTTGTGTTTTAAAAATATTTAAAAAATAATAATTTTTTTATTTTTTTCCTTACTTCAAATTTTTTTTGATGATTTCAGAATGTTTTGATGTGCTGAACTGCTGATATTAAAAATAAATTTTTTAATATATATATATATTATTTTGATAAATTTTCAAATAAAAAACACTTTAAAAAACAATATCTACCACGATAAACTCAAAATCCTATATAGCTAACCTCCATTTCCTCAACAACAACAACTAGTCTTAGATACAAACTTTTAATCAAAATGTAATTGCCTTGCTTAAGACAAAGGAGGAGTTGTTGAACATTAGTTACAAAGGTGAGATGATCATAATCCCAGTAAATATTCCTCCCTCGGAATTAAAATGTTAACCTACTTTCAAATTCTTGTTAAGTATCTTTAAATTGAGAATTAGCCATGCATCAAAGGAAATTCTAGAGCCATTGTATCAGGCACATAGAGCTCATCAGCTGTATATCATATAGCCGCAAGGTACATAGCACAACTCAAAAGTTTCTAAGTGCTAATTGAATAGTTGATGATATCTGGTCAACTTGCTGCTGCCTTGAGCTGGGGACCAGCTAATTTATGTTCCTCTGCTTCTCACAACTTTCTTCTCGGCTTTTAATCAAAAGTGATTAAAAAAAAAAGAGCAAGCTTTAAATAAAATGGAAATGGTGAGCAACAACTCCCTTATTCCTATAAATAAAAAACTGTTTAAGATTGCAATCCTCAGTACAAACTCGATTTAACCAGCTCCTCTAGTTCTCCATATACAAGTGATTGGAATCTTTCTTCTCTCTGTCCTTTAAGCTAAAATGTCAACTAGAGTTGTTATTCCTGCTGAAACAGGTGCTGTTGCTAAAGGAACAGCGCCTCTAATAGGAGATTCCACGCATGAAAATGGAGGATACAAGAAGGGGCTTGCTATATTCGACTTCGTTTCGAGGCTAGGTGCTGTAATAGCAGCTCGAGCTGCCGCTGCCATAATGGGAACTAGTGATCAGACCCTTCCCTTCTTCACTCTGTTCTTCCAATTCCAAGCTAGCTATGATGATCTTCCCACTTTTCAGTACGTCAATCTTTTATTATCTTTAGTTAATACAATGATTAATATCTGCTTACCATTGTTAGATACTTAGATACCACATTGCAGTTTTTTACCGTAGATCTCTTGTTACACAGTATTGAAGCATTGAATTCAGATCATAGAAACCATCTTCTGCAACACACTAACATACCGAGGGGTCTGCAACACACTTTCCACAGCTCCACGAGGTAAGCTAACTTGATCATCGTCTATAAATACCTTCGTCATCATATAAAAATTCAAGCAAGGAGAGGCAATTTAAGTTCATGTAACAACACTCACATATACATTTTTTCTCACTTTCTTTACTCTCTTTTTTACATTTTTCTCTCCTACATCTTACTAACTTAAATAGCAGAGGATCTCTTATTTCAACAAAGAACTTGTCTTTCAAGAACAACCAAAACTAATGACAAAAGCATAAATTCAAGCCCATCATATTGTAGCTTAAAAAGCATAATATTCTAGCTTAAAATGTAGTCATGAAAAACCTAATCCATACTAAACCTTTCACAACTTCATCAGTGGTGTCGTTTGTAGAAACTTGAACAAAAGTTGGTTCATTCCTTTTTCATACCCCTCATTAAAAAATTATTTCCATGGCCAACTACTTGGAAACTCGAGGACATGAAAGATTAATTGACCTCCCCACAACAAATACTTCATCTCCTTCAAATCCCCAACAACTCTTCCATCAAGTGAGAATGCTTAACGATGTTGTTTTAACCATACAACAATAATTTCACTCTTCAACTCTCTCAATAAGAAATAAAACATGCAGCTCCATTGCATGCATCATTGAATTTATAATGATAACTCATGTTCCCAAAAGGAATAGGGTAGAAAGACATAAAAGTTAGTTGGCATGAGAACATTCATACTCTAACTGTCCAAATGAGTCACTCATGCTATGAAGAGCACTCCTCAACAAGTCCTAGCAATAGAAATGACTTCAACCATCAATCTCTTTTTGAGTCCCGCTTATGAGCTCTCTGTTAAAAAAGACAAAGACGCGAGATAAAATCAGTAACTACATGAGCCTTTAAGAATGAACATCACCTTCACCAATTGAAAGGTTCTTCACTTTGTCTTCAAGTGTTATATACTCATCCCTCTAAATATTGCATCTCTATAAAGGTCAACATAGACAACTATGATGACCTTATAGACTTAAGAGAGCACATATAAAACATAAAAAATATTTTAGAGCTTGTTATACAAAAGATTGATGCTATATACAAAATCCTTATAATAACATTTTATGAATATACTCAGGTATGATATTAAAGCCTTGAGCTTAGTTCCATCCTCATCCTTCATGATCTTTGCGTTGAACTGATCTTTTGTTTCAACACTAACATACCAACTAAAAAGAGCAATATTAAGCTTTTTTTTTCATCACTCAATGAGAAAATAAGAATATCAGAGCATATCTCCAAAGATTTAACAAGAAAATGGTAAGTGTAGAGAATTTAATCAAACTCATTACTACTAAAGCCTTAATTAGTGGTGTCTATAACTGCTCTTTATATGAAAGACTATATACTCTCCCTGGCCAAACTCTTCTCAATGTGAAACAGGTGATGGAAAACCACATATGAGTAGATAAGATAAGCATGATCAAACAAGAACACCTTTGTTTTCATCCATAAATAGTATAATTTTCCTAACACCATCAATCTTCTACCAAGACATCCAAAAAAGCATCAAATAATCCATTCATAGTTATCTAATATTCCATGAGCTCATGACTACTCCTATAGCCGTCACACGAGGTGAGGTATTGGTTGTCATTAAGAAAAAGGAATTTGTGCAACACTTATCATCAATAAAGAGTGGCACGAATACAAGATACCATAACAATTTTTTACCATTTTACCATGGTCATGATATTAAGGAATGTTATGCTCTAAAATATAAGATGGAAAGATTGATCATCAAAGATCACATCCAATAGTGTGTAAGGAAAGAAGTGCAACCCGAATAAATAAGAAAAGAACTTTAAGATGCATTACCTGAGATAAGATAATTTTTAAAAATTACATCTCCACTTGCATGAGAAAATCTTCTAAATTTTTTAATAAAAATAATAGTGTTTCACCATGTCTATTGAAATCTTTGTGTCTCCAAACAATTTCTCTATGTCTCTAAACGAGTCTCAATGTCTCCAATAGAATCTTCACAACGAGATCTTTATGCCTCTAATAAAATATCCACAACGAGATCTTTATGTCTCCATTAAAATCTTCATGTCTCCAATAAAAATCCTCATCCATACGACATCTCCTTGCAAAATGCTTTAACATTGCTTACGCATAAAATATTCTTCGCTTTCTAAATAACTAAGTTCTCTAATTTAAGCGAAATAAATAAATTTATTGAACACTCATCTTTTTTGTATGCATGTTAACAAAAGCCATAAAAAGGTAACATCAACTGCATAAAATAGTAAGTATTTTTTTCCTACTTTATTGGTCAAATCTTTCAAGCATGATTTTTAAAAAGATTTGAAGGGGAATGATGAAGCATAAAAATTAAATTACCAAAATTAGAAAAGAAAATATCAAACAATGATATCGGAAAAGAAAATAAGATTAAAAAAAAAAGATGTCAACCCCTGTTAACTTTTTAAACATGTGACTCTGGTCATCAGACTTGAAGCACCATACATGAAAAAATCATTAAGCTCAATCCCTAAGAAATGAAACGTTGAATGATGAAATCGAAAAATATAACACACATAAAAATACAAAATAAAAAATAACAATTAAAAGAATGAGGTTAAAAACGAAATAAAAAATAAATTAAAGGACAACAATAAATTTTCAATTTTAAATTGAAAAAAATAAACATTAACAAAAGGAAAGAAATGAAAAGAATAAGGACAAAAATGAAGAAAAAAAAATACACTATAAACTTGGATTGAAGGGTGAAATTAAAAACAATAAAATTTTTATAAAAGGGTGAAGGAAAAAAAATTGAAAATAAAAATATAAGAATCAAATTGAAAATATCAATACATGATAAAACAAATTGATGAACATATAGAATTTTTTAACCTAATTCTTTATATAAAAAATTCTTAAATGTAAATAAAAAATGTATGTATGCATCTAATTAAATAAATTAAGAATCATTGTATAAATAAATGAAAAAAAGTTATTAATGATAAATAAAAATGAAATTAGAAAAATTAAGAGATAAATGTAGATCAAGATATTTAATATCACAACACAAGTTATTTACCTGGTTGTGTTTAATAAATTTGTTTATTTAAACCATTTTGTAATAGAAATCAGCACACATATAAAATTAATTTAATAAAATAAAAAGAAAAAAATATTATACAAGGTTGCAAATATTAAAAATATTATAAAAAATAAATATTTGTTATTTTTTAAAATAAATTTAATCTATATAAAATATATAAAAAAAATTACAGATGAGTTATACTAACCTCTTCAAAAATTAAACACATCAAATATAATTAAAAAAGATCGATATTTAATAAAGACTAAATAAACAAAAAAAATACATAGAAAGGGTATTGATTAAAATATAAACTTAAAAATTATTAAAAAAACATATAAAAAAGGTATTAATTATAAATACCAAAATTAAAAAGAAAAAAAAATGAGACCAGGTGTAGCGGGGCTTAGTAAGTCAGGCCAAGCGCCCATTAAGAAAAGGCTTACGTAGGGGCCTTTAATTTTTTATAAGTTAAAAGGGCTGATAATAATTTTTTTTTAAAAAAATAATAGATTGCATATTGTCTGGAATTCCTCAAATTTCGACTATTGTAGTAGTAGGAAAAATCAGATTCTTGTTTTTTCATCTAAAAACTCATTTTCAACCTGTTTTTGACCAAAATCACCTAGAAAACACTTTAATGACCTTGTTAAATCAATCCATGATCTCCAGAAAATGCAAAACACCCACCTCAAAATCCAAAATCAACCTAAAATAAAAAATCTTTTCAAGTTCAAATATGTTTTTTAAGCACTTTCAAAGTTAAAAAAAAAAATTTAATTTGAACTCATGTCATCATATGAAATTATTTAACACAAAAATTAATTGTTTTTGTAGTTAAAATCGTCACCAAAAATAATTTTGCTCTCTACACTGGAATCTGATGAGTATTTTTCTTTTCTTCTACCAAAAAAATAAAAAAGTGAGGTTTAGCACAAAAATTAAAGAAACGAAGTATGTAATAGATAAAAAATACAAAGTTTTCAAACAAATTTTAAAGTAATCACCTTTTATGCTTGTTTTTTTTTATTTCGGTCTTCTATTTTTTTAATTTAAATTTTTTTAAAATGCAATTAGATTTTAATTTAGATCCACTGAATTATATAAAATAAAAATTTGAAAATCAAATTAAAAATTAAAAAATACACTGTTATAATCCATAATTATTTGTCGGGAAGAATAGTGTTTAACGCTATAGCAATTTCACTGCCCTTTTAGTTTTTTTTTTTAATTAATAATAATAATAATTAATAGTAAAGTAAACATAGAGTGGAGTCGAGTGGAGTGTATTGTCTCTTCACTGTCAAAATTCATAAGTCACGGCCCAGCCCCACACGCGTCTCCCCTCTTCCTTCTCGCTCTTGCTCTCTTTTACTACTGAAAACTAGAACAACTTCTCCCGGGAAAATCGAAAGGAAAATCTGATCGTTTGAGTTAGGGTTGGAAGGAAATGTCACAGACAGGGAAATTGATGCCAAATCTGGATCAACAGAGCACTAAGGTGCTGAATCTCACTGTACTCCAGCGAATGGATCCTTTCATCGAAGAGATTTTAATCACAGCTGCGCATGTCACTTTTTACGCTTTCAATATCGAAACCAATCAGTGGGTACGTGCGTGCTTGTTTACTTCTTTTTTTTCAATTATATTCGAATCTGATGTTTGATTTTTATCATTCTTGATTTCTTAATTTCATTGTTTCTGATTTCAGAGCCGCAAGGATGTTGAAGGATCTCTCTTTGTAGTCAAGAGGTACTCTGAATTAATTATCTCTTTTGTGTTTTGTAATTATTATTATATTGATTTTTTTTTGTTCTATAGGAATACTCAACCGCGGTTTCAGTTTATTGTAATGAACCGGCGAAACACAGGTTTCTATTTTTTCTTCTTTTTTTGTATGTTATCAATTGGGTGGGTTTTTGAATTTATTTATTTATTTATTTATTTTGTGAGCAGAAAACTTAGTGGAGAATTTATTGGGGGATTTTGAGTATGAAGTTCAAGCTCCGTATTTGTTGTATCGGAATCAATCTCAAGAAGTTAATGGTATTTGGTTTTACAATCGGCGTGAATGTGAGGATGTTGCCAACCTCTTTACTAGGTACATACAATTTAATTCTACTTTGACAACTTATTTAGTTAGATTTTGTTTGATGTTTACTTAAATATTCTAAATTCCCTAATAGATTTTAGAGCTTGGGTTTTGAGTGAATGATTAGGTGCTGTTTGCATTATTAGTAGCTGGGTGGATTTATTAATTAGATTTTTATTGTTGTTTACAGGATCCTTAATGCTTACTCAAAGGTTCCTGCAAAGCCAAAAGTAGCTTCAGGCAAAAGGTATTTTGTTCTCGAATAATTGAGTCATCTGCAATTAGTTATTGGATATCTTGTATAGTTGATTTGAATGGTGTTTAAATTTAACACATGATATGTTTACTGCTGTTAGAATATTTCTATGTGAATATAGCCTTTAATTCAGCTCAACCAAGAATTGGTTGGGATTGGATATGGGAATCTTAACATAGTTGATTATGAAAAGAATCAACGTGGATTGTTTAAGTGATTTTTAAATAATTAAGAAACATTTTATGTTGGTAAAATTAGGATGTGATGAAATTGTTCTTCTATGAACATAAATGAGACTGCATCTCCATGATCGCTTCCCTCAAATATTATCAGTTTGTTTTGTCCTCAAGCTTTCATGACTTCAAAATTGATGGTGCATTTGGATGTTGCTCTGGAATTTTAAAAACTCAATATAAACATGTAACTGTGATTGCTGATGTTGAATCATCAATTTGTTGTTTATTTATGCTGATTGAGAAAATGGACTGTTTAGCTTGCCATCTAACTTATTGTTTGCACAAACTGTATATCACTTAGTGAATATGAGGAGCTTGAAGCAGTCCCAAATATGTCAGTCTTTGAAGGTCCCTTGGAACCATCATCAACTGCCTCTGCTGCCAACGATAGCACTGAAGATTCTTCGTTTGAGAACTTCTTTAGTGTAAGTGCCTTACTTCTTTGCTTGTTCTCAAGAGTTATTTTTCACGTACACACTATGTGGAGAACTGCTCTTTAGATTTTATACTTTGTTTGCCAATTAATATATTTGTAAATTCTGCTATGGTGCCATTTAGGATTCCATTTGTCAGTTTGATACTTTACATGGTTGCTTCATTTCAAACTTGCATGTTTTCTACTGAAAACTATCAATCCCATGCCTGAATATACACTTGCATTATTGTCAAATGCCTAATTTGTGATCCCCTTTTGTTGATTGAGTTTCTAGTGCTATCAGCGTAATAGTAATAATTATTATCCAGCACTAATTTAACCATCAATCCCATTATTGCTTGCTTTCTATGCTTTTCTCGTCTGATTTCGCTATATTTTCTGTACTTTAACCATAATGTTTTTTTTTTTTTAACATGCCTAAGTAGTTTTGAATACTATTCTTGCAGACAGCCATGAATATTGGAAGTACTGCTTCTAGTGTAGCAAATTCAAGACAGCCATATCAGCCTTCTCCCACCATTCCATTAACCTCCCATCCACCTAGTGTTGTTATGCCCTCTCCACTAGTTCCACAAATACCTTCTCTTCCTCTTTCATCTTTACCCACCTCAAAAACCATCCATGGCACTCCTGATCCAATCAGCAGTGGCAGTCATGTCACTAATCTTGTGAAGCCCTCATTTTTTGCACCCCTTTCTTCCTCATCTGTATTGCTGCCACCCCCTATCTCCTCGCCACTTACTAGTGCTCCTGCACTTCAGCCTCCCCTAAATCTGCAACGACCATATGGCACTCCAATGCTTCAACCCTTCCCACCTCCCACACCACCACCATCTCTTACTCCTAGTTCAACTGCCACTGCACCTCTTATTAGCAGGGACAAAGTCCGTGATGCACTTCTGATGCTTATTCAGGTGCTTGATCCTTTTCTTATCCTTACATCTCCCCTTTATGTCATTCGCTTGCTTATTTAATGTAAGATTGTACTTTTAATATCTGTGCAGGGTAAAAGAACCACCTATTCTCTCTTGTTTAAATTTTAAAAGCCACTACTTTGCTTGGATACTAAGCGATTTTTGAATTATTGATTTCTCCTTTTCCTTTTGAAAAAAAAAGAAAGTAAGAAAAGAGAGAAGTGAGCATCTGTCTAATTATTGTTTGTTGATTTGTTCTTATGCTAGGATGATCAATTCATTGACATGTTTCATCAAGCACTGCTGAAGGTGCACCATCCATGAGGTATTGAAGATGCACAATGACCTTCCCTTTGACAGACGTGGCAAATACAGAATGGTTGTAACATGAGTTCTCTGTACAGCTCTTGGTCCTTGGAAATAATGGGGGTATAGCTCTGGGTTGGTCCAAAGGAATGGGTTCTCTCGTTCAATGTAATGTTGTAACAGTAGGAATAGAAAACGCCTCAGAGGTTGAGCAAAGAGCTTGTGATGTCAGTTTCTTTAGGTTCTCTAGTAGGACTGTACTGGTTATGTCTTGATGTGTAGTAGTAAGCCAGTAAGGACAAGCTGTGAGAAATGAAGTTTTCGACTTCCACGATCTCGTTTTTTCTTTCTAATTATTTGAAGATTGTTGTTTGATCCCTGCGAGTAGAGAATGGTGTCTTTATTTTTATGGTCCTGTAAATATAATTTGGAAAGAGTGAGGTCTGAAAATCAAGGAGATGAGAGAGAGAGAAGAAAAATAGGTTGCTACAACCACATCAGATCTTCATTGTTGTCATGCACCTTCTCAAGAGGAAGGAAGCCCTTGTCGAGACAATTTTAATGACCCTAAGCAAGGCCACTCTTACATCTTGAGGAAGCTGCAAGCGTCACCGTATTACAACGATATCTTTTACAAGCTGACACTGTTCCTTTTTCAATCAATTCTCTACTGGGGATGGGAATGAATATTTATTTCAATTTCAAATCTAGTCTCTAAATATTTAGTTGTTTTAAATTAATAAAATTACATTTTATTTTGTTAAATTAAGTATTAACTAAGCTTTAAAAAATTTTCACGGTATTATAATAACCTAAAATCAATAAAAAAAAAAATGATCATCAAGTTCAATTCCGCATTCAACAATATGTGAAAGGATCATGTTGAAAGAAAAAAAGTTAAGTGACAAAACATGGGGTTGAGCATTTAGTTTGGGTTGAAAATAAATAAAATAAAACTTTATTTAATACTCTAGGTTTTTCCCCGACATCAAAAAAAAATTTAATATCCGAAAGAAATCATCAAATCCAATTCCACATTATTTTGTACATTGAGCTATAGTTAAAACTTTTAGTTTCTTTTAATATTAATTAATTAATAATTAATAGACACAAATCCATTTGAGAATATGGTAGTTTTTATTTCTAGATGCTTTTTAAAAGTATATTTACTTTGAAAAAAACATTAAATTGATGTTTTTTTAGTGTTTTTTTAATTATCTTGATATGCTAATATTAAAATTAAAAAAAATATTTTAATATATTTTTAAATAAAAAAATATTTACACCCTAATAACAAACGAACTGGTGAGTGGTGACATAACACGAGACTTAGCGGCGAGGAATGGATATTGGAATAGGGCTGTGGACTAGAGGATCCAAGTCCAACACAAACAAACACCCACCTGGGCTGTCAAAAACATGCTCGTAACTAGCAAGTCCTCCCGGCCCAGAAGGGCATAATATATAAACAGAACCCTCCTCGCAGAAACAGCCTCAACCTGGAGTCGTCCTCTCCTCCCCAAAATATCAAAAACAAACACAAGCAGGGATTTGGTAAATGGCTGCCGCACTTAGAAGAATCGCAGGAGAGAAAAGATTTATGCTTTCAAGTATTCGTGCTAAACTTGTTGCTGCTCCAACTGCCCTTTTCATTTGGCAGCGAGGCATAACCACTAAACTCTTTGTTGGAGGTACTCTGCTCTACTCTCTTCTCTTCTACTACACGACGATAACACTTTTACACTTGATATTTATCGTTTCTTTCTATGTAAGAAAACATCAAATTGAATAAGTAGAGTGATTCTAAGGAATTTGTTTGTCTGATCCATCAGTTTCGTAAAAGTGTCTGAACCAAAAAACTACTTGACTTTGGAGTGTGTTCAAGGCTATGTTTCGTAATTTTTAATTTGATGGATTATTTTAGCTGCTTATTTCTATGTTCTATTTTTCTTCCTTTAAAAAAAAAAAACTTGTTGTTGGGTTATCAACTTGTCATCCATCCCCGCCACAAAAATCTTACAATTTGCTCATCTTTTGGCTGCTTCAATCCTGACACTTCATTGCTTTGTTTCAGCCAAGAAACACTTTTAACAATTTCCCCGATCGATTTAATTGAAGTAATAGCACAATCAGATTCATGGTTTTTGTGTGGTGGGGGAAGTAAGCGGTCTTTCAACAATAAGCTAGCAGAGTTGATGGTAGGGAAACTTGCAACTTTTCTTATTAAAAACACTTCTTCTTATGTGCTGCTATGGCAACATAATGTTGAATGTAGTACTAAAGAAGTTTCGTGACTGGGATAGTTAAGTTCTTCCCATAGTCTAAGCAGGTATATATATATAGCAGACTAGCTCTGCCGAAACTTAAGTATATTGTAAGATGTTTTTTGATATAGTGGGAAAGTAGGTTGTTATAAAAGGCTAGTGTAAATTAAGAATGTCTAGAATGCGAGTTGTTTGGGTGTAACCGGTAAACAAATTCAACCAGACCAATCTAAGATGGGTTGGCTGGCTTTGGGTTTGGTTTTGGATGTGTATTCTGTGGTAAACTAAATAAGAAACTGCCCAAGACTAACGGAGTTTTGGATGGTATTTGTTGTTTATAATATCATCTCTTCACAAGTTTAACATGCCAAAAACTGTCATTTTACTTATGAACTGCAAATATCTATATGCAACTTAGTTGGCCATGGATATCTAGCATGGCTGTAATTCTCCAAAACTAATTGAATTTTTCTTTTCTTCCTTGCGATGTGCTATGTTGCAGGCTTGTCAATTTACACCACAGAGAATGGATTATCAGAAGCATTCTCTCAATATGGTCAGGTTGTTGAAGGTATTTTGACGTTCACTGCGATAAAATCTCTAAGCATGGATTATTTGATCAGTCCTAGTTCACATTCTTTTTCCTTTTCCAGCTAAAATTGTGATGGACCGAGCCTTGGACAGATCAAAAGGTTTTGGTTTTGTAACTTATGCATCTGAAGATGAAGCTCAGAAAGCTCTGGATGAGATGAATGGGAAGGTAAATTTGGATTCCTCTCTGCATTTTGTATTGAACTCAAAATCTCAGGAATAACAAGTAAAATGTATTGCAGGCACTGAATGGACGAGTCATCTATGTGGATTATGCAAAGCTCAAAACTAATTTTGGTGGTGGGATACCAATTGCTAGAGGACCTCCTGAACCAACAACATCTGAGAGTTGAACTACGAGGATATAATTTTATGTCATTTGCAGGAAGATTTAGCTACTTGCAAGTTTTATCCCAGTTAAATCTTGGCATTTCGTTCTCTCGTGCATGTGATGAAATTTATTTGGCGATTCCAAATGCATGACAACATGCTACACCTGAATCAAATACCTGCACACTGAAACCAATGGATAGGCTGTTCTTTCTAAAAGAGAGTAGAATTAGATTTGCCTTGCTACAAATACAAGTTCGTGTGAGCTACCAGATGCTGAATTCAAGAATAATGATAGTTTGACCACGGATCTATATTATGTGAACTTTACAAGTTACTTATTCTTTATATATATATATATATATATATATATATATATATAGAGAGAGAGAGAGAGAGAGAGAGAGAGAGAGAGTATAATCGAACGAAAAACAAAAAGGTTCAAGGAAAACTCGATCGCTCGTTTACATCTGCAAGTTAAGAAAGCTGCTTCATTATTTCAACACGTATACCGGCATCCACCGATTGGATAATAATAATTGATGACTGTCATTAAAAAAGTTAATGGATTCAGTACAAGAGAAAATAATTTAAAATTATATAATTATAAAATTGATTTATCAAATAAAAAGTTTTAATTCATCGGGGTTGAAAAACACATAAGTATTTGCTTTTCTAATCAAATATCTTTTCCTTGTTTCATTCTTGGATAGTGGTTATCCAGAATGGTAAAATATGGAAAGATTCTTCCTCAAACACAATTCACTATCATTATCATATCTTGAAAACATGGTTGATTCTTGTTTTTAAATAAGAATCAAAATAATACAAAATAAATATTAATTTCTTCAATAATATATGTTATACGTATCAAAGTGGTTTCTTTTTATCCTTTTTTAAGATTAAACAATTATCTTTAAGGAAGTAAATAGAGTTTAAACAATAGAATATTTATAAAAGGATAATAGACAATTGCTTAAAATGCATGTAATCCTTATCCTCTCGAGTAGATATATTCATTTGTATTGCACAAGACCTCTAACTTTTTACCTCATATGTTAAATATATAAATAGGGGATCTTTTAAGTTAAAAAATATAAAGGAGAGAAGATCATCTCAAGCTTGTATATTGTCTCAATGATGTTTATATCAAGCTGCTTCATATGATGGGTATACAACTTATTCTAGCAAATATCTCTAAAAAAACAACTAATTTTTGTGAGTACATTCCATATGTTTTTTTTTTTTTGCAATAAATATCTATAAGCAATTGGAATAAAGTGTTTCCATAAATACATGAAAGTCATGACTCTTCATTTCAAACAATATATATTTCTCTAAATTCATCAATCTTGTTATATCGAAACACATTCATCAAGAAATCACAGACTCTTAAGTTATTCGTAAATAAGAAACAATACATTCTTATATAAGGTAAATGTGGTTTGGGCTTTGCGACACATAACATATTATTAAAAAGCTCTATATTCCAATGGTTATAATACAAAGTTAAATCCATTCTATGTTCATAACTGTATTAGAAATATTATTAAATGTGTTGTTCTCGATATGTATGCCATTCAAATTATATCGAATAACATTAGTCTTCTAATAAAAAAAAATCTTAAAAAATATTTTATTTTATCCAATTATGAGTTACACCAAAACTAGTAAACTTCTTTTTACCAAAATAAAAAAAAAAAAACAAATACAATGTTCTCATACTACAAAACTACATTATCTAATTTTTCACTCAATAGTATAGTAGTGGTGGTGCAACATCTCCTTCAGCTTTACCCTCCAAGAAGTTTTTTTTATTGTTTATATATTAATGATAACTTGGTAAGAATTTCTGATAGCAATAAAAAAAAAAACTTTACCATTATTAATTAAGGTAAAGGCCTTGATATTTTTTCTTCCAATATGAATAAGCTAATTTTTCTTATATTTCTTGTATGCTCCAATTCAAAACCATACCATGCATTAAAAATTTTATTTATAGTTTACATCAAAATTATATTGATTTGAAAATTATATTTTTTTTACACATTATATGTGAAATTCCTAAATGATTATAACTTATTCAACTTGCCACGCTGATGAGAAACTTTTATATTGTGTCGGTAATTACCGATCTACGTCACAAATTCCATCGTTAACTTGGTAATTATTGAAAGAAATTGCACAGAATTCTATAATTCCATTTCTATTTGCAGTGGGTACGAGCATTCATGCAAAAAAGAGCTTAATTGAGCTCTCGCCATTACTTGTCTACAAGGAAAGAATATCAGAGCTTATTTGAAAAGATACTTCTTGTCTGTTTGATCATTGGGATCTTTTTAAACAAAAAAAAAACCTCTTTGTTTCAATCATGTTTTTGGTACACTTTGTTGTAAGAACTTTCTTCATCTGTACCCCTATTCTTTCAGGGATGACAAAATTAAGGGAAGCATTTCCTCGTGAATCAACAACCAGAGGCATTGGCATCTGGCATTCTTTGTGCTGCTCCCATACTCGTAAACTCCTCACGTTTCTGTCATTTTCTATGCTCTTCGAGCCGGCGAAATTGCTCCGGCCTGTTGACAAGAACTTAATTCCAGACCATATTATTGAAATGAGTTTTAATACATGCAACGCAGCGTTTAGCAGATGAGAACTAGGCACAACATGCATCTCCACATCCCCTCTGCCGTCTAATTAATTGCTTGGCTCCACCGACGAGTGTCACAGAATAACAATTCTATTGCCTGTACACTTGTTTGATAGGAGTGTTTTTTTAACTCTCTCTCTCTCCACCCTCCCCCTTTACAACTCTTACAACCTGGGAAAATTATGATTGAAGTTCATCTCAGCAGATGAAATAACCCAAGAGAGACAAGAACCATGACCCCGAAAGACACACACAGCATGTCCAAAGCCCCTTCCTTCTTCAACCTCCTCTCCCTCCTCTCCCTCTTCATTTCCAAAAACATCCCGTACCTTTTCCGTCCCTCCATTTCCCTCCTCCCGCTCATTCCCTTTTTACCCTCAAACCCCGTATTCAAAACACCCAAACTACCCTTCCCGTTTAAGAAAACACCATCCAAATCCTCCACTTGCAAGCTCACTCCCCTCACCTGCATCTCCCCTCCTTGGGCTCCCCCTCCGCACGTGACCACGATCCCACACTGCACACTATCTGATGCTGATCCTCTCTCTCCTGCCGCCAACACTGTCGCAAACCGCGCGTGCACTTCGCCGCTCAGCCAATGCCTCTGAACCGACACCGGTTTGTGACTCGATAGGTTCACCGACCGTAAACGGGTCGGGTCAATCAATATCCAGCTCAAACTCAAATCACCAGCCAGATCGCGACATGTTTCCTCAGAACCTGAATTCGGTATGGGAGTCGGACACGTGTCCTTCGGATCAAGCATGTCGATTCTGAAGGGAGAGCACAAAAACCACGAGCTTGAGGTCTCTGTTTCTACAACCTTGGAAAAAATCAGCTTATTTTTGTAATGAATATCGACGGCTGAGATCAGTTCTGATGGATGGTCGTGGTCTCGTGGGGGATTTACCCGGGGGCCTGTGGTGAGAGGGAAGGATTCAGAGAAGAGAGAGCGCCAGCCGCTGGGTAAGCGGGAGATTATTTCGCGTATACGTGGGGTGTTAGTGGAAGGCCAAATGGAGTGGCATATGTTGGTCCATAAGTCTTGTTGGGATGCTAGTGAATTTAGTTCGGTGGAAGTGCATGCGGTGGAGACCAAGGAGAGGCCGTCTAGTCGGTTTAGGATGTGGGCTTGGAGGATGTCCGGGTGGATGGTGGAGATTGAGGTAGCAGTGGAGGGTTCCACGGTGGTTGTTGCGGTGCTGGAGGAACACGGTGGTTGCGTGGAGGAAGACATGTATCGTGTATTTTTTGTCTCCTTACAAGGAAATACTTTAAAAAAAGGTTTTTGTGCGGGGGCGTTATTTGAGTGTAGTAGCCATTCGACTTGTTCACTTTATATAGGACTTTTTTAGGAGTGTACTTGGTGGCTTGTTAAAGGCCCCTAATATTGTCTTTATTGACGGAAATGACATTCCTTCCGAGTTGCTTTAACTATAGATTTTAAACCCAGTCTGGTAGTGAACTCAGCACAAGATTCGAGTCACAAACTTTAATCGGTTCCCAGATTTTGATTGGATTATCGATCTTATTTTTTAATAAAAACAATATTTTTTTATTAAAAATAAGAAAAGTCAACGAATTGAGTTTTTAACTAGATTAATTAAGTTCTTTTCCTTCCCTAATTTTACTTACCCGACCAGTCAGGCCAAGCCACGTTTTAATACTATAATATGAACTTTGAACCCGGTCACAAAACAGGACCACAGCCTTCGGCTCTTGGTTCCGTTTCCCTTCAAAAACAAGTTACTATATTTATATTTTTTATAATTTTTCTTGAGATAAAGAAACGATACCAAGATGACTAATTCCATTTCTTTGAAAACTGGTTGCTGCTGGTCTTGGCAACTAAATAATGTGTACACATGCTTTATTGTTGAGGATTAGTTTGACTTCCTCTTGAGCTCTATCTGGCCGTAATTTGATTATTAACTAAATAGCGGATATAGATAAATTAATAAATCGGTGTGCTAATTGTTTCTATAATTCAATCTTTATTATTTATCAAAACTAGATTGTAAGAAAATTAATTAAACTAGTGTACACCGTTCTTGGTTAATATTTTTCTTAATACTTCTTTCCTAATTAAACTTTTGATCACCTTGCTTATTTATTTATTTTCTATTTTTATTTTTACAAAATAAAACAAATTGAGAAAAGAATATAGAATTGATGAAGAAACTAAGCTAAAAAAAAGGGATTAAAATTATAATTCCTCGAACAACAATAGCATAGTCAATTAGCTTGGTAAACACGGGGAATCGATTAAGTGTATATTTGATTGGAAATATAGTAAATGTTATTTTTTAAAATATTTTTTAATTGAATCACATTATCAAACCATGCCGAAGTTTTTTTTTTTTAATCCATGGTTGAAATTGTGTTTTTAAATAGCATGGAGAAGAGAAAATGGAAAGATTGGCAGCGAGCGAGGTAGCTGAATTTCCTGTAAATTCTCGCATTTCTGTAACCCCTTGAATCTCGTAAACTTTCAAAGGATGTGAAGGGGCACAAGATGGATCCTACAAAAATATCAAATCCAGCTGAATTAGGATTATCAAATTGGTTCTTGATTCTCAGACAACTTCATGTTCATCATTTTCTCACTGATACAAGACTTGTCCGATGGTTATCATGTCACCCGCTCCAAAAGATTATTAAAACTTATTTTCCAAATTA
>Ga0325405_1001756_pt1 | contig 22180 bp, 10 predicted proteins | sample PopdelMetagenome_21_FD_205663 | JGI IMG/M metagenome (GOLD analysis project Ga0325405, IMG submission 205663) | Populus deltoides microbial communities from Bellville, Georgia, United States - Xylem-Control-R2 | ecosystem: Host-associated > Plants > Phyllosphere > Stem > Wood/Secondary xylem...
TCCAATAATCATTTAATTTAACCTTGAATTTGCATTTTTTCTCCATTTTTTGGCATAATGGGGCATAATTAGGTCTTGAATTTCCTCTAAAAATTACAACTTGATTTCCCTGCCTGCTTTCTCCACGTTGCTAGCCTATATTATTATTTTTTGTCTTTATTTTGAAAAAAAAATTTATTTTGGGGAATAACCCAGAATTGGGTTATGACATTAGTTGTGCAAGGTAAAACTATAAATTAAAAACTTTTTACCTTATAACATTCAATTTAAACATTCAACCAAATGCAGAAGCAATAAACGATATCAATGCGATAATTAAAGAGTGAGACTTTAGAGAGATTGCACCAAGATTTATAGAGGTTCGATAAACCATCTATTCCTCTCATTGAACTTCCATTCAAGAGTTTCACTATCATACACAGGTTTTCGTAACGGGTGAGACTAAACCATTACATGATCTTTTTATGGGTGCAATATCAAACCCAATCTTTTTGCGGGCTTATGATCGAACTATTATCCTTAATATTTTTACAGGTTAAAAACTAGAAAACATTTCACTAATACTTGTTGAGTGATATATATTAAACCACTTATAATTTTGACTCAAGTAGACTTTATTAAGTGTTTAGAGTATCACTTATAATTTTCACAATATACTTTCTTAGTAGAGTTGATTGAAATAAAAATTAAGTCATTGAGAAAAATTTTATCAATTCACACCTCACCTTGTTTTTGGATGATTATAAGTGAAACAAGGGTGGTGTAAATTGTTTTTTTAGAGGGAGTATGATTTGATTTTTTTTCCTTAGGAGTTATACACTTGTTTTTGGCAAGTAAAAGACTATTTATAAGCTTGTAAAAGAAACTAGTTGTTAGACATAATTTTCTGCCTGTTGGAAAAATCAATTTGACAATTATGAAGAACCCCAAGAGGTTTTGGAAATTTTCCAAAAATGTACTAGCCATTTTGAGAAATGGTTAGACCAATTTAAGAAATGGTTTGAGTGTTTTAGCTACTGCCTTGCTGTTTCCAAAACGGTGAGACCGTTTTGGTTATTATAAAAATTTTGTCCCATTTTGTATTTTGGTCTTTTCTTGGTTTTCTTAGGTTTTTTGGGGTTTGTTTAGGTTATGTGATTATTATAAGGTGTCGTAAACAAGTCTAGTGTTATTTGGCAAAATCCTGTTACAAATATTTTATCAATAAAGTTAATATTATAATTTCTACAAGATTTTTGTTCTTGACCTTCACAAATCCTTTCCTTACTTATTTGATGATTTATTGAATATGTAAACCTGTCTATATCATTGCAAGGGTGTGTGCAACATGTATATATATACATGACATATTAACATATCCTTATTTAAATCATTTAAACATTGAATACATTATGATATTAATAATGTGATATGCATATATTAAAACTATATCAAAACAATGTTTTATTATATCAAATGTTTATGTTGTCATCAAAATATATAATTAAATCATTATCGTAGTCATAAGGCTAACATGTCACAAATCAAAATGATTTATGATTTATTCACCAAAAAACTTTAAAATTGGTAAGAACTTTATGTAAAACTTTTCATGTTTGTGTGAATATGCAGTTGGGTGGCTTTTTTTTATTAACTTTTATGTCTTTTTTCTTTCTTTTGACACCCAAAAAAAATAAATAACTTGGTGTTTGTAATATGAAATAAGAAAATTTGATATTTGAACTATATATTTTAAGGTGTTTGAATTTTGTATTGTTTATTTTACTTTTGTCTTAATTGTGTTATACTGTTATTTTCTTGGTTGAAATTTTTTATATAATTAGTTAAAAAATTTCACTTATGATTTTACAATTTTATGATCCCATTTTATGATCTAAGTTTACATTGCATTTTTCATTTCATGTCAAAAAACTTATTTTTGACAACCTTGGTACTACTTATTGGTTGTTAGTCTACAACACCAATTAATTAATGAATCAACTCCTAGAGCCGGGACACCTTGAGGGAAATAGTACTAGGAGAAATAGGAACCCTAATGCCATACAAGTGTCGAAACCACCATAATAATAAAGGTAAGCAAAAAAAATACAACACACACACACACACACACAGAGGGAGGACAATGTTTAAAAAATTTCTAAAAAATCAATATATTTCTAGAATTAGTAATGTGGTGAGATAATGTAAAAAAGCTATTGTACCTAGTGATAACTAGCTAGGAATCACGAGCACATGTAAAACAAGTCTCATATTAGGTATTGAAGACTCTCTAATGCTTAAGTTAGAAAGCCTGTTAATATAGAGTTGAGCAAACAAAATGATATAATGTAAAGAAGATTTGTAAGTAATACATCAATCAATATGTGTGTATACATTTTGTTTACAAGCTTTATCTTTAAAATTATGTTTCTAATGTTTTTTTCTAAAATATCAATTATTAAATATAAGTTAATCAATATTTTCACATATCAAAATGAGACATTTTATATTCAAATGACGTGCCATAAGATAAAAACTAGTTCATTGTCTTATGCTCTACTGCGGGTCGAACCAACTTCTTTAAACCTAAAAAGGAATATTAAGAGTGTGAGGAATTCTTTGAAAATATCATTAAACCCATGCAAGCGGGTAAATATTAAGACTTCTCAACTTGGCTCCATAGGTTCAAAGTTTCCAATTAAACTACATCAGAATTACCTGATATAATCAATTGATTTCATGGGTTCACAGGTAATTTGGATGAATGGTAAAAGTATGACTTAGCTTATAAAAAATTTCAAGATGAAAATATTTTTTAAGTATTGAGACAACGGCATATTTGATAACCTCAGTTACCCCACAACTCGATTCATGGACTCAATTGAGTTTAATAACATGGTTTTTTAAAACAATATTTAATTATATGATAAAAAATAAATTCTCGCAATTTGAAGGATCAACCCTAAAATAGATGTTTGTTTGAAACCGTGATAACTCTATACAAAGTAAGAAAAAAAAAATCACTAGTGAAGTCTACTTCCCAACTAATCCAACATTGAAGAATGAAATAAAAATATAGTTTTTTTTAATTATTATTGATATTATTAAAAGACCAAATTGCTTATAAGATTACGAATAATCCATTGAAGTCAAGCTTTAAGAGTGAAGTTATATAAAAAAAAAAAACCTAGACCTAAGTTAAGTGTTGTTTTACTTATAAAGGTATTCTAGTAATTTAACTGTGCAAAAAAGATATAAAAATATAGTAGTAACCTCGATCAACTATGTAATCCCTGGTTTAAAATTGATAAATTAGTTCTAGATATGGTAATTTTCAATCATGAAATGATAATGAAAAAGAAAAATTGTTACAAATAGGCTAAATAAATCCATGAAGATGATCAAAGTATCAAGCTAAGTGGAAGAATGAGATTAAGGAATCATATATGTGGGTAAAACACAATTTGGATTAATGAATCCAATCATAAAATTATGTTAGATAATGAAAATTGGGTTAAAAAATGGATAGATGACATTGATTATTTTTAAGTAAGAGATGACTATTGAAAGAAAAAAATAAATTAAATTACCATTGAGAATTAAATTAGCAACATCAAAGAATTTAGGCGTAAAACAATATAAACAAGTATTGTTGGCTATGTAAATTACATCCAAACAACACATAAAAAAGTGAGTAATGACATTATGGTAAATAAACTAAAAACTCATTCATTTCTTTCTTTTAAGGCCAACAGCCAACATAATAAAGAGAGGGAGGTTCTTCACATATTAATTTCTTCTCCAAAACCATATTCATGTCCTTTCAAATGGTGAGATTGAAGGAAAAAAATTTTATATAATCAACAAAGTAGAAGCAAACACAAAGGAATATAGAGAGGGTGATGGATGGTTTTTAGAGTAGAGAGGAAAAAGGAGAAGCTAAAAGTGTGAACGAAAAAGAAGGAGAAGAATAAGAGTTTGCTAATAAAACCACAAATTGAACTCAAACTTGCTGGTAAGATGTCCTCTACTATTTATTTCATAGTTCTAATAGTTTTATAAGGAATAAATAAAGAGCCCCCAAATATGTTGATTCTAGGGTTCTTGAGAAATGTTGAAAACAAATTTGAGTTTTTAAGTAAATGGGTTGAGTTAGCTTATAGAGATGTAAACTAGACTTGATTATAAAATAACAAAAAAAAAAACCCTAGCATTTAAGGCTAGCCGGATTTGGGGCAAGGGGAGGAGGAGTAAAAATTGGTTTATACTTTTGAAGTTATGTCATGTGTATTAATGAAAAATTATGATAGAATGAACTTTTAGGTAAATGGGTTGGGTATTTGTAACATATGATGGAAGATTATAATCATGAAAGTTTAGAAAGAATCTTGCTATGTAATTATATTGACAATCAAATAGACATATGGGTTTAATTTCGGGAAAATGAATGAGATATAATAAATGGAACAAAATGAAGGAAGAAAATAGAAAATTTGCTAGGGTTAAGGTCGACCATATTTAGGGAGAAAAGGTTCTCTATTGTATATGATTTGACTAGTTAAATTTATATGTTGTATTATCATTCATGATTAGGAATTATAGTTAAAACAAATTGTGAATGTTAGTTTAATGAACAAAAAGAAAAGAAGAAAATTTAGGTAGTGTTGTTATTTCTTTGTAATTAGAGAAGTTTGGGAAAACAAATAATGGAAAAAGGCTTGGTATAAAGAAAAATCAATAAATGGGTGGTAATGGCACGGTAAAGATTGTGAAAAATAACTAAAATGAAGTGGCAAAAAACAATATTATGTGGGTAAAGTTAATTAGAAAAATTGATAATTATGAGATGTTAAGAACAAATGAAATTTTATAAACATTAAATATGGAGTCATATATATATATATATATATATATATATATATATATATATATATATATATATATATATATATATATCTTCTTTTATAGAAGAGATTTTGGGAATTGACCTTCGACATGAGAAGCATGTTTGGCAAGAGGACTAGGTAGGTGCTCAACACCTTGTCCTTTTAAATTTAGTACAACTTTATTTATAATTTTGAGATTTTTATATCATGTTGTAGTCATGAAATGGAATGAGAATGATTGGATAATGTTTCTGAAACGAAAGCATGAATTATGCCTTTAAAGCAGGGAATGACATCAAATGAATTATACCTTTATGACAGGATATTAGAATTCCAAGAATGGATTGCCTCCGAGGCAGGATAATAGAATTTTAAGAAATGATTGCTTTTGGGGCATGATAATATAATTTCAAGAATAAATTGCTTTCAAGGCGGGATAATAGGTGAAATATAAGAATTGTTGTAAGGGTCGCTCTCTTATCTTTTTTAATTAACTGATTATTTGTGTAATGAATGCGAAGAAAATTATATGCATTATGTACAACTATTCATAATGAGAAAATACATTATATGAATATCGCCTATAGGGCAGGAAAATATTATTTAGTGAAAACTTGCCAACGAGAAGGGAAATGATATAAAAGGAATATGTTTTTATGACAAGAATATTAATGTGTGAGATTTGAATAGATCACAATGGCGAATTCAATAAGTAAGATTTGAATTAACTATAACAGGGAAATTAATAAGTGAAATTTAAATTGACCGCAATAGTGCAACGACGGGATTAATGTATGGAAATTAAATCAATTGTGAAGATGGGATATCTGTGTAAAACTTTATATTGGTTGCAAGGGCTGACCTAATATGCAAAATTATAAATGGATCATAATGGCAGAGTTATTATGCTTTGCACTTGAGTTATAAGTATTTTAAATTAAATAAGGAATATGAATAGTGCAAAATAAAAACTATGAATTATCGAGATGAGTCGATTAGTGTATGAATGATGAATGGTATAAGCTATAAATATAGGGTTAATTAATGAAGGTTGATTAATACAAATTGAGGCTTGAAATATTGAAATGGATCGTTGAATATGGTTGACTTAAATTATAAGTTATGGATATGGAATTGGGATCAAGGGATACAATTATTTATATTAATTAAATAAGCATTTAAGATTATTTAAATGGAATCATGAATGCATAAATTAAATAAAGCTTGAGATGTCAAGATGAAAATGAGTGAATGAACATAATTGTCGTAAAACATGTACTATAAGTACCAAAATATATTGATAAATATAGATGATATAGAATGAGTTTTGAGTATGGAAATAACAAATGAACCCAAGAATATGACTAAAATATGAGATAAGTAAATAATGAGTTTAATGAGTCCAGAAATATAACTAAAGCACGAGTTATAAGCATCTATTCGGATTAACAAATCCAAACTTATTAATAAGTTAAAATACAAAGATTGGGTAGTGATATTGATCAATTTTAGTATGAAGTGTGATCATTGGATGAAATAAATGAATGTGGTAGTGTATGCTTTGAAAAGTAAGATAAATATTATGAACAAATATGAAAAAATTCTTATTTTAAGTTTCTTAGAATGAACAATGATAAGGATATATTATATATGTAATCTAAAAGAGTTAATATTGATACAAGTATCAACAAGACTAACGCGGTGAGATAAGATTTGGGGGTTCCACCAGAAGATATATGGCAGGAAAAAAAAAGGAAATCTTATATAAACAAATAATAGCGTGAATACACCCGTAAAAAGATTGCTAATATTTGAGACTGTCCCTATAGTTGTCGTTATATTTTGATAACAATTTTGTACATGTATAGTTTTATATTGATGTGTTTGTTTATACAACTAAGAAAAAGTTATTGAAATAAATGAATGCAAATATGCTTATTATATGTGCTATCTATTGTGAAATTTTGCACATGCATTCTTTTTTACACTTCAATAATGATACCAAATGTTTATTTCTTAGTTTTTTTTATATATTACATGAACCTTTGTATAAGTAGTTGAAGATGTGATGTGGATACAATTTGATTATACCAAAGTATTGTAAAAATCTTTTGTAAGATGGATATTATGCAATGATAGGGTTGCATCATAAATAAAAAAGAAAAATAATTTTTGGATAAGGATAAAAAAATTATCTCATTCTTCATGTATAAGATAATTATCAAAATAATAATTGTGTAAAAGGTTTGAGTGTCACAAACTAAAAAATTTATTTCTTTTTTTTATATTAAATGAACCTTTGTATGAGAAGTTGAAGATATGATGTAGATACAATTTGATTATACCAAAGTATTGTAAAAATCTTTGGTAAGATGGATATTATGCAATGATAGGGTTGCATCATAAATAAAAAAGAAAAATAATTTTTGGATAAGGATAAAAAAATTATCTCATTCTTCATGTTTAAGATAATTATCAAAATAATAATTGTGTAAAAGGTTCGAGTGTCACAAACTTAAAAATGGTTAATCCACGATAATTGAAGGAGGATGAGTGTTAAAGTTTTTATAAGATAAAATACTAAATTTAGTATTTCAATCCACATTAATTGATCTAGAAGAATATTTTAAACCTAAGTTAATATTCCATATTTACAACCCATGAAATTACAAACTTGGGTTCAATTAAGAAGTTTAATTTTCAATCAAATTTAATATTGAATAATAAAATTAGAAAAAAATCACAATTTAAAAAACTTACCAAAGCAACAAAAAAAACAATAAAAAAAGAATTAATAAATTTGAACTATCTTAAATAAAAAAACAAAAATAAAAAGAATAAGAACTAAATTTGACAAATTAATAAATTAAAAGATGATGAAATTGAAAACAAAATCAAATTTTAGAAATTAATTAAAATAAAACAAATAAAAATAAAAAAAGGAGAAACGAAATCAATAGACAACAAACTTGAAGGGCTAATTTGGAATTTATAGGGCTAGGCACGAGTTTCTAAAAGGAAAGATAAAAGAAAAAAAGAAAAAGAAAATGTCGTCAACACTACATTGGAAGTCCGTTGACCACACACGTCACACAGCAAGTAAGAAAAGGCTGACACGAATTGAATGACATGGTGAAAAAATAGTTTGGACCACCATCGACAGTTGAACTCGTCGTTTGAAGGTGGCGGAGCAACACAAGCATGCAATGCACGCGATACACGCCCAACAACTTCCTTATTTTTTATTTTTCATGTATGAAAATACAACATCGCCTCTAGTACAAAAATAAATATTACAAAAAACACCTTTGTGAATAGAAAAATAGGCCTCTATAGTCAAGCTTTTAAAATTTTGACTTTAAAGGTAAAGGGGTCATTACAGTATAACAAAAAAAAAATTGCAATACCAAAAAGCTCCTAAACCAAACCATAGTTAAATGTTTTTTTTAATAGCAGTAAAATAAAAATATAAAAAGATGAAGATGCCCCAAACAATTCTAGAATGAAAAATGAACAAAGTGAAAGAAATATTGTATCCTTAAAGATAGTTCTTTGTGTCATTTTTAAACTTAAAATATAAATTCATTATTAAATCAAGGCATACGTAACATAGGTTTTTAGTTTTTATAACTAGCAAGGCTCCCATATGCATATGATTTTGTTTGGGATTATATGAAGCTGAAAGTCAACGATTAGATCTACTATCTGATAAATGACTTTCCATTCGTTCTATCGCAATGAATAAGGAATTCTGGCGTGAATTAGCCGTTCGTTGACATGGTTCTAATTTTTTGCCTCTTGGTAACTGTTCGTCCTTTATTTTTCCATTTATGCCTCAGTTACCTCAATTGCAATTTCTCTATGTATTTATACAGATCAATAAAGAGGCTAAAAAAAGTACCAATTCCTTTTCTTTTCTCACATCAATGCTCTATGGCTACGCGATCCTCCTAAAACATTCCAAAGTTAACATTGACGTATCCGCTCATTTGCATGAAATTACATGCTGGAAAAGTACATGTGAATCTTACTCAAACTAGAGCAAAACAAGTGAAGAGAAAGGCAAGTAAAACCTTAGCATCTTGAAGACCTTGATATGAGGGAATTCTCTGAATATATGATCTTCAGGTTTTCTATGACAATAGAAAATCAAGTTGCCCCTGGTTAGACATGTAGAAGAACTGAACTGGCAACATGACGTGGCATAACCAGAAAGATTTCTGAAAAATCAACTCAGGACACGAAGATCAGATACTTATCCGTGAGAGCTAGAAGATTCATCACAGAGTAACTTAATCAATGAAAAGCAAGAACCATACAATTATAGCCAACGATCAACAAAAATACCCAGTGAGCCCAAAAGAGAACTCCTATCATCCAAGGAGTGTCTTTAATGGAGTGGAGATGACATGCTAGGCATGCTACTAACTTGGGGATTTCTTCAAAGATAACCAACCAGGACAGGCCTGCATGCTACGTTGCTAACCATTAACCAAGGTTCCTCCCAAGAAAAATTATGGGGGGTTGGAAGAAGAGAAATTAGGATCCGCCATACCCGTTACAGACCTAAAAAAACAACATCAAAACTTTGGAACATGCTGCTCATAAGTCAATCCTTGCATGAATCGTCTTTTAAAGAAACATCATCCTAGTGTTTCATACAAAGCATAATGCACATTTCATCCCAAGTCCAAACACTCAGATATCATAGAACTTGATATTTGTATATCAATAACACAACAAATCAACAAAAACAAAAAAAAAAAAGGCAAAGAAACATAAGATTAGTAGCTTTTTTTTTTCTTTTTCGTTTTTTTTTTGTCTTGGAGAAGATTTCATTAATAAGACACCAAGTGGCTATATAACTTATAATATAGATCTAACACATGTTTGATCACCGATTTCATGAGATATGGCACTAAGCAAATTTGATCGACAAGGTATGCTCATTAATACAGCAGAATTCAAAGGATGCCTTTTGTTCTGTCGCTAGACACCCGCAATGCTAATAATGAAAGCATAATTTTTCAGATATTCAAAGATACACTTATGGCGAGGATTATTGCATCTTTAAAAAAACCTCAAACCACAAGCAATTAAGAAAAAGCCAAGTGCTTGTGAGCTAAGAGAATTACTTGAGAATGCATCAAAACTAGGAGTGAAACATAAAAAAGCTCTGAGTTTTGAAAGAGCAATAATTTGAGACAGGTAGGACAATATTTTCCACTCAATATAGATTTGAATGAATGGATATCATGAGGTGAAATTTGCAATTCAGAAGACAGAAGACAAACTAAATGATGCCGCCAGAATGAAACATACATTCAGATTATGGCAATACAAGGCACATCTACCCAACATCCACCCCCAACTCAACCCACAAGAGGAATTGAAATCAATAGATGGCAAAGAGAAAAGCTTTTGTCCTCAGTTCAAAAGCATCAATAGCTCATTTGACACTCAGGCGATGCCTCAGATGTTAAACTTTCCAACTAATATAAATCTTATGAATCTGATAAACAAGATCATGCTCAATAGAAGAGCTTTCTAAATAATCGCCCAAAATAAAAGAGAAATGGCTTTCACAAATTGGCAGGACTGGTAAGTCCTGCCTTCTTAGAAACCAGCTGCCACTAAAGAATTTCAAGGAACTGGTAAGCTTTAGAACTTGCGTGCAACATTAAATTGCAAGCCATCCTTCTCTGTTTGAGTTATTACTGTTGCAAGATGTTACAGCTCAGAAAGAATACATAAACCCCTTAACATTATGCATTTCTTTTGTAATAATTGCATCAAATCATTCTTTCATTTTGTTTTCAATAATCAGTCATACAATTTTGTGAAAGGATAAAGACCACAGACAACAAAACTGTGGATATATCATGGAGCCAACCAGGACATGGATAAGACCACGCACAAGACTCTTCAAGGAGTGGCTGGTCTAGCCCCAAAGGATTCCAATCTTAACAAATACAATTTCAACCTTTCATAGGCTAACAAACTTCGGATAAGATTACAAGAATTCTAGCCATTGATTAAAGGGAATATATATATATATATGCACACACACACACACACCCATTCACCAAATACGTATGAAATTCTTGGTATTAAGATAAATATTGCTATCTTATCCACATATAAAACTGAATGAAACCGAAAAATACAAAAAAGCATGCCATCACTTTCAAATAGTGGCTATCACATTCATGCCCCAATCTTGATAATATCTATTCAGCTTTGAAATTAAAGTTTACTTAGACCTGAGCAACATTACCAAATTTACTAATATCATAGCAATTTAAGTAACTGTAGAAAAAATAATTAATCTCATATAAAACAGGTAAAATGTAATCAGTTTCATGTTAAACAATAACCGATGGAAAAAGAAAAGGAAGTATATCTTATGCAAACAATCGCCAACATTACCAAATTATAATAATAATAAAAAATAATTAGAACAGAAAGCGATTCTGCTCCATCTTCTATGCTGGTTTGCATCCTTAAAAAAAAAAAAAAGGAGAGAAGCAATCACCGAACCTTGAAAATGCAACAATCCACAAAAGAATTATTAACAACCACCGCGCTCGTGTCATCATCAACTGAAACCACCCACATTCTCTCAATTGTTATCAGTATTAGGACAGTCTCTCGCAAAATGCCCTTCCTCTCCACAATTGTAGCATCCTCCACCTCTACCTCCACCACCACCAGAATATCCTCTGCCTCCACCGCCACCATATATCCCACCACCACCGCTACCCTGATAACAATCCCTCGCTAAATGACCGTACCGTCCGCAATTAAAACAAGCACCACCGCCACCACCCCCTCCGCCTCCATATCCTCCGCCACCACCCCCGCCACCGCCATATCCTCCGCCTCCATATCCTCCGCCACTTGAACGACCGCCTCTTCCAAAACCGTCTCCGCCTCGTCCTCTTCCGCCGTAGTACCCCCTCGCGCCACCGCGGCCTCCACGAGGAGGACGGCGAGATCTGGAGGCGCCTACGACATCAACGGCCTTGGTGCGGCCGTCTTCTCCTGAATCAACGGAGAACTCCACAGGCTGTCCGTCGGAGAGGGTACGGAAGCCGTCGGACTGGATCGAGGTCTGGTGGACAAACAGATCCTCGCCGCCGTCATCGGGAGCTATGAAGCCAAAACCTTTCTGTGCACTGAACCACTTGACGGTGCCAGTGGATCTCTTGGTCTCAGCCATTGAGCTTCTAGAAGAACCTCGGAGGTTCTGGAGTTGGCTTCAGTTTGTCAATGGCTTAACGCAGTGTTTGCGTGAGTGTGGTATGGCGTGTGCCGTGTGTCAAAGAGTGTCAGAGTTCGGGGAGGTTTTGAGTTTGTTAGGCGGGGGACCCAGTGGATGAAGAGATCAGATGGTGTGGAGTGGATTAGATTGGTATCGTACGGTTGTTAAGGATTTAGCGGTTTATCCCATTTATGTTTGACTACTCATTTCTCAGGTCTTCTCTTTCTATCCGTTTGTGCCTGTTTCTGTTTGCGTTTAGTGAAACATCAAAAATAGCCCCCGATTATATACAGAGAGTCGATTTTGATCCAAGTATCAATTTTATTTTTAAGTTTAAGTCTTTCTCATCTTTATCATGTTCCATGGTTTTTTTACCAAGGCGTTCTAAATGCAATGCCTGAATTAAGAAATCAAGATCACTGGTATACAAAATTAATACCAACCCAATTATATGCTTTTGTAAATATTTTAGGCTTATCCTTCTATGTTTAGTCCTTGCAAAAACAAAATTAATCTTATCATATATATATATATATAAAGGGTTGTATTTTCAGCTCATTTATGTGATTGAACTTGGCAAATAAAGTTTTTTTAAAAAAATATAAACTTTAATTCGCTTCTTTTATATTTTAGATGAGGTTGCATTTTTTAATTAAATATATCATTTTCCTATGTCTTGTTGTTGTTTTGAAATTATAAAATGTTTATTTAAAAGTAACATTTGGCATATAGTCAAATTCTAAAATATATCATGCAAATACTTTCTTTAAACCCTGAAATTTTCTTTTTCAGTCATGATAAACCTTTAAAGGTAGAATGCTACTAATCTCTCCTTTTTTACCCAAACAAACCTTAAAAAAGATAAATCTTACTTAAAATAAACTCAAATAAATCAAATGATTTGATGATAAATAGCATGCACTAGATCCTTGACATACACTACACCGCAAGCCAAATCATTTTTTTATTGTAAAAAAATATATGTGGTCATCAAAGACATGTTCTCTAGAAGTAAAACAAAAGAATAATGAACACAAAACCTGATGTATTTGAATGATATTTTTTTTAGCTATTGAGTTGATGACATATTGGATAGCCTCATGACACATTCCTTTTTTAAATATCAAGATGGTGACATATTAGATCGATCTAAATCATCCCCGACTAACTTATAAAACTCGCAACTTCGATTATGAGACAGTGATAAGCCCATAAAAACAAATCGAAGCAAACTATAAACCCTTTTTATTGCAGGGAAATATTATTTGGTTAATGTTGCATATCTAAATGACTATGGATATATAGATCCATATAAAGGTAACAGTTATCACTTGCAAGGTTTTCAGTGTCAAGAGCAATCAAGAAATCAAGAAAAAGTATTTAATTGTGTAGATTCATCATTATGCAATGTGATAGAACATACTTTTGAGTATAAAAAAAAAGGAATGGAGAATTTTGTAAAACACGTCTGTATATTCCTACAAAATACAAGTTCAGGTTGTAATGACATCAATAACACTACATAACTATATTAGAAGAAAGTTATAAAAGGACGTGTCATTCGTAAAATTTGATCAACATCTCTATTTTATTCTCGATGATTATTTAGTTGACGTCGTTCCATACTCTAATAGCCTTGGATACCGAAGGCTTTCTCGAATGGATTATATACATGATGGATTGCAAATAGTTTAGCATGACAATAAAAGCATGAACTTAATAAATGATTGTTGTTTTTATAATGTATTAACAATCCAATGCATAATAATATAATTTAAAACTATAAAATTACTACATATTATTTTTAGTTATTTTATTATTAAAATCACTTTCAAAAATAGTTTTAACCAAATACCTTTAAATTACTTTTTATTCAACAATAATTCCAACTGTAGTTTTAACCAGAAACATATTCTAAATCAATTTTTTTTAAAATCATAACAATAAAAACTATCATAATGCTAAAATTTGAATACATATTTTCATATTATAAAAATTAACGTGATAAAAATAGCGTATACCACGAGTAAATATTTCAATAATGGTTAAAAGGGAAAGCTATGTTTTTTCCCTTGATAGTTAGATATCAATATTTCACTTCTATCCCTATGATTTAAAATATTTTTAATTTTCAAAAAGTTTGCTAATACTGAGATCACCTCTTAAAACCAACCACATAGATTAGAGTATAGAAGTTCAGACTACAAGGATCGAGTTGGAACATTCTTGAATCTACAAGGTTAAAAAGGAAAGTTTACCCGTGACTAAACCGAGATTTCTTGTCAACGGGAAAGGCGCCAAATCATTGTTTTGGGCCGAAGAGCTAAAAACGACATGTCGTTAGATGGTTCCCTCTAATCTAATGCACCCACTTGGCAAAATCAGAGGTGTTCTAGAGACTTCGACTTCAGTCCAGAACCTACCACTCTTTCTAATACCCCTCTCCCACGCAATGTGAATTCCTCACCCAATCTTAATCTCAATCTCCATCTCTGAAAAATCGAATCATGTTCTTCTCCCCCTGTCTTGTCTAACATTGTTGTTTGATTTTGTATTTCGGCAAGTAAATAATTACAAAGAAATCTAGAATCATAGCTGGTGGTGAATCCTGATCGGTGGAGTGATGTCTGCGTACGAGAACGTGATAGGGGGGAAGCTGAAGCTGAAGGGTAAAGCACTGGACGTGAAAGCAGGTGGCATTATCAAGAAGAAGAAGAAGAATCTCCGTTACAAGAAGCATCATTATCAAGATCAATCTGCAACAGGTTTTTGTTTCATGTCTTCTTCTTCTTTACCTTGATATTTGTTGGTAACTATGATTTTTTTTTATTGGATACTCTCATGTAGACTATGCACGATGAATGATGAGTTAAATTAGGTGGTCTTTCTAGCAATTTGTAATGTCGGAATAGCTCCGCTATCTTCTAGTTATGAAGGCATTTCTGATTGGTAAAAGGCTTGAAGAAGGGCATTTGTTTTAAGGTGGAATTCGCTGAACTTTTGACTTGAGAAATGCAAGTGTGATTTTCAAAAGTTCAAAGAATAGCGAGTTGAAACAAGAGGATATATTCAAGAGTTGAAGGTGATGTGGAATGACTACTGCTCGATTTTATTGGGCAGCGGGGATTAGTATTCAGAACAACGCTTTAGGATTTGAATGTAATGTGGCATGGTGGGAGCACCGATTATTTTACATTTAACTTCTAAACTCTCACGGATAAGATTTTTGGGTGTAAAAAACACAGAGGGTTGAGTTCATGTTTGAGATGGACTCAGCCAGCTCAAAATTGACAGGAATCGAGGGAATAGCCTTTCGAGACATTCCCCGGTTTGGAGTTGCAGTATTATCTGAGTAATTGTTGGGAAACAATTATAAAAAATCTTTGCTGATCGGAAAATGGATCAGTCCCGACTACATCCCCAATGTAATTTACAGACTAATTCCTTAGGGCTCATTTAATCTTCATGTGAGTAGATAATGAGATGTATATTTTTCATATTGATGTCCCACTTGCTGATCCATCCAGAGTTCACAATGAGATTTGCTGCCTGCCCTTCATAAAAAATCAGTGATGATAGAGCGAGGATGGAGAAAGAAAGCTATATTGCTTCCATTGCGAGTGCGTGGGAGCTGAGAGAAAGGGAAGCGAAGAGGGAGAGAGAAAATGGGAGGGGGGGGTGTTACTATAGTTTTATGCAGTGACTGTCTATGATGTCATAATGATGTTTTCTACAGTTTCTTCATTAAATCATTCATTGTTTTCAGTTAATGTTGCCTTGATTCATGAATTATTGGTTGTTACTAACAAAATGTCTACATTTTAGAGGTTGTCAGATGGAAATACAGCATTAGCAACAGGTCATGCTGGGGATATGAACGAGACAGACAAATGTGATGAACAAGGGCAGACTGCAAAGTATGATGATCATCTTACACCTGCTGAAAAGCGATATCTCCAGCAGTGGGAGAGAATCGATACCCAAAGGATGGTTAAGATGGCCAGCAAATCTCACCGTGATCGGATTCAGGAATTCAATCAATATCTGGCTAACCTAAGTGAGCATTATGACATTCCAAAGGTGGGGCCTGGTTAGTCTGTTTCTCCAATTTGTCAGTCAGGTTTATGCACTAGTTCAAAGGATTGAGAACAATGAGCTTTAAAAGTTAAAAGCCATGCATATTGATTGAAAGCATGACATTTGTCTAGATTTGTATGTTTTAAGTTCATTGACAGTTTGGTCTCTGTGTATTTAAATTGTGAGTTCTGCAACTAAGTTTAATGGACAGTTTTGATGTCTTACCAGTTGGATCTTTGCCTCTGTAGAGCTCCCAAAAATTATAGTAAACTGTGGATAATATTCCAGCTAGTAAAAAAAATTGAATGGTTTCCAAATTTCTTATCTATGGTGATTATACATGTGAGGTATGTCTGGAATGAGACAAGTGACCTGCAGCGGTGATAGGGAATTCAGGCTTTCCGATATTCACTTAACAGGATCTAAGAGGATGTTCTAGTTCATCTAGCATTAGGAATTCTCCTTTTCAGTTATGTATTAATTATGTAGGTGGATTAGGCTTAGAGTATAGTCCCTTTAATGAATTTATCGATATATTTTTACTTCATGGTATGAAGAGATTTTTGCTTCATTTTTGCCTGCGGTACGAGCTTCTAGTCGAACGGCTCGAACCATGTAAATCAGACTTGGAGTGGAATCACTTCTCTTCCGGTAGCAAACAAAGCCTTCAGCTGCCCAAACAAAGATATTAGATTATAACCGATCCAAGGCTAGAAAGCCCAGTAACATCATTGGAAAGAAGTGCTCTACTTAACAGCTTTCGGCCCCTACCTAGCTTTCCTTGTATCCGATTACCTGAGAAATTTGGGTGGTAGTTACCCTTTATGTTTTAGTGTATAATAGGTATGTGGTATTCATGTAATCAAATAAATTTGAATAAATAAATAAAAAGTTATTAATAATATTTTAAAACAAAAATTGAAAAATTAAAAGATAAACATAAATCAAGATATTTTATTAAGATAAACATAAATTAAGATATTTTATTTTGAAATGTAGAATATTTATCTAGTTGTGTTTGTTAAATTTATTTATTAAAATAGTTTTTTATTTAAATAAGTATTAACAAAAATAGAAACACAAATTAAATTGATAGAATAAAAAAAACATTATTTGCATATATTAAAAATATTATTTGAAAATAAAAAAAAATATTATTTTAAAAAATAAAATTTATCTATATAAAAGATAAAAAAAAATTATAGATAAATAAAAATAATTCTTCTAATTTAAATGCATAAAAAAAAACAATCATCTTTTAAAAGGCTCTTCAAACAAAATAAAATAAAAAGGAGAATGAGTACTAATTTAAATTTAAATTAAACAAATTAAGAGAAAAAACCATAAAACAAATTATTATTTAAAAAAAAAAACAAAAAGGCAAAGGTTAGGTGTTGGGTCTGGTAAGCCAAGCTAGCCTGCATAACCTATTTTGTCAAGGCCTATACAATTGGACCCTTATTTGTTTTTATTGTTTGCCATAACGTTTTTTGAAAAAAAATCAGATAACACGTCGTCTGATTTACCTAGATACTAGCCACTGTGGTTATCGGAAAATTAGGGCTTAAGTTTTTTTACCCAAAACCTTTTTTTCAATCCATTTTTTACCCAAAACTCCAATAAAATATCATACAAACCATGATAAACTTATCTATGACCTTAAAAAATCGTCTCAAAAACCGAAATCAACCCGGATAAAAAAATCATCCTAAACTCAAATTTATTTTTTCACGAACTTTAAAGGTAAAAAAAAACACTTAAAATGAAATCTCTCATCAATGAAACAATTTGACACAAATATCTTCTGTTTTTATGGTCTAAATCGGTGTCAGCGATATTTTTTTCTCTCTACCATTGGAATTTAGTGACCTCTCTCTCCCTCTCTCTCCTCTCTCAATCAGTGACTAAAAAATAATAAAAATAATTTTTTATACCAAAATTGAATTGGAAAAATATTAAGGTAATGAAATTATATAATTTGCATGATTTTTAAAGTTCAAAGACCAAGGTGTATTTTTTGCAAAACTTATGGCATGCCACCTATATTTAGCATCTTTTTCATTTTGGTCTCTCTTATTTCAATATCATCTTTTCAAAAAAATCAAAATCAAGTGGTCTTCAATTAGGACTAAATCACAAAAAAAATATTTAAAGACCATATTGAAAAAACATAAAATTTTGTACAGTCCATCCACAATAACATGTGAGAGGATGAACAATGGAGTCTTACACAGTAAAATCCACCACCACCACCACCACTATTATTATTATTATTATTATTATTATTATTATAACTAACATTACTATTATTATTATTTTTTATCATCATCATCATCATTAATTTTTTTTGTATTATAATTATCATCATAAATAATATTATTATTTCCATTACTTTTTTTTATTTTCATTACAACTATTACTATTACTACTACTATTATTATTATTTTCATATTACTATTACTATTATCATCCTCTTCCTCATCATCATTATTATCATTATTATCATTATTATTATTCTTGAAAAAATAAAAACTATGAACTTGATTTGAAGAACATGATTAAAAACTATAAAAACTTTAACAAAAAAGTCAAGGAAAATAATAAGAAATCAAAAGAAGATGGATTATACTAAAATCACTATTATAATCATTGAAAAAACCAAAATCATGAATTTAATTTGAAAGCATAGTTTTTAGACCCGATTCGGTCCAAGGCCCGGGTTCCGGGTTTTGACCGGGTCACCCGAGTCAATTCTTTTAAAAACAAAAAATCAAAACGACGTTATTTTTGTAAAAAAAAAACACAAAAGTCAACGGGTTGCAACCGAGTTTTTGACCGGGTCTTGCTGGGTCACACCAGATTTTTTCTTCCCCTGTTTTTTCTTCAACTCAGCCCGGTTCCAGCCCCGGGTCGACCCGCTGGGCCGAGTCAGGTTTTAAAACTATGTTTGAAAGCCATAAAAACTTTGTTAAAAGGGACAAAAAACAAATTTAAAAGCAGGACCAAATCGAAAATCATTATGTATACAAATTAGAAACCAGGGGTTAAATTGAAAACACATAAACTTTAACAAAAGGAAAAATGATAAAAATATAAAAATAAAATTAATAGGAATGAATCTGAAATACCAATAACATAAGGACCAAAATGTATTTATTTAAATGTAAAAAAAAAGGGTCACAAGTAATAAACTAGGAATATTTGGACTACATGCGCATGAAAGAGGAGATGGCGAAGAATCAAACTATACAACAAAATCTTGTTTTTGACCATTGAAAAACACCAGACGCACCGCTCAAAAGACATGGCATTCTCACTCACTATGCACTCGTCAATAGCATTAAAAATATTATTTTAATGGTAAATTAAAACATTACCCCATGCAAACCAACAATTAAAAAAAAATAAAACCAAAAGATTCTAATACTCCCGAGCCCAATGCATTAAATTTCTTGGATTCCATGGTACATTTGTAATTCAACTATATATAAAAAACCAAAAATTCCTTTATACCCCAACTCAAAAAAATTGATTTTTTTTTTATTGTTGGGGGTATTTTTGTTATTTTACTATTCATAAAAATATTGTATAGACAAAAATACTCTCACATAAATCAATAATGATAAATGACCTGTGTGAAAATACCAAAATATCTCTTAATCAAAGGCAAATAATTTGTTTGCCAAGGTCATAGACATCAATCTACTATTGTAGTGAATAATGAAGTGATTATACCCACAATGATTCTTTCATACATTTTAATATATTTGTTATACATATCATAACGTTTCTAATTTTTTAGAAAAAGAAAAAAAACACATATCATTTCATAGAATTACCTAGGGATTTTTTCCCCCTAGAATTTCAAGGCAATTAATTAATTAAAACTATAATAATAATATTCAAACATTTAGCTTACCACAAATTCCAAACATTTATAAGTATAGCACTTAACCAGCTTACTTTATTTATACATTTAATATGTTCCAATTTACCACTAGTTCAAAAGATACGACATCTCAAATTTTCAACAAAATAAAATAAAATGGAGGAATAGGTTTTCTTCTCAATTTATTCAAATTGAAACCTTACCCATTCATTTTTTTCATATGTACTAACATCATTCAATCATGACAACACGCATTTCAACAACCTCACATAGAAATCTAAGTTTACTATCTCACTAACAATCTCAATCTTCTCCAATCACTACAGCCCAACAAAACTAAGCACTTAAAACAAAGTTTCTTACCTTCCACGAATGAAAAATCAAGACTTTATTGCTAGGAAACCATCTTCCTCTTTTTCCTTCACTTTACACACACCGCTCCACACTTTACCTCTTTCTAAGTGTTTTAATTTGCTTCAACAAGGGGCGGAGGATTATTTAATGGGGGGCCAAAATAATATAAAAAGATATTTTTTCTAATTTATATAAAAAAAAACTGCATGATTTAGTTTTATTTAAAGAAGTAACTATAAACATATGACGATCTTTGTATAAGATAAGAAGTTTAAAGCAATATCAAATTGAGTCAAAGCTATGAAGTTAATGTCATCTTCATAATATATTCATCACTTTAATTTTGTTGATCTTTGTACCTATCAAATATAAATATACAAAATATATAAGAAACATTAGTTAAAGCGATGCATTATTTATGTTTGATAAAACTTTGAAATAAAGTAAAAAATAATAAAGAATGATTCTTACATATTTAATTTAATTGTGCTCGTCGTTCTTTCATGGAGTAGAAATCATCGATTATCATATCAATTGTGAATCTTTTAGCAATTTCTTTTTCTATATAGACAATCAAATAATTTGCAAGAAAATCATCCTCCATCCGATTGCGAAGTCTTGTTTTAACAATCTTCATCGCTGAAAAAGCTCGTTCAGTTGTTGCTGTCGAAACAGGAAGAGTCAAAATAAGCCGAATCAACCTGTCAATGAGTGGATAAATTGTTGATTTTTCTGTTTCAACCAATCCTTGACATAAATCAGCAATCGATGACATATTCTTTAACTTTGGATGATTGGGCACATCAAGCTCATAATGCTGCAACTGAAATCTCAAATGAGTTTTTTCTTGGTCAGAAAAGTCTTCAGGATAGAACTTGTCAACAAGTCAGCATATATCTTCAACACTGAATAATTTATAGTTATTTTTAGGATCTAAAGCTGCGCTCAACTTAAGAAGCTCAATCGTCTGCTCATTGAATCTATTATTTAGCTCTTGCAACTGTTGATCAATGATAGCTGTAAATATATCAACTCGGTAGTGATGCTCAACTGTTATTGATTTTGTTTTACGGCGAGATCGTCCCACACTAGAAAAACAAGCATCCATATCAGGAACTTCAATGTCTTGATGCTTACAAAATGATGTTACTTCTTCTAAAAGAGTTTCCCAGTCATCATCTCTTAACTTCTGAATTAAAGTCTTTGTGGTAGTCACCAAATGCATAGCATTTAAAATGTCTTGAGATTTCTGTTGCAAAGCTTGGCAAAGCACATCAGTAATTCCCATAACATTCTTCATTATATGCAAGATGAATGCAAAATCAAATGACATTAGCAACTTAAATGAAAAAGCCGCATCACCACGTTGAGAATAAGTAGATCCATCTAAAGCGATGTTTTCAAGAACCAAGCAAGTTGCCCCATACATTTTTATCAAACTGCAAATGGATTTGAAGTGCGAACTCCATCTACTATCTCCAGGTCGTTGCAAACCACCTACTTGATTAACTCCTTTACCGGTTTCAATCTCACCAATATCAACTAAATGTTCAATTGTAGCTGCTTGAAAAGCCCGTAATTCATCATTACGCTTGCAAGAAGCACTAACAATGTTAATAATAAAAATCAAGTTCTGAAAAAAAGTGTGAACATCAGATATTTCTCTAGCTGCAGCAATAAGAGCCAATTGTAATTGATGAGCTAAGCAATGTACATAATATGCATAAGGGC
>Ga0325405_1001757_pt1 | contig 22166 bp, 18 predicted proteins | sample PopdelMetagenome_21_FD_205663 | JGI IMG/M metagenome (GOLD analysis project Ga0325405, IMG submission 205663) | Populus deltoides microbial communities from Bellville, Georgia, United States - Xylem-Control-R2 | ecosystem: Host-associated > Plants > Phyllosphere > Stem > Wood/Secondary xylem...
TTTTCTGCAGTTGGTTTGCATGCTTTGTAGCTACTGATTGGGTTTGGTATAAACCCTGTCGTGGGGTCTTATTGTTTGCTACTATTTATTGCTATTTGGCTCTTTGTTGTCCAGATATGCTTGTGGCCTTGCTGGCTGGGTTGGTTTGACGCTGCTTTGCTCTTTTGCTCCAGAATAGGAGGCTGTTTTTCAGATCCTGATGTGCCCTGCTGAGGGGCTTTGGCTGCTTACTGCATTTCTAGATAGGCTTAGTAGGGGCATGTTTCCCTAGGTTTTTCTCTTCTCTGCCCTGCATGAGGGCTGTTCATGCTTTTGTATATGGGATCCTTCGGGAGCCTGTTCCCTCTAGTGAGGCTTGGATGCCCTTTGTTGTTGGTTGGACATCTGTGGGTCTAGGCTGTCTTTTTTTTGCTCTGCATGAAGGTTGTTCATGCTTTTATATATGGGCTATTGGTTGGTCATCTGTGGGTCCAAGCTGTCTTCGTGCTGGCTTCTTGCGCTCGTCCTGCTGATTGCTTCGCTGCTGGTTGTAGATGTCATATGCATGGCTCATGAAAATTGGCTTCATATGACTCTTTTTGCTACAGGGCCCTCCTGCTAGGCCCTCTCTTCCCTTGGAAGGTTTTCCTCTGCATGAGGGATGTTCATGCTATTTGACTATGGGATCCTGTTCCCTTTCTTTCGGGAGCATGTTCCCTTCGGCTATTTAGCTTTGCTTTTATGCCTACTATGGTTTGTTCAAGGGAGTCTGTTCCCTTTACTGGTGTATGTATTGTTCTGCTGGTTTCCAGCTTGTCTTGCTCTTTTTGATCTATACAATTCTTACATTTGATCAAAAAAAAAACAAATCAAGTTCCTTTCATAACTCAGGTGTCGGTTATACCATACAGTATGGGCTATGAAAGTATCAAGTATTCGTTGTACCAAATGTTATACAACATAAATCTAGATTAACCATTTAACAAGCAAAGTATTAAAGGTGAACAAGATAACAAATATAAAGCATGTTAGTATCCAACATTAAGGTCCATGTTAAGTTTATATTATACTCATTCTTACACCATTAGTGTACCCTTTTCACCTTGACATAATTAACCTAGCTAGACATACTGAAAGAAAGAAACATAAATAAACAAGGAAAGGAAATGAAAAGCATAAGCCAGAGATTAATATAAGCAAAACTTAAGCATTACAAAATATAAAGAGAGAGCAAGAGCATGATCTTGATCTAAACACTAAGATGCCTAAATATATGGCAAATACCTCCTTTTATAGGCCAAAATTCAGAACTATTGACTTGTTGACTAATTGATGAATAGGTAGCCACATCTTGACCTGGTGACAATTCTTATCTTCTTGTCTGCCAAAAACGTCATTGATAATGTCATAATTTGAACAGACTTCAATCATGAAAGTTCTAGGAAATTGTCTCATCTTTCTAGGGTAAAAATTTGAGATCATTTGAATTTCTAGAACTCGAGATATGGGCTAAACACTGAATAGTGTCTAGGCTGCATGACAGATTCGGACTTCTTCGTTGTTGCTATAATTTGGACTTGAAAACGGCCTTGTTAAATCTTGGGCTCCTATGAAAGTTGTAGGCCTATGTCTTACCTTTCCATCCATATAAAGTAGACCTAAATCCGAGATCTACAACTCCAGATATGACCCGATTACCGAACAATGTTCTAGTTTGGACTGCACCAAAATCTCTTTTCTAAGTTTGGCCATCAATTTGTCCTTTCAATTTCAGTAATTTAACTCATCAATCAATTCTTTCATTTATGTGATAGGCCTACATTTAAGATGAATATTTACCATAAATTAAAGGTATCTTATATTATTAGATATGTTATTATTAAACATGCTTTAGTTAAAGAGTTATTGATACTTCAAGTGCAAAATGATGATATAAAACCTTGATAAAAATGCACTTTTAAATACTAATCAATTAACAAATAATGCAAAAGCATATGACCAGAAAATCAGACCCAAGGTATTCAGGAAGGAGATATTACCTCTACGTAGTGAAGATTAGAGTAAGTGGACACTTAACTATGAAGGCTCATATATAGTGAAGAAAGCCTTCTCCAGGGGAGCTTTACTATTGATAAGAATGGATAAAGGCGACTTGCCTAGACTTGTGAACTCTGACTCTGTAAAGAAATATTATGTGTAATGTACTCATGTTTCTTAAATCAATAAAGTTTAGTTACTTATTCTCGTTACATCTTGTGCATTTCACAAATGATCTTAAAAGGCTAAAAAAAAAAAACCTTTTTCAAAAATCATTTTCTCTCAAACAAAGGTTTTCAAGATTTGACTTTTGCTAACAATTTAAAAAAAAAATCAATAATCTGTCAATGACAACAATTCACCTAGCAACTCCGTAAGAGATGACTAAATACCTAGATGAACAATCCAACCATCAAAGTTTATTATGCAAAAGCTACATGAAATGAAAGTGATGAAGTTTTCATGAGTCATGAACTCGCAAAACAATTCTGTGCAAATTGCTACGGTAATGAGGTTAAAATTTATTAATCCTGACCAATCTTGCTTAAAATGAGGAAAGATCATTTTTTATATCCCTTAGAGATAAATTGGACTTTACACTCCAATTCAAAAATAGTCTTACATAAAAAAAATTTCTATATCGAGATCTACTTGCACTTTTCCTTAGTCAGTAGATCAGGTTGCAGGTATAATAGTCAAGAAAACTCTGATAAACTAAAAGTAAAGCAATCACAAGAGAGATTTAAAGTAGTGAAAATATATGAAAATCCAATGCTAAAACACAAAAAAAATGCCAAAAAACTCTAGAAAACAATGGAATTTAGCCTAATTCTACTAAGAATTTCAATTTGTATAGTGTGAACAATAACTTTTTTTTTTGTTGTGTTTTTTTAATGAAATAAAGAACAATCACAGCACAAGAATCAATTTGAATTACTTCCCTGACAACGGCGTCAAATTTTGTTGCAATGTCGCAATCACACAAATTAATTACCCTAGCTTAAACAAATAAGATAGTATAGAGCAAGTAAATGGTCAATCCCACGAGGAAGATCTAGTTTAGGTCTTTATGCTGAATGATTCAAGTTATGGGGGTTGAGATTATCTAAGCTATGTTAGGGTAAACAAAATAAAGTAATCGAACCAAATTAAATAAACCAAAACTTATTAAGAGAAAAACCTTGGTTTTACATAAACATCCATCGATGGAAATCAAAATTGATAATTGAAATGATACATTAATTTATATTCTTAATATTTATATTTTCTTAATGTTAGTCAGTTAATTGATTCGCAGCATAACTGACCCTAACCATTAAAAAATAACGGCATCCGCACTAGTAATTTAATTCAATGGTACCCTTAAGAACTAGATAGGTTGATAAATTTAGACAATATAACTGTCGATAGTCTATGTTTAATTTAACTGAATGTTTTCCTTAAGATTAACAATATAGATCTTCCAAATTTATAAAATTTAGTTGCTTCACAAATTAAATATCACAACTTTGGTTTTGATAGAAAACTTAGCAATAGATTAGTTAGAATAATAACTTAAAGTGCGCTCTAACAATCAAACTAAACAATTATAGAAAATAAGTACATAAAAAATTCATACTCGTCATATAAACTGAAAAGAAAAGATAAAATTGATCTCACAAATTTTGAAATTTGAAGGCTTCTGCATCCTTTCAACCAAGAAAAATAACCGAGCCTTGCATAACTAAAAAAAAAAACTAAGGAAAAGGAAAGATGAAAATATAATTTCGAGTGTAGAAAAAAGGTGAAAGTATCTTTCTTCTTTCTGGTCGCCACACTCTTTTCCTCTCTCTTTTATATTATCTGATGGAAAACCCTACTCCTAAGATTCCTACTTGTCCATTTGTATCCTTAAAAAAAAATATAGGAGTCCTTTCCAAAATAGGCAATCTATATTTAAGTAGTACAATAATTATTTTCTATAAAGAAGGAAAAATAGTCTTGTATAAAATCTTCAAACTTTGACTTTGGACTTAATGAAGTTAATTTGCCTAAATAAAGACCTTTTCCATATAAAGAAACAATTTCCATATCAGTTTGGATGTTTAAGAAGTAAGTTGGACTTGTTTCTTCACAAAACCTATCTGTTGATAAAATTTATAGGTTGTCTTAGAAAAATCATATCTCTCTCATATGAGATCTTCTTCTGCCGAGATTCGGTAGGTTGATAGGTCTTTAAGTCATAAATCCAAAAACATTAAGTTTGTATCAAATTGGCTTCTCTAACTCAAGACATTCAAATTGGGATGTTCGAAGGTCAAAACTAGCAAAATACAAGACTTGTCTTTGAAGGTTGCGATTCTATGTTTTTTTTTTGTTTCCATATATGTATAGAAATGTATGGATGTTATCTTTCTAATGCCACTGAAATCACTTCATTTTGACCTTTACAGCTCCAGTTATGAGTAAAACATCAATTGAAAGTCAAATCTGTCAATATTCAATATATTTAAAGATCAAATACAATATCTAACAACCTGTTATAATCTCTCAAATATCAGAAAAATCATAAGTGGTTTAACTTAACCTTTCAGTGACCATTTTCTCAATGTAATTATTATCTATTTGTCAAGAATGTTTTGATTTAGACATTATAGCTTGAAGTATATTTGCTTTGTTAAATCATTTTTGTTCTCAACAATATAGTCATTAATTATTTGAATAAGATTTAAAACTCTTTTCAAATCTCATTCTACCTTGGCTAAGGATTTCATAATCAAATACTATGTTATAACCAGTATCTGATCATTTATTACCCTTGATGTGGACAACATATAATCAAGATCAAAGCATAACACTCCCTATATAATATAACTTTGTGATCTTAAGTCTAATGATCACTTACACAATTATCATGTGAGTCTTTTAATAAATATAAGTGATCTCTGTATATGAAATTCTCATATGGATTCATTCAATGTACATGTCATATGATAAATACCTACATATTAGTTCCAAGTATTCCTCGTACCTCAACTCATGATAGCATTTGCTTCCTTTCATAAAAGAAAAACATAATATTTATCGTTCTTAACAGCTCTAGTTAATATTCATTCTTAACAAACTATTGACTATGAACATTAGAAACAATGCTTTGATGCAATATGCATCTCATAATCATAACAACTTTATAATTTTATTTATAAAGCATTTTTGACCCATGAACTTAATCATTAATCAAATATAAATGAATATTAAAGATAATGAAAGTCTTTATTAATAATAAATATGTTTTACATAAATAAAATTTGTGTTACATACAATCAACCAATTGGCTATAAGGCATATTTGCTAGCATAAAGATTATTAACAAAACTATCACATAAGCCTTTCCTTAGATACATATGATCTATCAATATGGGTTAGTATAGTGTATATTTCATCTGACAAACACTTATCTATTAATGCTAGATATCCTTTATACCTCAGCTTATGAGTACAACTGCTTTCTTTTATAAAGAAAATAATATAATATGTATCAATCTCAATATCTCTAATTAATGTTCAGTTTTAATATAGCATTAATCAAGAACAATAATGTTTTAATGTAATAGGAATATCATAAAATAACAATTTTATAATTTCTTTTGCAAATCTGTTTTTTCCCAAGGATTTTATCTTTTCTCCAGACTTATTAATTAAATATTAGATTTATTAATCAAATATAAAAGATTATTAAAAATTAAAAAAACTTTTATTAATAATAAATATGTTTTTATATAAACAAAGTCAGTGTCATGTGCAACTAACAAAATGGAAACATGACATAAACACAAACAAATACAACCTTTTAAGACTGAGGTGGTTTAGAAACAAGAAGCCTTTTTATCTTTTCTACCAAAGGTTTGTAGTTGCTTTGTGATTTTATCCTTAGTAGAGATTAATCATTTATCAATATTGTTGTTTTGTATAAAAGTGAGATTTTATCCAATATTGATCTTTATGAAGAATATTTTGGGCTTGTTGAGCCATTCTTTTTTCTTTTTCATAGTAATTTTTTCTTGATACTAGCATCTATGATCAACTCCAACCTTTAATGTGGTCGATCAACATTTGTTTTCTTAGAACTTTTCTTTTTAAAAAAAGCCATCAAGTTTGCAAGTAGCTATTATAATAATGACTTTAAGGAATGAATCATCATCCACATTTATCAATGACAAAAATAAAAAACAAGTAGTGCAATTGATCCTTAAGTATCTAAACCAAATCAGCAGGGTAGATATATAACTGATATTGATCGGTGTCTTATTTAGATTATGGCATGCCTAAGAAGATTAAGTTTTTTGCTTTAAGTCTCTAAATAATGGAAAATGTTTCCAATTCAATTCAAGCTTCACTTTGGTATGCTAGTTTATCAACTCGGTTTTATGTCTTTAAATGCTATGACTTGAAAGTGTTTGGGAATGCGGTATAAACCATGTTCCCTCAAAATTTGTAAAAAAACATTTTTACTTAAAATAAAAAAAATATTTTTATGGATCGTTTTGATGTGCTGATATTAAAAATAATTTTATAAAAATAAAAATAAAACTTTATTTTAATGTATTTCTAAGCGAAAACACATTGTCATGAAGTTGTTTTTATTTTGGGCATTAATCTTGCATTTAAGTGTTGGTGTTGATGAATTTTTTCATGTTCGTTCAATAAGCATATAGTACAATTGAAAGGGGGAGATATATTTTTTTTTCCATGTTAAAACTTGAAAAAGTATTAATAGTTTGTCATCCAAAAAAAAATGAGAAGGCGGGTCCAAGGAATCAAACCATTAATTGGTTACTAATCAGTCCCTCGAGTTTTTGTTGATATAGATTCATTATTATTTATATAATCTAAGGATAATTGATATGTCTTGCACAAAACGTTAAGTCAAAATGATGAGATCTTTTTTTTATTCAATATTAGTCTTAGGTGTTAAGTTAGTGTAACTCAAATAATTTTAGAAACTAATTTAACTCTTGAAACTAACTTAAAACAACCCTGAAAATTTAGCCTAAAATACGTTGAAATGTTTCGTGTTCTCACCTAAAAAATCTAAGACCTCTAGTAAACTAGATGGCCATAGCGCACACAATTTCTAAGGCCTCTAATGAACAATATGGCGAGTGGTAGACCAAATAACCATGTTCATGTTCGGATACAATATCTCTAGACAAATAGTATATACTAGATGATTTTCTCCCTTGTACACTTGCAGAGCTGAAAATTCTCTTTTTCACATGCACAGGTGTGCAATAGTTGTACCTATCTTGTATCTTACATCAAGATTTGAGTTACCTTACCAATATTTGAATTCAAAATGACCTTGTCATCTTTTTACCATCTAGGACAAACAAACAAGACAATTATTTTAAATACTTCATGCTGACACTCTTAACATCATGTGGCTTGAACTATCCAGAACACCAAACTTCCTATAATTTGAAAAGTTTGACCTCCTCGCTCTATTTCTAAACGGCTAGCTAGTCATATTTTTCTATAACTGGGTATTTCCTTTCATCTTTACAACTTGATGCAATATTCTTTCTACTTTGTTCATACCTTTGATTATTTTCATATTGGTTGCACCCCACAACACTTTACCTAAAAGAGTTGGATAATATCCTTACAAAAGACTTGAGATTTTGATATTGTAATCTAACCGTCCGAGTATTCAGTTGTGAGTTTGTGAACTCGTGTTAGGTTTCAATCTTAATCCTGTGAAAAAGACCGTGTAGGGATTCGAACTTGAGCCCATGAAAGGTCATTGATCATGGATCAAACATTTAGCATCCACGTCCAACACTGCTAACTTTGAGAGGTGAAGGAAAGCTTCCACCACGGAAACTCCAAATGAAGATTGCTCTCAAAGAACTGCCAGGAAAATTCGTCAAAAGAGAGATGCCAAAAATTTCACACAAAAAAATCACCTCAACTATATATAGAAAATAGAGAGATATGCCGAAAAGAAAATTTACAAAGATGTCTCTCTTTACAGGTTACAAGAAAGAATACCCTTAATTTATCTAGGAAAATGCAAATGCCACCCCAGTGTGAAAACGAGCGTGTTTGTAAACAAGAGGCGCATGTAGGTAACAAAGCTGTACAGTGAGCTATACAAAACGGTATGTGATGCTGTGTAAATTACTTGGTCAATACCTCCACTTGGGTGCTATATAAGCTGATCTTGATTTCCATTTGAGTCAGAAGGGCTTGGAGCACGTGGTCTTCCTTGAGGAGGTTGTGGAGGAGCTGCAAGGGCATAAGTCAGTCTTGATGAAGAATTCTCAATGAGACCTGCAACTCCTGCTGCGGCCGACTGGGCACTTGAAGGAAGGAAGAGGTCATGTTTCTGGTCTTTATAAGCACTCCAAACCTGCAAAATGGACAGAACCACCAGCAATATTTTTATCTGACCAGAAAGTACCGGCTTAAAGACATCATGCACTAAATTTAATTGCAGGGGCAGCTAAATTGCATCTCTTCAAGAATAAAATGCACCATAATGCCCAAGAAAGTTTGGGATAATGAATGATTGAAATCTTATGAATAAGACACTTGAAGGTATCCACAAACCAGGAGATACATCGCAAAAAAAAAAAAAAAAAAGGAACTGGGAAAAAAAAAAAACATGTTAGTACTTACATCAGAGGCATTTAATATCTCACGCACTTTATTGCAGTGTGCTCCTTCTGTTGCAAAAGCATGCAAAACCTAGACCAAGATAAGTCATGTCACAAAATTTTAGAAATCAAAAGGAAAAGGCATGAAACAACCTCGTAAGCATGAAAAGAAAAGGCTCTCTTTCATAGATATCTTCATAATTATATCTGCAAAGGTTTACAATATCTAAGAACTACCAGCAACAATGAAGCATCATCCAGCTGGGTCTTTTCATGTGACCCAACTTCTATTATTTTGTAATGAAGCAACCATATTTTGAAGTAAGACTGTAGAGATTTAGAACATCTAAACAGAATCCAAAAATACATGGGTGGTACTTAGTAAATGACATAGGAGATTCAATAAAATTAATTGGCAAGTATTGAGATGAAAAATAATAATTTAGAAGAACATCAACCAAAAAGCCTTCCAGGAGGACAGGAGAAAATAAAAATTATAATCATGAACATTTTAACCTCAATTGCTAGCACTCTGCCAATAGATGCTTCAGATTCATTCCACTTCATCTGAGAGCACAGCCCATTTCTTCCCCCAGCCCTCCAGTCAAGAAGCCCGAGAAGTACATCAACAAGACCAACCCTGAATTATTAAAGCAATTTATTCTGACATCAGAAAGATATTTTTGGAACTTCTATATAATCAGTGAGGCATTTTATAAAAGTTCAGTATCTGCAAAAGAAAGTCTTGATCCAACTACCAATGTTGAAACCAATTCTTTTCCCCAAATTTTAGAAGATTCATATGATAATTGCATCTCAAAAAATATGTTGTCATCAGCCTTTCAACTTTACGAAGGGGAGGGGGATTGAAAGCCAAAGTCCTTACTCCTTCTCCCCTTAGTAATTATTCTTTTTTCATATATTTTGGAATAAATTTGATGTCTTCCCATTGCATCCTCCTGAAATTAGATCCAACAAGATGTCTAATTCTGGAGTCATCTTTTCTACATTGCACAGGCTTACAAGTGAATTCTGAAACCATGGAACATAAAACTATTTCTAAATTCAACAGCTGCACAATAATAGAAATTGTGGTTTATGCTGTTCACAATTTTACTATAATTCACAAGCATGAAACACACAAGCACATATCTGCCAAAGTTTGGATCTCACCCCAGTGGAAACACGGAAAGATTATGGATTGATTAACAGATCTTATACCTCCAGTTAAAAAGAAAAGGGAGAAAAGAAATTAACTTACTTAAGTCCTTGTGCAACCAGAGCATCCCGGGCACGATTCCCAGCAGCCACAACACGTTTTAATGTCTCAAGAGCAAGTATGCTTCCACCTTGCCATCCTATAGCTTTCATCAAAAGTGGGACAACCTGAATACCAAATATTAACAGAGTAAACAGGGATCCAGAATAGGTAATTATAATGGAGCAGTAACATATTGAGACGTGAACAAAAATGAGACATATATGTACATTTACAAGCTCAGATAACCACAAATAAGTGCAAAACACATAAATATGCCAGCACAACTTATCAGGCACACCAAGCCAGGGGGGAAATAGGCATTGAACAGAATAATACTAGTATGAATGTGGAAACAGAAATGCTAAACATCCATTGGGATTTGCACGACTAAACTCCAAAATTCCCAAAGCCTTTAAACATGGGGAAAAAAATCCACATACACATGGATGCGGGACATAAATAAGGAATTTTGAATTTTGAGCCTGTTAGGTCCAAGCTGTAGCTATTGTGTTGTGATTGTCCTGTGAGATTAAATATATTAAATTATTTGGTAATAAATGCTGCATCGTGCATGGACTAAAATCACTTCACTGTTTGATAATCTATTATTAAGAGGGGGGAAAAACCATTAATGATGGAACTCAATTTTTAAATCTTTTTAAGAAATAAAAATAGGTTACATGGAAATGCAAATTCTTTCATCGACAAAAAAATATATAAAAAATATAAGGAAAAAAAAAAGAAACAAGAATTATATAATTATGATTTTTTAAATAAATAGAAATACTATATAATTGAATTAAGGTATGTGCACTGTATAGTATTTTTGTTAGTAAGATTTTTTTAAGGTTATTTGTATCTTTAAATAAAATAAGAGAGCCTTCCATCCAAACAAGCATCATTTCCAAAGCTCTTTTTTAAAGTGAAAGTCAATACGTCTTTAAGTGGAACCATCTTCTACTTCTAATGGTCAAGCAATAAAGTATTAAAATCCCTATCATACACTTATTTGGCCCTTTTGATTGCTTTGCTTATAAGCAAAGCAGGTAAAAGCTATGGCAACAAGAGGCCAAACAAGTTCTTCATTTGTTGTTCAAGATGCAGTAACTTCAATGATTAAACTAGAGAAATTTTAGGAATTTATTATCAATTAAAGATAATATTTATCAGGATTCTTAATTCCTAGATGGTCTGGGTAACTATGGTTTCTTGGTGTCTATATAATATCCAAATTTTGTGTATAACTAGCAGACCACAAGTACAACGAGTTAAGGGATAGTTGAGAATTGTTTCTTCTATCTGCTTCTGACCCTCTTCTATAGAGCTTTTCTCTATGTTTTTCTGCCCTCTTCTATAGAGCTTTTCTCTATGTTTTTCTGCCCTCTTCTATAGGGTTTTCTACCTCTTATTCAGTTATCCCTCTCCTATAGGGAATACTTCAATCTTTTATCTCCATTCTTAACTTGATCTACATCATGCACTTTCAGAATAGGGGGGAAATAATGAGCAACACAATTGGCATCCAAATATTTCAGGAATTGTAAACAGTGATAGAGTGCTGCTCAACTGCACATTCAGCAGACCTTTAGCATGACAAGGACTGGCACTACAAGAATCAGTTTTATACCAGAAGCATTTAATCAATGTCTGTGTGCTTAGCCAAAGAAAGAGAAGAGAGAACCAAATGATTTGCCTCAAGAAACCAACTTAATTTAACCTATCCGAAGACAAGAATATTACACTCAACTGCACATTAAGCACACCATAGCATGACAAGGACTTGCACTATGAGAATCAGTTTTATAAGCATTAAATCAATGCTGTGTGTTAGCTAAAGAAAGAAGAAAGAACTAATGATTTTCCTCAAGAAACCAACTTTATTAACTATCAGAAAAGAGAATTTTACAAAATGTACCTGAGGAGTTCCTACACTAGTTGCTGCCATAGCTTCGGCACAAGTTGTACTCGCTGCAAGTTGATGAAGAACACGCAAACAACTGAGGCGCACTCGTTCTTGAAGAGTTTGCACGGGCGGACTTGATCCATCATCAGATTCATATGCTTTGTCTGCATAGTTGCCATTTTTCACCTCATCCGATGCCATTGTTTCTCTTCTTCCTTCATATGCCACAGCAGCCACAAGTTTTGGCACATATCCCAGATATCCAACATGATCAGCAAGTGCAGGGTGCACTCGCAGTAGTGAAACCAAAGCAGCAGAAAGAAGCAAAGGAAGCTCGGGATCAACAGTTTGTGTGTCGTAATGAGTGGCAGCAATGGATGACAAATATTGATCAAGTAACCCTTCCAAGAATCTCTTAGGATTTCTAAGAGGGAATTTGGGATCCTTCAAGAACAGCCTGACATAGATTCCACCAACCTGCATGACCATGAAACTGTGAATTTCCCGCAGAATATGTAGTCAGTATAATATGGAGATGGCATCTATCACATGGTACCTGTGGCTCATCTCTCATTTCTTGCTGTCCCGAAGCCTGCTCAGGTACATCCCAATCAACAAGACGACCTTTCATCTGCTCACGGTACAAGTCTGATGCCATAGTAGCAATTTGTGCAGACAAAGATGACGCCATTGCTGGTGTCCATACAAGCTCTGGAGTCTCTGTTGTCTGCTCTAAAGCAGATACAACTGCCTCACCAGGGCCATCCCTGATAACTGCAACAAGGCCATCTGGAAGAAACCTTGCCAGTGTTATAGCAACTCTAGGCCCATGCATTGGCTGCCCAACAAGCTTCCCCAATAAGGAAGCTGCTGCTGCTCTCTGTTGTAAAGGAATATCTTCTGCACACCATAATTTATATAATCAATGAAATGTGACTTCAAAATAAACAAACAAGTGGGTGTAAGAAAAAAATCATTACTTTGCAAAGGCAACAGAAGTTCAAGAATGTACACCACTCCACCATGTTTGGCAGCTGCCCAAGCAAGTTCTGGAGTGCTTGCCAAAGCATATAGAACATGAAGAGCCCCTTCACGGCAACTTGGAGCATAGTGTAGCATTTCTAGTAAGAGAAGAAGGCTAGATCCATCCGCAACCATAGCCTCCAAGCAAGGAGCATATGTTGTCAAAAGAGACAGCACAGCCAGGCAAAGTTGAGGGATATTGCTTTTTGATGCAATAGGAACAGAAAAGCACCCAAAGATAGGAAATAGCTTCTCTTTGGAAGAGAATATAGACGCCAAATTTGGATAACTTGTCAGTAAGTTCTGCCAGTTAAGAGAGAGTCAGGCACAAATGATTAATAACAACCATAACATAAAAGTCAATAATGTACCTTTAGTGAAGTCAATCCAAATTGAAAGTTCTTAACCAGATCCAATTCTCCTTTATCTGTAGATTTTCCATCAGAGACTGCCATTGAATCATCAGTTACAAGTTGTCCATTCACTAATAAATCTGAAGTATCACTTATAACCTCAGATGTTTGAGGGGATGAGCTGCTTGGATTAAGAATATTCTGAACATCCGAATCTATAGAAAATTGATTATTCACTAGAAAAGATATGAAATCAATTAGAGCAACACAGAAAGCTTCTGGTTCACTGATCTCAAAGTCTGGCTGATCATTATAAACTCTCAAGTAAACATTGCCAACAAATAGTTCTTTGGACAATGCCTCGTATAAAAAGGCATGTGAATCTTTCACGTCGTATGAACCATCAGGACCCTGGCTTGCACGTTGCTGATCCACAAATTTCAGCAGCTCTGCCCGAGTTGTAGAGTTCCAGATAATCTAAACCACAGAGGTTTAATATATAAATAAATATTGATCATAGGAAACAGAATAAGAAAAAAAAAACTTCACCCGAAACGACAACAAAAAAAAAAAGCAGCAAACAAGCTTAATGTATATGCTACATGTTAAACATGAATTTAACTTTGAAGCATTGTTTAGGCCATTAATTAACAGTAATCATTCATATTATCATCTCATCAGAACCACACTTGACTGCACAGGGCCTTTGTGACCTGGCATGATGAATGGAGGCAAACTGAAGGGAGGAAGAAAATCATTAGCAATCAATTAAAACCATTTACTACTAAAACTCTGCTGCCTTGATTTGATAATTGGTAGCAGCTCATGTGGGAATAGGGAAATGCAAGATACAAAGGATTCAAATCCCGACAGCGAAATAACTAGTTACATATGCAATTCCGTTGTAGAAATGCAAAGGCAGGTATTGCAGATATAAAATGTTCTTCTAGATACAACAAACAAGTTCTGGTTTTTTCATCCTTCAAATTAAATCGCAATAATTATTTCTCTCCAGGAAAAAGATAAATATCACGATGACACGAAGTCATTAATAGACACAAAGAAAACCCTAAAAGTTGAATTAGAAATCATCTTTGTGTTGCATCTTTCATTATTCTATAGCATAACTCCTCTCCATGATACCAAACAAAGAACTATGAAAAATGTTGATGACAAAGAGGTAAGGGATTGAAAAAAGCTGTAAATTGGTTGGTAAACAAGTTGAAACCAAACAGCAACCAAGCCTCAATCCCAAACAAGTTGAAGCCAAAGCAAGATCTCAACAAATTAAAATAACAAAATTCCCAAGTCATCAAATAAAAGATATAAATAATAATGCCTAAATATTCTTTAGAACATTCATAACTCTGAACATTTCTTTTCCTTAAAAATTGACACCAATTACCTCTGGAGACTCCAAGTTTGTGTTTAATTTGATCAATAAGTCCTTTGGTAATTGATCTTTCAGCATGCTTGCAAGCTTAGGAGTGAGCAAAGCTCTGAGGGCATCAGCAGCAGTTGCATTATAAGGCGTTGAGCTCCCTTCTGTGCACAAACCACTAAGCCTTGACAAAGCCTGGGATGCTCTAACAGCATGCATATTTTTTGCAATTTGAACACTAGAACCTACACCAAGTGACTCTGTCTTATCAGAGTCCTCAGCAGTTGAGTCATACTGAAGCAACAATGGAAAAAGGTACCTAAAAAGAAACCAATATGACATATAAGAATGTATACTTTAACATTTCAATGTTTAAAATGAATACATTAGTGGAATGAACAGTAAAACCCATATCACCCCTCATTCAGTTTTTATTTTTTCTTTTTGGTTGACTGAAAAATAAACCCTCAATTCAGTTGAAAAGACAGGGAATTGGCCATCTGATATCAGGATCTATCTTATTAGCTTGACAGTCTCCTTTAAATCCCTCTTACAAAAATAAGTCTAGTTCCATCCTTCTTTTTTCAACCCCACAATATTTAATGCATAGTGACAACTAGAATCAGGTTCATCATACAGTACAGTGATCAGATGACTTTGATGATTATTATGTAGATGAAAAATTGTATAGTAACTTATCATCTGATACAAAAACTAGAAACAAGAGAGTTCCACCACAGAATTCTAACAGAATGTTGGAAGTGGATTTGGTAACAACAAATGCAGAAATTTAATCAAGTGAAGCAAGGAATTCAGCATGTAGAACCAAATTAAACATCATTATAATCCATAAAGTTTTCTTCTTTTTTTTTTTTTTTTTTGGGGGGGGGGGGGGGCAAGGGGGTTAGGTCAAAAGATAGTGAAATTAAAAGCAAAAATAGTGATATTGCCATTTAATTAGTATGGCATGGAAAACAACCTTCCTGGGGTGCTCATCAGGGACGCATGATTAAAAAAATAGAATGATCAATGCACGTCACAAGCAGGAAAATCAAGAGAAGGGATAAAGTAAAAATAAAATCAGATAGTATAGCTCAAGAAATTTATAGATTAAAGGGTGCCAGCAAGTGAAAATAAATATCCAGTCAAGTTGCAGAAGGTGTGTGTGTGTGTGTGTACATGAAAAGTGAAGTGATAGTTCAGAAAAATGAAGGAGAGGACTTACCAAAGCACGCCAGCCCTTAACAAGGCATCCTGTAATTCAGAGGACACGGAAACATGGGCGATAGTCTGGAGTGCAGCATCCACAGCTTCAGGTACAAGCTCAAGTTCAGTGCAGTGCACAATATCCTCTACTAGTCCAGAAAATTGAAGCATCTCAGCTCTGGCACTCTCAAACCGACTCAAGACAGAAAAGGTCCGCATCACATTTGTAACAATAATAGCAGATGGTTCACTTGCAGGAGTAGTTGGCTGAACTACAAACATGCAACGGCAGAGAAGAGTTGCAACAAGTTGTATCCCACCATCCCTTACAAGCTCCTCACCATTTAATGAAGAGGAAGCACACCTAAATATCCAGTAGTAGTAGAAAGAAGTAATGCTAGTCAAAATCTCTTCGTAAGTCTATTAGAAGCAATCAAGAAACAGTAAAAAATGCAACTGGGATATTTACGTCAGCCAAATTAGCTCTGATGCTGCAACAAGTAAAGGAGCTCTATCAGCAGAAAGGAAATTGTTATCATCTTGGTCCACTGTAACAGCATTAAGCAACATGGGGTAGCCAGCATATTTAAAAGGCTCCAGCACATCTCCATATCGTCTGTATAAAATACATTGTCCCTTCAATAAAAGTAGTAATCTCCAAGGCTGAGGACCTTGCAACCCTTGCATTGTAGCCTATAAACAGTAAAATAAGTCAAAGCTAATTGGCAGACTAAACAGTGAGGTGTGATTGAACTGATCGCCAAATAGCAGGGAAAACATCGTGGAACAAAGCAGCGTAATATGTGTGAACCATTCATATCAAGTTGCAAATTTCAGTGTACATGTGTGTGCGGACTAACTTAAAACTTCAAAAAAAAAAAAAAAAACCTTCAGAAAAAATAAGGAAAAACAAAGCAAAGACACAAAAATGAATGATTTTGATCTTATGATTTAAAGATTTTAGTACAAATATAAATATTATAGGGAATCAACTCTTCAGTTGCTAAGTACTAGAACATGAAATATTCAGTTTGTTCATATAACATCAGTAATCTAAATGGTGCAATATTCACATTGTACAGTCATGCATAATAAAGTATTTTCTAGTTACAGTATACCTGAAGTCTCTCATAAGCTTTTTGCACAGCAAGAAACTTCTCCCTCCCCTCAGGATTTTTGTCAGGATGGTATTTCATTGCTAGTTTCCTATATTGCCTCTTGAGCTTTTCTTCATCAATGTTCTCAATCTGCTTTGTTATGTTAGTTGTGTCCTCAGAAGAATACTTCCTTTTGGCTTCATCATTCGATACATCTTCCAAGGATATCTCTAATATTCTGCAAGCTTCCTCTTCTGAAAGATCCATAGGTCTTCGTGTTAACTCTTCACGCCACATTACCAGTAATGACTGCAAAAACTCAACATGTTCAACAATTGGCCAATTCGGAAAGCGAATCTCATCACAGAGGTTCCGAAGGTAATAACGGTGACACCACATTTCATCCCTTAACTCTGGGTACGTCACTGGTGGCATAGGAGCATAGTCGTATAAAGAATGACAGTGCTGTGACAATTTATGGGGAAAATCGCCAAGATGTTGCAAAACCTGTAGAAGAAAAGTACAGGATAAATGCAAGTTTTAAAATGTCCTCCATAAAGGTAGCCAACTGGAGACCTTGACATCAACAAAAAAGCAATGAGCTACACACTGTATTTGCCTCATTTGGAACTTTAAAAATACCTGACGGATCAAATTTTCGGCACGCATTTTGTGAGTCCAGACAATCTCTGGTGTATCAGAATCAGAAACCATTGCTGCTGCAAATGCAGATGGACCACTACGCTCCAGTACATACAGCAAGGATTCGGGTAAAAGCCCACCCAACACACTGCGTTTTGCAAGAGGCAATGACGAGGAAACTGCAGCTTCTTCCCCACCATGGAATGCTTGATGGACATGAGTCGCATAAAAGAGTTGTGCGATGGAGAGGAGATTGGATCCAGGGTATGCCAGGCAAAAATAAAATGCACCAGTGCTGTAAAGACGTACCATTGCCTTGGGATTTCTGGTAACGATGGCCTTCAGCAAAGCTGCAGCAGCCTCCACAATACTCGGTTCCCCAGAAAGCATAGCCTTTATTCAGAAAAAAATATAGGTATGGATACTACAATTCACTCAAGCAGTAGCTAATGCAAGAGGCAATGCTTTCACTGATGAACATAAAATATCCACGGACATCAGATAAAATGATATAGAAGTTTGGTTTATCTTTGATTTGTTCCTTTTTCTTTTTCTTTTTCTTTTTCTTTCTGGTTTGTCAAGACATAAACTCAAAGTACTACTTACTCCCTCTTCCATGCTTGGCACAGTGCCCGCAACAAGACTAAATGCCCACTGTACCATGCTTATAAAATGAAAACCGACATCAATTAACTTAGAAACATAAACCTTTAAATCAAATCTCAGGATAAAGGTATATTTATTGAAAATTTAACTGTTGAAGATAGAAAGAATGGGAAAAAAGACAAATGACCTCTTTGTTCTTTATCATACACATGCATCTCTAAAACGTGTTCCCCTAGTCTAAAGACTCGGAAACTAAAAAAACAAGCATGCCAATCCAATCAAATATTCTCAGTATTAATAACCCTCCAAATGCATTAAAGATGGTAGGCTATACCAACAAGAACTCAACATTCAGGGATGAAAAGATAGCTCTGAAAATTACCTGTGCAATATGAGGAAGGCAGCGGGGACTAGACAAGATCCGCTTAACCCTTGGGGTTGGAGTAACTATTTCTCCAGCATCATCCAGATCTGAATGAGCAGATACCATGAAATGTAATATGGATAATGCTGCATCCCCTACCTGGATACAGTATCCACCAATTATCAGGTAACAATAAGAATATAATATATGAGGGAAAAACATATGCCAAGTGGGAATTGATGGAAAGAAAAACAAAGGGAAAAATAGGCAAAATCTTTTTTATGCATGAATGTTGCATATGCATGTCCTTTTGTTTTTGAAAGATTTATGACCAAGAGAAACAAAAAACGGATCAGGTAAAATCAGTGTAATGCCAGCAGCAGTTATCTAGCTTCCCTTCATAGGCACCCTAATCAAAAAATAGGGATGGTAATTCAGCACCACAGGCTATATTTCATGAATGCAACAAAATCAGTCAGTTTTAAATGATTGCGATACTTACTTGTAAGCACCAAATTTACTAAAACATGCACACCTGCGCCCTCAATTAAGCCCTCAAAATTGTCATTCCAAAACAAATAATTTCAAATGCCATTTTACAACTAACACAAAGAAACTGAGCAATTAGGGGTTAAATGCATGGAAGAATTTGACCAAAGTACTCAACAGCCAAACAAGAGAGCAACATAGAACAGTGTTCATTTTAATATTGAGGTAGAAACAAAAGCAAAACAACAGCAACCACAATGAAGATCCCCATCAATCCCACACCGGAAATAACACGTACCTGAAATGACGTGAGGACAGGAACACGAGTAGCTAATACCCAACGAAGTTCACGGATATCACGCAATTTCTTCCACTCTAACATACCAGATGCCCAGCACTTAGTTGACCAATCAATGTCTTTCTTCGACCAGCACCTTCTAATAGCATCCTTCTCCATGGGTCCAATTTCTGTGCCATTGTTGTCAATAAACATCCATTCTTTAAGTGGCTCCATGAAAGCGGTAGCAGCTAATAAATTAGATTGCAAAGGAATAGAAGTCCTTTCTGAAGCTTCATGAACCACTGTCAGAAGATCAACAGCCAAAACACACCCCCCAACCAAAACACAAGCCTCCACATTAGATAAAACCTTCATTAAAACCTGCACATGTATTAGACATAGACAACCAATTATTTTTTGGATAAATGCCAGTCTCAGATTCTGCCCCCGCCCCTCTCAAAGAAAGGAAACAAATTCTCTCAACACCGAAAACCAAACAAACATGGAAGCAGAAGCAGTCATCCCAAGTTGATCCAATGATAGTTATTGATACTAAAACATCTGAGGAACATAGATGACAAGATGAACTAGCTAATAGCATTACCTAAACTCATACAACTTAACAAATACAAAAATCAATCATAATATACCTTTAGAAGAAGAAGAAGACGGTGCCTCAAAGCTCTGTCATCTGTTCTATCCAAGAGAACTGTAACATGGGCAGTACCCTCAAAAGAACCTATAGTACTGAAATGCTGTTCATAGACAATTGCCATTGCTCTTGCACAAAGCTCCCTAACTGAAGAGCCTCCCCCTCCCCCAAAACCATCTAATCTTCCCATATCACACCAATCATCAGATGCACCCAATTCATCAGGAACAGTGCCATCTACTGTAAGTCCTATGTCTGCATCACATAAGAACCGATGGTAGAGTGCCCTAAAGAAAGCAACTGGATCACGCAGTGGAAAATCCTGAGCCCTGCCATTGCTGCTACTGTCAAGCAGCAAACGCAGATAATATTGCCCTACACAAACTTCTTTGGACAAACTAGGATAACTGACAGAAAACTCAGTATAGTTCCAAGATATCTGTGGTGTGCTATCTTGCCCAGCCATCACATCTGCTGTCACACCTCCTGGAATAATATCCTCAGATCGCGCCTTCTCAGCATCTAGTTTATTAACCTCAGCCTTCAATGCCTCCCTCAGCTCTTGCCTTGTGCGCTCATTCCAGATTAAATCAGCACGATTATGATCGAGGCTAAAAGCTCGCCAAAATTCATGCCAATTACAAAGCAGCTGACCAGAACCCACAGGTGTATTCTTCACAACAACCTGTGCAGGAGCTGGAAGGTCTGTATTCTGAACACCAGGCCCACATGCATCAGAGTCAACTGAATTTGAGGCATTTGGTTCTGACTCCTCGTGCATATTGGTCATCCGTGCATCTGCTGAAGCAATGATAGGTGAATGATCATTTTGCGGATATCCTGTAGAGGCAACATCATTAGTCAAATTTTCAATGGCATGAGCAGCTGATGACTGTCCAGAATTTGCATCTAGAGAAGATTTTTTATAGTTATCTGATCCTCTTAAAGCTCCAGCATTTATCTGCCTCACGGGATCACCAACTTCATAATTATTAACAGGAGGCAAGGAATGCTCTTGAGAGGCAATTCCTCTCCCAGCACGACCTTTCCTCTGCTGAAGTAAACGCCTCTGTCTTCTACTGATCAATGTTCCTTCTCGATTGTCTTCTTCAAGTTGAGCTCCATCAGATCGTGTGTGCAGATAAGCAACATGGCCAGGAGGCAAAACTCTAGATAATAAATCCAGAGCTGGTTGATAGGAATCTGCCCAAAGAGCAACAAGCTGTCGACTAACTTCACGTCGCTCACCTGCAGGACTGAAAAATGCATGTGATAAGTGCCTCAGTAAAGCACCATCACGTAAAGCAGCATCACGCATAGACTCTGCTGCAATTGCATCCTCTTCTGCAATTGTGCGCATGATCACAGCAACTATTTCCCTTACACTTTCAGCAGGATGCCCAAACAACGAAAATAAGCGCCGGCGCAAACCAGCTACTTGGCGCAACAATTCAACAAAAACTGTGTATTGAGTAGTTTCACCATGTGGTTCGCATATCATGGCCTCGAGAACTTCAACAACAGCCATTGACAGTAGAGGTGATATAGACATAGGTTTCAATCTGTTGACAAGGATGACAACATAACCATTATGAGCAAACAAAACAGATTTTGCATGCATTATAGTGGCATGTTTCTCTCCTTTAGAATCTGCTAATAAACTTGCATCTCCAGTGCCACCACCAATGAGAGCTGTGACCAGCCCTGCAGCTTCAGCAGCAACGCCCTCAGAACCATTTCTAAGTAAACCCATTATTCTTCCAACAGCAGCAGGAAAAGACATCACATGTGAAGCTGCACTTCTTGAAGCCAATAATCTACGTAAACAAGCAATGAAACCCATCACTGTTGCAGCTGCTTTAGAAGAAGGTGGAGGCAACGGAGGAGACTCTGGAGGAAGATTTGGTGTAGCTGGAAGCATTGTGATCAAGGCCATCAAAGTTACCTCAGGCACATCAATGTTAATAGGAACACCACTATATGGAATACAAGCATTGAACTCCCTTATTCTACGCCACAATTTAGCTCTTGAACCAGGAATTGAACCGCCTTCAGCTACAGCATCTTTAGCAGCTGCGGCTAAGTGTTTCAAATGCAAGGATGTACTTTCCACATCAGCAATTTGACATTGTGACCCTGATAGTAAATGGACCCTCCCACAAGGTGGATCAATACGATGACCAGGCATTGTCAGCCTTGGTAATACAGTTACTGGGCGCTGTCCCTGCACAAGTATACTCAAAAGATCAACCACA
>Ga0325405_1001758_pt1 | contig 22159 bp, 10 predicted proteins | sample PopdelMetagenome_21_FD_205663 | JGI IMG/M metagenome (GOLD analysis project Ga0325405, IMG submission 205663) | Populus deltoides microbial communities from Bellville, Georgia, United States - Xylem-Control-R2 | ecosystem: Host-associated > Plants > Phyllosphere > Stem > Wood/Secondary xylem...
AATATTTAAAAATTCATTAATTTATAAAACAAAAATTGAACCACAACATCAAGCACCCGTTATGAAGAAAATAGAAATAGCTAACTAATTGTTTTTGTTTTTTTTTTTATATCATGCGCACATTTAATAAGAGATTTAACTTGTGCGCGTATTGAGGATGAAGAAAATAGTAAATATCAAAAGTTTAAGCTGCATGGAATAAATTAAAAAAAAAAAAATACATCCCCATAATTAAAGAACCGAAATTTTTAGTTGAAAGGTATTAAATTCAAACCTTATTATATTATAGTTAAGAATTTAAAGCTATAGTTATTAGATTTAATACAAGAACTAATTTGAAGAATATATAGATTATCGGATCAAATTATAAACGGTAAACTAAATTTTTTAAATGTTAATATTTTGTTTTTTTCAATGAATATATTTAGTCAAATTAATATCTTGTTCGATTGAATTAAAAAACTAATTTAAATCAAGATTTAACTCTGAATTTTCTCGAATTAACCTTTCAGTCATAGAGTTGGAATTCTAACTTCATTTTTCAGTTTCGATCAGGAGAAAAATCATGGTTTCTTTTTAAACACCATGGTCAACGGATTTGAGGTACTTTGGTTGAATTAACAAAGCAATTGCCTTCCAAAATTGGATGTAGTCGTGGTGGTATTTTTAGAGTTTCAAATTCATAGCGGAGTCCACGATAGGACCCTCTGAATGCCGCCTCTCCGCGTTCATTGGCTGAATTTCTCAAATTCAAATTCCAAACCAACGACTTTTAAAATCTTAAGACTCTACCATACCTTATTCAACACCCAATCACTTGCTCACAACCCAATCTCAATGGCATCACAGTAAATTCAGCTCATCTCAAACCCAGTTATACTTCTTGACGAAACCGTGGCAAAGATTTATTGGTGAGTTAGTTAGCTACAAAATAAGTCGTGCTCACTTTATTAGACCCCCAAGAAATCGACGGTAAACTTCATCTTTGCCCCTATAGATTTACCAAAGCTCTATTCCCACCCCTGCATAGCGTAAACGTTTCCAATATTATCCTTCTAGTTCCAAGGAAGTTCTTATGTTATCCTTGATAATTGAATATCTACTACCTTTTGAATCTAGCTTTTGAATTTTGTAGCTTATAAGGGTGTTTTTTTTATTATAATAAACTTAGAAGCATAAAATTCGTATTTAGATTAAGCAAGTTTTTTTTATCAAAATAGTTTTTTAATTACGTAATTACTAATTCGAACGAGTTTATAAAGCAAGTTAATTTTTAATTAATTTTTTTTGGTAACATAACGAAGATTAGAGAGAATTAAGAAAGTAGGAATAAAAAAGTAAAAAGGATCATTTATTATATTTGACTTTAAAGGGTGAAAGTGATACTTTGAAAAAACTATAAGAGTAATATTACAAATACTTAAAACAAATGGATAAATATGTCACGTTTCTGCATTTATAGGGATCAAAATGTAGTTTAATTTTAAAACGCGTTATCATAGAAACGGATTTGTGTATATATAGGAAGGAAACAGAGAGGGCCCACAAACGTATCAACTCACTGCACTTACTCCTCCTTTCCAGATATTATTATTATTATTATTAATAGGAAAAATCAGACTCTGTTTTCTGTCTTCTCTTTTTATTCATTTTTCCGTTTCTCGATTTGTGTTTCGGAATCTGAATTTTTTTTGTTTTCGAGAGAAAAACGTGTATTAGCTGCTAATTAGTAGACTCTGTTAGCTGCTGGCGGAGTATAATGGGGAATTGCTGCTCTGACGTGGCCGGCGGTAGGGCGGCAGTTGGTGGCAGCGGCGCCGCCGCTGGAAATGACGCTGTCGATCATTTCCTCAAGTCTCGTGGCATGTACAGCTCTCAGATGGAGGTCGGTTGGTCGGTCCTCGAATGCTTTTGTTGTTAGTACAGTAAATAAATATGTTTTAGAGTTGTTGAGTGTTGATAATTATGGATGGAAGCTATGATATGATAATGTTAGGCGTGGCATTATTTATTTAGATTGATTTCTGGAGTAAGTTTTTTCCAGCTTTTAATTAGTGTTAAGATGCAAAAACTTTCTGATTAAATAGAAGCTGTTACCAGAAGCAGAGTTGGTTGATTATTAATTAGGTTAATCAATTTTTTGATTTAATTTGATTTAGAATTGTTAACTGTTGATAATTCAATTCATTTTGAATGATTAGGCATCTGGTAATGAACATGAATTATGTAAACCATTTCTATGATTATAATTATTCAATTCATTATTATAATCCTAGTATAGGTTAGTTATTGCTCGAAAAGAATGTTACAGTTGAGTATATGTGTTGCAATTAAATGAGATTATTTGTTATTGCATTTTCATGTCTGGCTTACCCTTTTCGTTCTCCATACTGAATCTTCTTTGTGAAAACCATTTCTATGCAGTTATCATTTTCTGCTACAAACTTGCGTGACCGGGATGTACTTTCCAAGGTAGGAGGCTTTACCTTTTTTTATGCGTTGCGGTAAAAAAAATTTCAATTAGGGGATCAGGGGGGTATGTTTAGTTACTTTTGATATTTTAAGTTCTTGTGCAATAGCCTGATAATTTCAACTGTTTCAGATTTCTTTTCTTCTGTTTCTTATCATATAAGTTTTATCTGCTTTAGAGCGATCCTATATTGATTGGTTATACGAAAGGAAAAGATGGAACGCTTGCTGAAGTTTTCCGAACAGAAGTAGTTCTTAATTCATTAAATCCAACATGGATTACAAAACACGTGATTACATTCCAGTTTGAAGCTGTTCAAACGTTGGTGTAAGTTCTATGCTTGTATCTCCATATTCTTTTCAACCAAATACAAGTTCTATTGGTTTCACTATATTGTGATCTGTGTCATTTACCACAGGTTCCATGCATATGACGTTGACACTCAATTTCACAACATAGATGTAAAGGTATCCTTCTATAGTCTGATTGCTGTTTCCTTTGTTGCTTCCCTTTGTTAATGGCAAATTTGGTTATATTGTGATTTTCTTATCAATAGTATATTGTCGAATATTCTCCCTAACAAACTCGGTTCTCTTTCCAAGATCAATATGTTTGTTCAATAATAACTCTCTGTATGGAACAACATGTTAAAATATTTCACCATTCTTGCCTGTTCTATTGAAGTCTTGGTTGGAACTGCAAGACCTAGTTTACAGCATGAAATTAATAAAAGAGATGGATGGTCAAATAATTATAGTTTTCATAATGTTAAAAAAGCACTATGCAACTCAGAGGAAAATAAGGAAAAGAAATATGCAATTGCACGTTTTTAAAGAGGTTCCATAAATTGCCTGTCCTTCATATTACTTTTTTTTCCTTCTTTCGCTTTTGGTTCTTTGGCACATCGGGAGATTGAGAAAGCTTTGGGCTTCATGATTGGAGTAAACCTTCCCTCATCATTTAAATTTCTGGCCCCTCATCCTTGTATTTGAGTTTCAACCCCATTAGGGACTGGCTCTTATCCTTATTGGTATTTATGAGGGACTTTTTTGGAGGTGGCTGATATTGTCTCTAGATACAGTACATGAGAGTGACATTTTAGTCTAAAAAGTTTTTAATTTATTTGTCAAGAGATTCAGGACCATTGATTTTTTAAAGAATGATATGGATTCAAAACAAGAAAAAAAATGGAAGTGTTGATTGTTCATTTATAGCACTCAATTCTATAAATTACCTTTCCTCGGTCAGTAAAAGATCTTTGTTATCATGAAAGGTATTGATTAACTGCTCTAAACATAAGCACCAAAGTGAGAATGGTCTTGGGATAATTTTTTGTTGTAAACTGGGTTGCCTTTTATTTTTGGCAGTTGGGTGGGTGGGGGTGTTGGAATTTAGCTATACCACATATTTATGGCTGATGAGGTATTTCTGTGCAAACAGGGGAGAGGAACTTGTTCATAAATAGATTTTCCATTATAACATTTTGAGGGAATTGTTGGCTGTTTCTCTGGCGTATGCTTTCCCTATCAAAGGTGTTCTCTGGTTCATTTGTAAAATGAATGTAAACATGCCACACTGTTTGGATATTACATGGATATTGTCCAGTGCTTAGAAAAATGTTTTCAAGAAACAGTGCAGAATGTTTATCACAAGTTATTGTCATTGGAATGAATAGAAGCATGCCCTATTGATAATTAATGATTCAACAAATGCAGATGCTTAAGCTAGAAGAGCTACAATTTCTTGGCGAAGCATCTTGTGTATTATCTGAGGTATGATTTGAATGCCACTCTCCTTCACTTCTTTCTGTATAGTAATTATTAAAGAATGGGAATCTTGGTGTTTTTATTCAAAGGAGGGAATTCTCCTTACTCTAATCCTAGCCAGAGGGACCTTATAGTAACTATGATGAAACCTAAGATCTAAATTTAGACCAAATATATTGTGTTCCTTGTAAGAAGGATACAGGTGTACAAATTAAATGACCTTGAGAGACTTGTTTGCAGTTAAATTTTTAATTACTGAACCAGTCTTGTTTCTGTTGGTACAGGTTGTAACCAGGCCAAGTAGGTCATTGACTTTAGATCTTTTATTTAGAGAAGATCCTACCATGTCAGGCAATCCTCGACATTGTGGACAACTTATTGTGCATGCCGAGGAATGCATAAGCTCAAAGAGCACAGTGGAGATGATATTAAGATGCTCAGATTTGGAACATAAGGATCTGTTCTCAAAAAGTGTATGGGCTATTGAGATCTTGTTTCTTGTTGTTTTGTTAGGCATTTCATGAGAAACATAAATAATTGTTTTGTTATGTTTCTGCAGGACCCTTTTTTGCTAATCTCAAAAATTGTTGAGGTTGGGCTCCCCATTCCTGTGTGCAAGACAGAAGTCTTAAAAAATGATCACAACCCAGTGTGGAAACCAATCTATTTGAGCATTCAACAAGTTGGAAGCAAGGTAAAAACAAGCTCCATGAGCTGTCCATGTTTTATTTTTTTATTCGAGTTCAATACCCACCATGGCCTTCCAGGGCAATGTTACCTTTCTAATTGAAACTGCAGGAAAATCCATTAATGATTGAGTGCTTTAACTTCAATAGCAGTGGCAAGCATGATTTAATTGGGTAAACGGTGATCTCTTCTTCTTCATTTTTTATTTTTTACCTTACCTCCATAACTGGCATGTTGATAAATCTTCTTCATTGTTGATTTATCAGAAAAATTAAAAAATCATTAGTTGAGCTGGAAAAGCTTCATTCTAATGGTGAAGGAGAGAATTTATTTTTACCCACAACTGTTGGGCATAATCATCAGAATAAGGTCTGATTATCAAATTGACTTGAATCTTGAATCTGTCGCTTTTCGCTGTTGCATGCCTAATTTGCTTATTTTAATGCAGGTGTTAAAGAGCCAGCTATTTGTGGACAAGTTTTCCCAAAGCAGTCAATGGACATTTTTGGATTACTTGGCCGGGGGATGTGAACTGAACTTCATGGTGGCAGTTGATTTCACGGGTAACAGTTTACAAATTTTAACTTTAGCTACCATGGGTGATTTTTTCCCCTATGGACCAAACGCTTTCTCTCTCAATAACATTTGGAGTGCAATGGAAATTATAATTTATTTTTGGTTTGATGATTTAGTATGTGATTCTACATCAATATTTATTAATGTCCTTGAATTAATGTGTATCCTTGTTCTTATTCTAGTTCTGCCAATTTCTTGACGTTTTCTCCTGTCTTTCATTTTAAATACAGAAGGCACGATTATGTTTTTAGCTATCTACAAAAGTTATCATGACATGTAGGAATTTTTATTTTGATCTACAGACCTGTAAAAGGAAAAAAAAGGAAGCAGAATTTCTCTCTTATTAAAGATATCTCTGAATAATTTGTGTTTTTGTGATACACAAAGCATAAGAGGCTGGAACTTTTTAGTTGGATCATGTTTTGAGGAGTTTATGGCATTTAGGATAAATTGCTTCCACATTTATTCTTATTTCACTGTTGGAGGTTTCCATCGAAACAATTGTTCATAAAAATAAATAAATAACACCATAATCTATATGTTTTAAGAACTCTAATGTATCCTTCTACCTTTCATTTTCTTCTTACAGCTTCAAATGGAAATCCCCGCCTCCCTGATTCCTTGCATTACCTTGATCCATCTGGACGGCTAAATGCATACCAAAGAGTAATAAAATTGCTCTCTGCTGTATTCTTAACTTCCTTTTATCTTCTTTTTACAATGTACATATATCACCTCATCGGCCAATTTGTTTTCCAGGCAATCTTGGAGGTTGGAGAGGTGTTAAAATTTTATGATTCAGATAAGCGCTTTCCGGCCTGGGGATTTGGGGCACGACCAATTGATGGTCCGGTCTCACATTGTTTTAACTTGAATGGAAGCAATAATCACAGTGAGGTGAAATACTTTGAAATCAGAAGTCAGATGTTTGTACTTTACTTACAATGCCTGTGTTTTAAGCGTATGCCACTCTTCCAGGTAGACGGAATCCAGGGAATTATGACAGCATATACCAGTGCTCTCTATAATGTTTCTCTGGCAGGGCCAACACTTTTTGGGCCTGTGATCAGCAATGCCGCACTAATTGCTAGCCAGTCTCCTGCAAATGGAGGAAAAAAATACTTTGTTTTGTTAATAATTACGGTAAGAATGACACTGAAATTCTGGCTGGTTTTGTCTGGCAGGCATGCTATGCTGATAGCTCACCAATTTCACAATTTAGCACCTTTTTCCTTTCTAAACATTCTATTCAGGAATTGCTTATTCCAATTCTGTAATGTAATGTCATTCCGTTTTGATGTAGAATTTAATTATTTGTTTTTCAGGATGGATTTAGCATATTCTCAGAAGAATAAGACTTTCGTGTTTAATATCTTTAATTTTTTTTTTGCACTGAAACGTGACTGTCTCAGGATGGAGTTGTAACTGATCTCCAGGAAACCAAAGATGCCATAGTGAAAGCATCTGACCTGCCGCTATCAATCCTCATAGTTGGAGTTGGAGGAGCTGACTTCAAAGAAATGGAGGTATCTTTCTTAACATCAATACCTCTCCATAGTGGAAATATTTGATTGTGTACACCTCAGTTATTTTATCGACCACCTCTGATTTTCTGAAGTTTAATTATTGCTGCCCAGATTTTAGATGCTGATAAAGGAGAGAGACTAGAAAGTTCAAGTGGACGTGTTGCTTCACGTGATATAGTCCAGTTTATGTCATTTCGGGATGTACAAAGTAAGTATATATCTTGTAAATCAATTTGAGATGGAAGCTTCAATGATATTTTTTTGGGTGGTAACATAAATAATATTTGCAGGTGGAGAGATTGCTGTTGTTCAAGCACTTTTGGCAGAGCTACCTACCCAGTTTTTATCCTACATGCGATCCAGAGAAGACATCCAACCAAGCATTTGATTATGTAAACAAGTGTACATATAATTTTCTATTTGTGGATTCATGCTACGAGTTTTCCTGCGTAGGCCAAATGGTGCCAAATGCATCGTGGCTCTTAGGTGATGAGGCCTTGTTCATCTTACTAGAAGAGGTAGTAAGAAATGCGTTCCCAAACTTGAGCTTAAAGATTTATCAACAGAATCCTCATGCTGAACAGCAGAAGTTGGGCTGCGCATTCTTCGCCGCGCTAGGTGGCTGGACAAGTTCCATGGTTTTTCCCAGCTTGAAACGGTGGCGTTTCACGACTTTCATGGATTCCGGAACCAACCAGTCCTACTTAGGCAGATGGGAGAACCAACTAATCCAATTCAACCATATCAGCTGAAGGACATGCGAGGAACTAAGTCATGATTGTAACAGTCATATCTTCATTATTTGACACGATTGTTTTCAAGCCACTTTGTGATTCATGTTCTTGGACTAGATGCAAGTGAAATAACACTGTTTGGTGTGAGAATTATTTGGCCGATTTATTCCTTTTTCATCATCTGGCTAGTCAAAACAAAAGGTGCTCGGTGGTTTTGCCCTACAAAGCATCTGAGCTTTGAAAACGCTAAAGAAACAGGACGTCATGGTCCTTTATTAGGCGGATTTGCTTAATACATATTACATAGGAACATAGGGTATCGTCAATCACATTTTTAAAATGATAAATTCCCACGACAGAAATAATTTTATGTACATGAAGATATTTTTCCTCTCCACTGTCTCCTATCTTCTATCCCAAAATAATGATCAAACACGAACATCATTAAAAACAGCAAACAGATAGAACAAAATTAGGCTTATTCCAAGACATGCCAGTTTTTGAGCATCCCACCTGGTTCAGGATTTAGGCATTGTTGTTGCTGTTGTTAAACACTAAGTAATAACATGGGATGCAAGGAAATTGGCAAACCGTCCATAGTTCGTTGATTATAGGAGTTATTGGCAAGGAAATAAAAAAAAAATCTACGTTCATTCCCAGCTTGAAATAGTGAAGTTTTTTCACTCGTTTTGAAGGATTAATGGAAGATTCAACCATATTGCTGAAGAATTGATACATAGGAACCAACCAGGATAATATCAGTGACGACCCTGATCATGAGCATGCTTTTGCAAAACCGAAAGACATGCAATGAACAAGGTCCCAACTGTTATCTAAATATGTTCACCGTGGGACATGGTTGTATTCAATCCCATTTGGGATCCTTGGTCATCAGAGAAGACCCTAACATCATTTGGTGTGAGAATTATAAAAGCCTTCTACAAATGCTATTCCTTTCCCATTTTATTGCTGCCTTTTCGTCAGCTGGCCATCCTAAAGTTTCAACAAAGAGGTTTCTGGGTAGCTTTACCCCCCTAAAATTTTAATTTTCAAAAGAATTCAGTAATAAATTGACTTTAAAAGTGCTAAGGATGACAGAAACAAGAACTTCACATATGATCTATTATTAAAATTATATGTTAAATATGCATGACTGAAAAGGACTGTCAAATTGATGTGGAAAAAAAATGCGATAATAGAACATGATTAAACTGGGAGAAATTGGAAGAATTAAAACTTGTTGGAGAAATGCTGATTTTAGATATATTTAGGCCCTATCCAAGAACATGAAGTGAAAGGAAATTGGCAAACCATCCAAATATAGGCAAGGAAATCAAATTGACAATAAGTAAAATTAACATATCCAAGTCATGAGAGTATCAAGCAAGCTAATAATCAAATCCACATTTGACTGGCCATTAAGCAACAACAAAATTTTGCTGAAACATCCTCTAAGTAGGAAAACTCCACTTCATACACCTCTCATCTAGCTCTTTGAGGCTTGTTTTTCTTTTGACTTCTGGATCTTCAAAACCTTCTTCACAATCTTTTGCTCCTCCACCAAGAAGGCTCGGATTATTCTGCATAATAAACACACCAAAACCACTTAATGCGGGTCTCATCACTTCAAAAAAAAAAAAAAGAAACCATCAGGGTATCGTACCTCTCCCGAACAGCGCTTCCAGACAAGACTCCTCCATAGGCACGGTTCACAGTCCTGCGGTTCCTAGACAATCTAGACCTCTTGTATTCGGCAGGTCTCAAGTGAGGGATCTGAAAAGAAAGTAAAGATTCCATCAAAACCAGCACCACCAGTTCGAGTTTTGTAAGGAAAAGAACAGTTAAAAACACTGCAGCCAACAATCATTCATAGCTCAGAAATAAATCTTTCACAATATGGAGGAAACCATCAACCAATCACATATAAATGGAAACCTTGTATCAAATAAGCAATAACAAATTTATAAACCAGCAAAAATCATTATCAAGATTACTGTAATTCATCTTATTAGACAACTAGACTAAGTAACTTAAATTCTCAAGGAAATGGAAAATGGCAATGAAGTGCATTTAAGCGGGGCCGGCTTCAAAGGAAGACTTGGAAACTGCTCGCCACAAAGCAACAAAGTATAGTTAAAACTCACCCCTTTAATTTTTAACACTTGCAAGATAGTGATTGCAGTAACCTGCAACCCAAAATTTCCGGGGGAAACCAGCCAACACGACAAAAAAAGTCATATCTAAATCCTAAACTCCCAGCAAACCACTCCTCTCCCGATACAGGCATTAGCAGACCTATGGCTAGAACTGTAAAAGTATTTCAAAATGATCCGAAGTATTATATTTCCAACTCATAACAAAAAAAAAATACTAAAAAACTGATGCATCTACACCGTGTATCATTTCATACAAAATCCTTAGTATGAAGGATAAAATAATCCACGGTACACAAATCTCCATACAAGATCAAATATACTTAGCAATCCAATGTAGTAATAACAGCAGATTCAATCTAATAAATAACATCCCAGTTAGATGCATAAAAAGAAAAAAAAATAGATGATAGAAAAACTATACCCCTTGAATCCTCTTGCCAGTAACTGGGCACTTGGGTCCGCTAGCTCTCTTCTTGGTGGTTTGGTAAATCAATTTCCCACCTTCAAACCATAAACGGAACAGCAACAAAAACTCACTACCCAATTCGCTATTTTCTTTAGCATAAACAAAAAGTAGGAGAAGAAAAAGGCAGATTCAACAACATTACATGTGATGTAATGGACACGTTGCTAACTTACCAGGAGTTTTCACCACACGGTGTTGGTTAGACTTGGTGGCGTAGCTGTGACGCTTCCGGTAAGTCAGACGCTGCACCATCTTCAGATCAGCTCTTCAGTCTCCGTGTTTGTGTATGGTGTGCAGACAAAGGGGAAGACGGGAGAGCGTTTATAGCTAGGGTTTTCTTTGAAACCCTAATGCAAAACGATACGCCCAATGGAGTTTAAGGTGGGCCTTAAATACTTGGGCCGGCCCAATATTGCAATGCTCCAGTCTAGTAGAATGGGCTAAATACTGGAGTGTAAGGCCCAATAACCGGTCCAAACTAATTTGACAATTTCATTGTATTTCCCCATTGATCTTGTGGCAAACCTTCATTCTCAAATCTCAACAGCAACAACATGATACAACCATAGTCGGTTGGACTCAGACCAGTGTAGGAGAGTCCCACCATGATGGAATAGAACAGATTCATGTAATAATTTTCATAGAATTTCTTTTTTTTTGTTTTTTTATCACATAAAATTATTTTGATAAAATCATATAAACTTGTTACTTATTGTACTCAATCACTAATTATTATTTTTTTCATGAAATAAAAACTTATTTTTATTATTTGAAAAAATATTTTTTTAATAAACCCACCCCTCTCAATACATGAGTTGTACCTTGTACTAGATCTAGCCGAGGTCAAGTTTTAAATGTATGCCTCAAGCTGTATGTTTTTTCCCCCTGTCTATCCTCCTTGCTAAGCCTAAGAGTGAATAGCACTAGAAGCTACCGAAATCAAACAAATTCATTCTATCTTGTACAAATTATCTCGACATCAGTTGCAAGGTGCAGGGCTGCAGGCCCTCATAATCTGGGAGGCAGAAGCAAAAATCATTGAATCAATGCTTGCTCTCCAAATGTAAATTTCAATTGTCCAGATTTTGGTATTAAATTCCAATCATTTTTTTTTAGTTTAAATTTCTTTTTAATTTATCTAGTTTTGATGTATTGTTATTACAAATAAATTTTAAAAAAATATTTTAAGATTTCAAAACATGTAAAGACCATGAAACAGCATTCATAGAGACTAACAACTCCAGCGGCACGAGCACCCGTCAATCCTAAACTAATTCCAATGCCCTTGTTTGAAAATCAAAGGGGATTGCCCCCTAAAATTTTAATTTTCATAAGAATTCAGTAATAAAATTGACTTTAAAAATGCTAAGGATGACAGAAACAAGAACTTCACTTATGATCTATTATTAAAATTATATGTTGAACATGCAGGACTGAAAAGTATTGTCAAATTGTTGTGGCAAAAAAATGAGATAAGGGATCATGATGAGACTGGGAGCAATTGGAAGAATTCAGACTTGCTGGAGACATGCTGATTTTAGATATATTTTGGCCCTATGCAAGAACATGGAATCAAAGGAAATTGGCAAACCATCCAAATATAGGCAAGGAAATCAAAATGACAATAAGTAAAATTAACATATCCAAGTCATGAGAGTATCAAGCAAGCTAATAATCAATTCCATATTTGACTGGCCATTAAGCAATAACAAAAGTTGGCTGAAACATCCTCTAAGTAGGAAAACTCCACTTCATACACCTCTCATCTAGCTCTTTGAGGCTTGTTTTTCTTTTGACTTCTGGATCTTCAAAACCTTCTTCACAATCTTTTGCTCCTCCACCAAGAAGGCTCGGATTATTCTGCATAATAAACACACCAAAACCACTTAATGCGGGTCTCATCACTTCAAAAAAAAAAAGAAAGAAACCATCAGGGTATCATACCTCTCCCGAACAGCGCTCCCAGACAAGACTCCTCCATAGGCACGGTTCACAGTCCTGCGGTTCCTAGACAATCTAGATCTCTTGTATTCGGCAGGTCTCAAGTGAGGGATCTGAAAAGAAAGTAAAGATTCCATCAAAACCAGCACCACCAGATCGAGCTTTGTAAAGAAAAGAACAGTTAAAAACACTGCAGCCAACAATCATTCATATCTCACAAAGAAAACTTTCACAATATGGAGGAAACCATCAACCAATCACATATAAATGGAAACCTTGTATCAAATAAGCAATAACAAATTTATATACTAGCAAAAATCATTATCAAGATTACAGTAATTCATCTTATTAGACAACTAGACGAAGTAACTTAAATTCTCAAGGAAATGGAAAATGGCAATGAAGTGCATTTAAGCAGGGCTGGCTTCAAGGGAAGACTTGGAAACTGCTCGCCACAAAGCAACAGAGTATAGTTAAAACTCACCCCTTTAATTTTTAACACTTGCAAGATAGTGATTGCAGTAACCTGCAACCCAAAATTTCTGGGGGAAACCAGCCAACACGACAAAAAAAGTCATATCTAAATCCTAAACTCCCAGCAAACCACTCCTCACCCGATACAGGCATTAGCAGACCTATGGCTAGAACTGTAAAAGTAATTCAAAATGATCCGAAGTATTATATTTCCAACTCATAACAAAAAAAAAAACTAAAAAACTGATGCATCTACACCAACTGTGTATCATTTCATACAAAATCCTTAGTATGAAGGATAAAATAATCCACGGTACACAAATCTCCATACAAGATCAAATATACTTAGCAATCCAATGTAGTAATAACAGCAGATTCAATCTAATAAATAACATCCCAGTTAGATGCATAAAAAGAAAAAAAAATAGATGATAGAAAAACTATACCCCTTGAATCCTCTTGCCAGTAACTGGGCACTTGGGTCCGCTAGCTCTCTTCTTGGTGGTTTGGTAAATCAATTTCCCACCTTCAAACCATAAACGGAACAGCAACAAAAACTCACTACCCAATTCGCTATTTTCTTTAGCATAAACAAAAAGTAGGAGAAGAAAAAGGCAGATTCAACAACATTACATGTGATGTAATGGACACGTTGCTAACTTACCAGGAGTTTTCACCACACGGTGTTGGTTAGACTTGGTGGCGTAGCTGTGACGCTTCCGGTAAGTCAGACGCTGCACCATCTTCAGATCAGCTCTTCAGTCTCCGTGTTTGTGTATGGTGTGCAAACAAAGGGGAAGACGGGAGAGCGTTTATAGCTAGGGTTTTATTTGAAACCCTAATGCAAAACGAGACGCCTAGTGGAGTTTATGGTGGGCCTAAGAATTATTGGCTCAGGTCCAATACTGCAATGCTCCAGCCTAGTAGACTGGGCTAAAAGACTGATGTTTAAGGCCCAATAATCGGTCCAAAGTAACTTGACAATTTCATTTATTTCCCCATTGATCTTGTATTTTCCATTAACCAGGCAAACCTTCATTCTCAAATCTCAACAACAACAACATGATACAACCTTAATCGGTTGGACTCAGACCAGTGTAGGAGAGTCACACCATGATGGAATAGAACAGATTCATGTAATAATTTTCATAGAACTTCTTTTTTTGGTTTTTTTTGTCAGATGAAATTGTTTTGATAAAATCATAAAAACTTGTTAATTTGAAATTATGATCATCCCTTAATCATTAATTATAAAACCTGAATTGCAAATTGATGCAATATCCAACCAATTTAGAATCTAGACTAATCCAAGTTTATAAAAAAGATAATTCATCTTGACCTGATAAAAAAATTAGGGTTGACCATGATCTAATCGATTCATAAAAAATCATAATTCAAATTTATAAACTTTTTCTCATAAAAAAAAAAGTTGTTTTTATTATTTTAAAAAATATATTTTTAGTCAACCCAATTCTTCCCAATACATGACTGAACCTTGTACAAAATCCAACCCGGGTCAGGTCTTATATCTATGCCTCAAACTATATGTTTTTCCCCCCCGTCTGTCCTCCTTACTAAAGAGTGAATGGCGCTGGGAGCTACCTAAATCGAACAAATTCATTCTATCTTAAACAAGTCATCTCGACATCAGTTGCCAGGTGCAAGGCTACAGCCCCCCAAAAATCTAGGTCAAAAGGCAGACGCACAAATCAACGATTGCTGCCCTCATCTCCAAACGTAAATTTCGATTGTCAAGATTTTGGTATTAAGTTCCAATCATGATTTAAAATTTTTTAAAATCTTTTTAGTTTTAATTTTTTAATGTATTTAGATAATTTTAATATGTTAATATTAAAAATAAAATTTAAAAAATAAAAATAAAAATTTTAATATATTTTTAAACAAAAAAAATATTTTAAAAAATAAACTCTACCTCATTTCAAAAATAAACTTTGAAAATGAAACAGCATTCATAGAGACTAACACCTCCAGCAGCGTGTGCACCCCGTCAATCCTAAAAACTAATTCCAATGCCCCTGTTTGAACATCATAGGGGATTTGCCTTGATTGAATGTCTGGTCGTTAGTTGTTGCGATCGACCGGATATTTCCAGTCACAAAACGTCAAGATCATTCCAGAATACATTAAGAACACGGTTGTCCCAAAGCGGAAATCGTTGAAGAGATATGAGAAGACCAATTGCCTCGGCTTTTCACCAGAGGCATTGGAGAAGCTACCTACGAGGCTATCAAAAGTATCCTGTCCAATAAATAGAAACCACAATGTCCACAAAAATTTATTGCACTGGTGAGATTACAATTAAAGTTGACAAAATGGCATTTGGTGTACACGATGTATTGAAAAATTGGATCGTTGTCTATTTGATCTTAGACCAACTCAAGGAAGTCAAAAACAAAACTTCATAGCAGATAATTCTATGAAATTAAAATGAATTTCAGGGGGGTGCATCAGCACACTGAAGATCATGCCAAGATCAGACAACGTCTAAATAATTCATGAATTTCCCTCGGCTTTCTTTTGATATACTTCTTCAAGGCATTCTTTAGCTCTATGAACCTTTGACTGCAGATAAAAGCTCCCATTTTTGGCATTATTCTCAAACAATTTGTCATATTTCTACAAGCAAGCAGCAATTGACATATTGTTAGCAATCATGAAAGATCTGATCTGATGCTGCAACAAAAAGTCGGAGTACAGTTTGATCTAAATATTGATTCCCAATATTTCATGTCTTGGTGGAGAACCAGGCATGATATCTAACTTGTATGTTAATTCCCTAATTTTCACTGTGTCATAAGAATTTTGGAACATTAAATTTAAAAAGCACTAATATCCTATGATGCTCATTTATATTTCCAGGAGATTAGGTTCCATGCAACATATAAAAGCTAAACTAGGATACAAATAACACTTCTTTTTAACCATCTTAAATGCTTGATCCAAATGGATTTGCTTTCTCAGAAATGGACATTTAATAAGGAACAAAGGGATTGAAATAGGATTTCTAAACTTCCTAGAATACATATTGTTCACAAATAATATCTACTTATAGTGTTATGGTTACTAGTATTGTTTTCCACCAAGGACATGCATTCCTAGGGGCTGAAAACATACCTGCAAGATCTCCTCCCATGTTGAATGCTCAGTGATGCCTAGAACTTGCCTGGCCTCTGGTTCAGCCATCATTTTACTTCCTCTTCTAATATTCTGCACTGTTTCGTGGGCAACACCAGATTTTGAAGCATCTGCAATTGGTCAAAGAAGTTGTGAACCAGATATCAGGCAGCTAAATAAAATATGAAAATAATTAAAAGTGAGGCTTTTGGAAGTTGGTGACTCCTAATCTAAGCATCTCCAAGTGCTGAATCTGGAAAGGAAACCATACTTGCAAGTGCCTGACGGTATGCTTGAGCAAATGCCCTCACCATAATTCCAGAGCCCATAACAAGTAAATTAGCAAGCAGCCTGGCAGCCTGAATAAACACATAAAGGCATGTTAGCTACATGATCATTTCTCTTTAATAATCCCCTTTTCAATTTCACTTGAGGCGTACTGGGCCAAAGATCGCTGCCAATCAGAATTGTCTAATGAACCACATAGCAATCTCTACTACTGTTCTCCATGCAAACGGCATACAACATTGGCTTACAATAATAAACCAGCAACCAGTCTTGCTGTGAACAATGAGGCCTTCAGCATTATCCAAAATTTAGACCAGGCGTATATCAGTTAAATAGCATAATCAAATCAAATCATCTCTTGGTTTCTGCAACAGACTATCAAATTGAAGCACAAGGAAAATGTCTTATCTGACTGTACAGTGATTAAAGTGATTAAAATACCTAAATGATGTCAACATATAACAATTACGAAAAGGCAAGATGGTCCATCTCAACCTAGCATGCAAACTGCATGCAACACCAATCAAAAACTGGATGTTATATCATTTTACTGAGATGAGATTATCAAGGGAATTGAAGGCTTCATTTGCGGCTAACATAACCCGACGATATCTGGTGTCTATGCTTCGAGTGAAGTAAAACATTTAGCAACATATCACATAGATTCAATCTCAAAGCATCTATATTTTTCAAGTTATTTCCAAAGTGCCATGCCAATTACCAAGAAGTTGCCATAAGGGAGCCTTCTATCTCTCACCAAAAAAAAACCCTGCACCAAAAGTTAACTTTATATAGAACGAAGGTGGTGAGATTTAGATTACTGACCGTTTTATTATTAAAGCTCTGATATCATGTTAAACTAGAGAACACAAAATAGACACCAAAGTTTGGTAACATCTCTAGATGTTAATGTGTGCAATTGTCTATTATATTTACAAACTGATTATACAATTGTATCTATAAGAGGAGTATTACCCTACTGGACACGTACATTGGGCTTGTAATGTATTAGCTTAAAGTGTAAATACAAGTATATGGCCTAACCTACTGCTGCAGGCCATCTTTCCTCGATAACTAGATAGTGGATTTGGCTAGGCGACTCTAGGAAGCAGCAGCTAAGGTGCTCGAACCAGGCTCTTGTCAGCAAGTCATTCACTTGCTTATCAACAGGCTAATACCACAATAAAGTTATCAACAGTCAAGGATGGATAGGGAAAAAAAATGTGAAAACATGATGTAGGAGCTTTTTTAGAAAAAATAAATATCCTCCTTAGCTAATTTTATTGTTTCCTATTATTTATTATTATGCTTTTCTAGTTTTTTTCTTCCTATTTGAATGAATACTTTTCCTAGTTTATTTTTCCTATTCGGTATTACTAGGGTTTTGTAGTTTTTTCTATATAAAGAATTGTAATAGTTTTTTGGTAAATGGAGACACGGATGAATAAAAACTAAATATTTGGGAGTCTCCCCAAAGTTATGTTACGGTGTTCTTGGTCTTTGAAGATTTTGACTTGTAACAAAGAACAATATAAGGCATGCAAGAGGATAAGAAAGAAAAAAAGAATAACATGATCATAGAAAACGTACCATCAGTTGAGAAGATGTACAATTCCAGGAACAGGAAAGGCTAGAAAGATTATTTAAGAATTCAACAAACCTACAATGCCATAGCAAGCAGTCAAAACACAGATGTATTTCCTTAAGCAAGTTGGAATGTAAAGGCTTTCCATGCTAATAAACGTTTGCATATTTAAGAGAAAACAATCAAACCATAAAAGAATATAAAAAAAAAACAAATATTTTCTAAGAAGATAAACAGTTAACCATAAAAAAGAAGACCAATGTAGTTATGCAATAGCTTTTATCATTAACCTTAAATAAACCATAAATGACAAGCATCATCGATAAACTAGAAGAGCAAAATAAAAATTTGACAAAACAAGTCATTTGTTTAAAAAGTAAAACTCAAATTACCAACAATAATTCTCTCAAGGTAAGAAGAGTGTGTAAAATTGAAAATACACCACAAAACATATCCTTTTACACTGCTTTGCACATAATTATAAAAAATTCCTTGAATGACAATGAAAAAACAAAACAAGGACACTAACCCACAAAGATATTGTTACGATTAATTGTCTTGCAGAGAAAACCAATTCTAAAAGCAGCCCAAGAAGCTAAACCAATCCAAGAGGCCTCCTGAAACATTTAGAATTGAAATAATCATTACCGTATAAAGTATACACAAAGATTCAGCTGATTGAGCCAAGAAATTTTTTTTTTTAAAGCTGGATTAGATAGAAGAAGCAGAAATTCTTACAGGAGAGAATTTGAAGCTGCGACAAAGCAGGTTGTCTCGTTTGAGGTTGTTTGGTTTCTTGCTGAAGGGAGATTAAAAATCAGGGTCTTAAAGTCTTGATAAAAACAAATGTTTCCAGAACGCTAAAAAAAGGCCGGGTGAAAGTAACCCCCAGTGTGGCGGTTACTTTGGGCCCAAACTTTAGGGTCGAGAAAAGTTGTTAGGAAATAGAGAATCTAAACTAGTCCTCCAGATATCTACAAATTCTCACTTGAATCACCAGAGTATGCAATTTATCAATTGGATCCCTAAAGTCCTATATTTCTTCGATTAAGTTAATAAACTCCTTCTAGTTGTGTGCTTCGTGAAATAAAAAAGCATGAATTTGAGGAAAACCTGATGTTTTCCATTAAGAAATATAAATATCTTAGACAAGGAGCTAATCGAAGATTGTGCAATACTTTAGGGACCCATTTAGACAAATCTCTATTTTGAGGATGATTTTATGTTTTCATTAGAGAATGAAACATGTGTGTTAATTTGAAGACCCATTTATTGAGACTACATTCAGAGTTAGTTCATAGTTGAGGGAATGATTTGAGGTTTGATTAAAAAGAATCATGGCTTCTAAATTTAAGTTACTTTCAATATATGTTACTTAAAAATGAATAAACAAGTTAATAAATACTATGATTTTGTATTTTTTCTGTATTTAAAATCGATAAACAAGAATAAGGTGATTAATTAACAAGAATTATCTTCTATTTTAATTTTAATTTGTTAAATTTAAAACTTTATAAAAATGATTCAAATCATTCGGTATAAGATATAATTTGATAAAGAGTCTGAGTCATTAGATTAACTTGTGGATCACCGTATAAATTCAAGTTTGTTTTTTTTATTATTATTTTTTATCAAAACATAAATTTTTCAAAAACATATTCTTGATTTTCACTAATTATAGTTAAATAATATTTATTCAAGTTAACTAGAGCATTCAAATTAATTTAAGGGAGTCAATATCAAATTGATTCAATTTAAAACCTCAGTTGTGGCAAACTTGATAGACTGGAATGAAGTTTAATAAATATGGGCCAAAGATGGTATTTAAAGTTTTGGCAAAACATAAGAATCTCCCCGTAGCCATGATCATGGGCTATCAGATCAATCGATAGAGACCCACAAATTTGCGTGATATTATAATATTTTTTACACGATCGATCTTATCTATTTCCTATTCACAAATCAAAATCTTACACACCAACCTCGAACCTAGATCACCTTCACTATAAAACCCACCATTTTTCACGCACTAGAGGTTACACTTGTTGAAAGAAGAGAGAAATCCCTGAGAGAATGAAGAGGAGCAGCAAAAGCAGCAGCAACAATAATCCGAAGTCTGATGCGAGGAAAGATAGGAAATCAGGGACTGGAATGAGTGGATCGCCTAAGAAAGGAGGCCATGGAGGTAAGTTCACTTGGGTTGGTGATGGCTACTCTAATGCTGAGATTGGGTTCGAGAAGGAAGCTGTGGACGTGAAGGACCCTAACTTTGAAGACCCAGAAGAGATCCAGACTGTTTGACTACAATCACCATCATCGTCGTCATCGCTTAGGTGTCTCTTAAGTAATGATCTGATCACGATGTAGAATAATCCCTAGTTTTATCGTTATATAAATAAGTTTTATTGGGATCTTTCTTGTTTATATTTGCAAAATAACAATTCTGGTTGAGTTTATTATAGTCTCCCTGCCTGTTAAAATGCCCTGATTTTCTCTTTAATCAGCTCAATAATTTCTTGTGTGTATATATATATATATCTTTGGTAAGATTCCAATTAATCTAAACACTAATTATGTTTATTCTTATTCCCTGTTCATGTTATCTCTATCATTTTAACTAAATATGTTTTTATTCTTTTATTCTTTCTTGTTTGAGATTCGTTGCTTGCTTGTAGAAAATGACCCCGATTATCAGGTTAAGATTTTATGGAATTTCTTTTTTCTTTTAACTAAGGTAAATCTTGACTAATCATGGTCAACATCAATGTAATTAAATTGATTAGGTCATAAATCATGATCATCAACTGAGTTAGCAATTAATCTAGGTTCTGAATTATGGGATTTTTACATAGATTTATCGGACTATGCTTGGTCTTACAGTTATAGTCAAGCATTCCACTCTCTTTGAATTTATTTTATTTTATTTTATATAATCGTGGGCTTTCATTGCCCAGCACATTCAAATCTTGATTCAATGGAGTTTAACTTTCGTGGATTGGTCTTGTGGAGCTTGTGTTTAAGCCCTCTTGGCATGGTCATGGACCTCATGGTCGCCGATTTCTATCTTCGGTTTCTGTTTTTGAAAATAACTTTTAAATATCGGAAAATAAAGGTAGTGATACTTGGAAGAACTGGTAACTTGGGTCATTAAAACAAAATGAAAAAACCTGAAAATTATGAAAAAATGTTTTTATTTTTATAAAACAGAAATAAAAATATGAAACGGCAACAATACCCCACATTTAATGTTAGATTCTTTTGATTTTAAAAGTAGACATTATATGTGACTTTATCTAAGACTATTTTAAATATTCCTTCCATCCCAAAGTTATTAAATCACCTCCAAGTCCCGTTATATGGTAGACAGGTTAATTGGATTAACACAAGTTAATCCAAAACATTTTTATGAAAAAAATTTAAAAGTAAAGTCAGTTTTTAATTGAGTTATGTGTTGATTCGCTGGAGTGTTAGAGTTTAATCTGGTTAATTTCCATCTAAATATTTTTTTAAACTCTGCCTGAGCTAGGTTCTAGATTGACTTGCTAGGCTGATCCAAGCTAAATCTAATAACAATGCATTATATTCACCCATAATAGAAGAGAAAAAAACATAATTTATTCAATGAAATTTTTTGTGTGATTGAATCACTATAAAATGTTATCGTGTAGATGGGGTTTGTTATTTACCAAATTTTGGTTTTTGATTTTCAAGCTTTATTTTCAAATATTGATTTTAATGATCTTACAAGGTTCAAGATGTGTTTGGAGTGATTTTGTAGGGGTTAAAATAATAAGAAATGATTAAAAACTAGATAGATAGTCTGCGCTACACCGCAGACCAGGTTAAATTAATTTTTATTTATATATAAAAAATGATGTTTAAATGATATTAGTGTTTTTGAAGAAGGAAGGAAAATATAAGATCCGAGTTATTGACTTGACTTAGTTTAATAAGCTCATTCAATTTAACAATATAATAAAAAATATATATATCAATAATGAATAAAGCAAAAAATAAATTAGTCATAATTAACTATAGAAAATAAGCTATTAATATCATATTTAGAAGAAGAAAAAAGAAAAGCCATTTGAAGACACTGTCGTTCCATTATAAACACTACTTTACCACTAGAAAAAGCTCATAGTGGCAGTTCTAATTAATGCCACCGTGAAAAACTGCATGATGACACCGAAAAAAGCTATAAGATTAATTACTTGGAAAACAAACCAAATAAAATGTCATGAAGTGAGCATCTTATACTTATATTTAATCAATTAATTTAATTTAATTAAAAACATTTTCTTTTAAAAAGCTAAATTTAATAAAGAATGACAAATAAAAGGACTAGAGATAAC
>Ga0325405_1001765_pt1 | contig 22136 bp, 11 predicted proteins | sample PopdelMetagenome_21_FD_205663 | JGI IMG/M metagenome (GOLD analysis project Ga0325405, IMG submission 205663) | Populus deltoides microbial communities from Bellville, Georgia, United States - Xylem-Control-R2 | ecosystem: Host-associated > Plants > Phyllosphere > Stem > Wood/Secondary xylem...
TAATTTAATATCGTGTGGACCTATGGCCCACGTATCAGATATTAAACTGATAAGAACAGATACTACACTTGATCTTAGCCAAAAGGCCGAGAAAGGTATGATTTGTTTGGCTTTCAGCTTTCGTTTATATACACGACTCGTCTCGCTTACATGGTCTCTTTAGCCGATGTGGGACTATCGAAACGCATTAACATGGCTTGTAACTTGTAAGAAAAACCAAGAACCGGCAGTTTTTCTCACTTGCAAATTGCACAAATAAAAAGAGAATTTCTCTCTTTTGGATGCCTTCCAGTGTCGAGCAATAGATTAAGAAGCAGAATCACTGGTTTTTGGCTAGAAGGTGGCGATCTTGCTGTCAATATCAAGGCCATGTTGGTCATGTATGGGCTAAAGCTGTTAAACGACTGTCTTTTTTAAGCTAATAAAGCTGCTATAGGAAACAGTGTAGGTAAATTTAAGAGGCTCCCAATTGGGGTCCAGTAAACAAATTTGCGGCAGAGGCATATTTGTTGGTGGGTTATCTCAAGAAGGCAAGTAAAACGTTTGAATTGCGATTGTCATGCTCATATCATCAAGAGAAGGTATCTTCCTTGTTAACTTTCCTTTGATTTCTCAGTAATTAAACGGCTAATTGGTGTTATGGTAATGCATGCCGTTAAATTGGATAGTCTGTCATAGAATACTTGATTACTGAGAAAGTGGCGGGATGGGAGAGTTAAGTTGAATTTATCGTTTCAGTAGAATGAGAAAACTGCAAGCATAAATCTTCAAACAAAATTTTTGGCCCCTCTTGCTGCTAAGAACTATTGAAGTTATTGTAACTACGAAGGAATTGTTTTAAGGTTGGATGCAATGCTATTGATCAAGGACACATTTGAATTAGATATGGGCATGCACAATAACTAATCAGCCGAAGTAGCTAAAAGAAGCTAATCAAGCAGAAGCAAGTACACGGCTTATTTGATAATATTCCAGTTAAGAAGATTTGATAATTGTGAAGACTTGCAATGTTTGCATCTGAAAGGAATTTTAGGGAAATAAAACTGCACGCCAAGGTGTGAGTTCTGAAATATTAGGGCACAAGATGGGGATGACAAGAGCCACAGAGACAATTATACATAATCAATATTCGAACAGAGCACTCTGGTACGAAAATATCTAGTAAATGTTTTTGCCTGATGGATACATAAAAGTGGGCAGTTCTGAATCTTCTGATGGTATTAAAACTCTACTTAATGATTGTTTATCTTAATAGCCTTTCTTTTTGTGGGCTTCTCTTCATACTTCTTTACATTAAAACGAGCCTTTTTTTCCCCTTCTGATCGGTCATCATGCTGGTAAGTTAAGCTTTTGCAGGTTGCATAAATGCTTGCACAAGTTAGTCTAATATGCTTTTCTTACAGTTAGCTTTCCTGTGTGTGTTTTAGCTCCTTCTTTGCATTTTGGAGTCATGAGGATGTGATTTTGAGTAATGGGATCAAATTAAACTAGCAGCTGTTTCCAATCCAGCAGAAGAGTTTTTATTGTGACGTTTCATCTTCCCCATTTTGCCAAGTTTAACTTGAGATATTAACAAATTCCGTGGGCATTGGATTTAGGAACTTCCAATAGTTGCAAATGGTTTCGGTACAGTGAAAACTTACAGCAAAATGAAACAACGGCCTAAGAAGTGCCATATGTGGACGATGATGGTTTCAATCTAGAATCATGTGTTTTCTGTAACAAATACAATAGAAGAGCAAGTGGCCATGTACAAACCTCGACCTATCCATTCACAAATCTTTTTTTCATTTGCTGCTTTTATTAGGGAGAATTAAAAGCTAAACAATTTTGATTTCATATGTTGTTTTGTAAATAAAAATTGACATCGTTTCATTTCTTTTGTACAACAATCCTTTTGTTTGAAGATGATCATCTGACTGTCCAGTCTTCCTTGCCAAAATGTTTGAAAGTGGCTGCGCTATAACTAAATAGAATTGCATTTACTTGGAGCAAGGAGCATATGTCTGCTGAGTGCTAGTTTTATCAAATACTAAATAGAATTGCATTTACTTGCATTTAGGCGATCTCATCTTTAGATTAAGCTATTGGGTTAAGATGATTCTTTGATGCTATAAAATATAATATAATTTATATTATTCTCTAACACACCTCCTCAAGTGAAAGCTCGAAAGCCCTTTAAGCTTCAAACTTACATAAGCCCACTTTACCTTGTACTTGATTTTTATCAAATAAATAGGGATGGTGAGATTCGAACTCGTGACCACTTGGTCATCAAGGCTTTGATACCATATCAACAAATCATCTCAACCCAATAACTTAAACTATTAGGTAAGATCCCAAAATATAATTTATATTATTTTCTAATATATGCACATCATTTTTATCCTTGATTTCGTTTTTTATTTATTTTTTGTCCTGTTTTATTTTCATTGCTTGCCATATATGCGAGAACAATCTTCAATTGCTTTAGTGTCCTTTTAGCTATGATGGTAGATGGTTGGTGCCAGGGACTCAGGTTTGGGAACTCGAAGGTCAGCTAATGAGGGCAGAGGTGTACCTGTCCATTGCAACAATGAAATGCAATCGGGGCAGAGATGGTTATATTAAAGAATTATCATTTTACGTAAATACGCAGCTAATTAGAATTCTGAACTGTCAAAATCGTCAACTTTTTCCTAAACGCTCATTTCAGCTTCTTACATTATTTAAAAATTCTAACACAACTTTCAGTCATGCAGGGAAACCAAAATTAGATCAGGGAGTGTACCTCTACTCCAAGCTGTTGAGTTTGTGGAAGCTCCAGGATCGTTGTTATTCCACATGCTTACATGGTCATTGTGCAATCATTCCTGGAAAACGCACATGCTCACCACTCAAGTGCCATGACCATCGTAGAGAGAGATTTTACACAGAGATGCAGAGAGTTATTCTTAGAGAGTTTTTTAGACTCAAGTTCTGATCCATGTACTGGCTAGTTGGTTTTCCTTTTGAAAACTAGCTAGCAAGTTCATGGATCGGAACTCTCAGTCTGAAAAAACTGATGAGCTGGTTTTTTATTGGCAAAGTTCCCGTTGATTTAGAGGACATAATCCTGCATTATGCAGTACATGATCATGATATTACCTTTTCCCTCTGTTATGCATTGACAGTCATCAGTTTGCACATGTATTAGAGTCCTTCTTGCTAGTGGATTCTATATTTACATGTATGACAAATGCAATGTTTTTCCTCGAATTCGCTTCAGATTGGAAAGCAGAAGTTAGGGCATCGTGGGAGTATGTATGCATGCTCATTATGCCCCTACTGATGCCTGCATATAATTGGTAGAAAACTGCATGCAGGTAATGTATGGGCAAATTTACCTTGGATTTTATGTCCCTGATGACCTGAGGTAAAAACAGTAACAAGGACCGATGTCCCTGATGACCTGAGGTGAATGTGATCATGGTCAACGGTGCTCCTAGCTAGGATGTCAAATGTGTGTTGGATGCAGAGCCAGCTTGGTTTAATTTTTTAATGCTCGCATCAGTGCCTATTCCATGATGTTTCCATTTTGTAATACACGCACAAACCCTTCAATTTTGTGTGCATCTAGCAAAACTGTCTTTCATTATCTTAGTTAATGTCTTGTAGGTTTGTTTTCAGGTGGTAAGGTTGTTGCCTTAGCAGTCCATCTCAAGGGTTGCGCATGCATATCACTCTCATACATGCTAGCTACCTTAATTCTCGTAATGTTTGTCTTGTAGTGGATGACAGTACTGTCTTGAATAAATACACAATAATTATATATGTGATCGCTACTGACTTAATTATCTTACACTGTCTGAATTTTGCTTTCAATGGGTTATATTAGTTGCTTTCATAGCATTTGACTAGCTAGCTAGACACAGTCAGGCCTGTGACAGCAACAAAGGCAATGCCTGTCTCCACCATTTTGACTTTTGCTTTTCTTTAATTTGGAGTTAATGTATATATACTTCTTCTGTCTGGGATTTAGTGTCAATAAATGCACATTAGACTGATCTGAACTGCTGCATGACACTGCCTGTACAGGTGGTTTACATGCAAAATTCGAGTTCTGATTTTATCTGTAATAGTCGAATCGAAGAAACAACTTCTTAGAAAGATTAAATAACAAAAGCTGAAACTGCATGCAAATTTTATCCTTTTAGAGAGAGAACGTATGATTGGACTCTCTTATATATGATTTTAAACTGTGTTTCAATTCGCGAAACTACGGTGAATGGTGGGGGCTATGACATCTCAAACTTCAGAGAAAATTTTACATTTTAGTGTTAGAATTTTGAACATGTTTAATTATAGTCTTCAATTTTATATATTATACACCCAAATTAAAATCAATTATTTTCTTATCCATCCCCCAATTTGAAGTTTTTGATTTAAGTTTAATCAAAAAATAATATAATATCCTAATGAAACGAACTTGTATAAATATTATTATCTCTAATAGCAACAATTATATATATATATATATATAGTTTGTAATGTTAAGGGTATTTTAATTTGGACTAACAATGGAAGGGGGAGGGTTTGTAGTTTCTGATTCATTAATTTCTTGGTGTTTGACTTGTTTTCGTGTTTGTTATAGAAGTAAAAATAGCTTTGACTCTTCTTCATTGTATTTTTATTTATTTTCTTTTAAATTATTTTTTATAGCTAGATTCACCGTTTAATTAAATCCTTAAATATTATATAAAATAAAACCAATTACTATACAAAAAAACATATATACAGAAAAAGAAGGTATTTTTTTTTGTCTTAAATTGAAATAAGGAAAACATGATCATGCCTGCCTGCTTATGTTTTTTTATCTTTTTTTTTTCATTAATCTCTCTTTTTTCTTATTGTTCTCTCTTGTTTTTACTTGCCTGCTAAAGCGTCATAAAATCTATAGATATTCAAAATTTGATATCTTGCGAAGCGATTAAAATCTCTACAAAAATTAAGAGAAACTCAGGTGTAATTTTTTTTTTCTTGAAAAATAAGTGACATTAATTCCATGAAAATATTTAGTTTTTAGGATTTTCACAAATCTTGTAAGGAAATTTTTCTTATAGACTAGAAGTAAAAAGGGGGTTATGACAATAGCCAACTCTCCGGTGGTATTCCCCCTGGCTACGTATACGTACTATCACAAAATCTAATATATATATAGTTCGATCATGGGAGCATAAATTAAGCAGAAGTAGTTGTGCCTGAAATATCATAGCCAAATCGCCAAAGCCTGGCATGCATGCTTGGTTCTGGTTTTGTTTTCTAGTTCACAAATCACACAACTAACTAATTATGCCAGGAGACAAGTAATTACAATGATAAATCCCAGCTGGGGGACAAAATTAACACACGAGGTTTTGCTAAAACACGAAGGCAACAACTGCAATTATCATTGAAACATAAAGATAACAACACATACAACATAAGATGTGTCCAAGGAAACAACTATTTGACAAGGATAATAACTCGCACTTAACACAACGACGTCCTGTCTCAGATAGTTCACTAAAACACCAAACCAAGCAAAAACATTAAGCTCGTTATTGACTTAAGGGGATGGTAGAGTCGAGCCACCAGCACCACCAGCTGCACCTCCTACACCACCAAGACCACCAGTGCCAAGGCCAGTAGCACCTCCAACCCCTCCATATTTGCCAATGCCACCAAGGCCACCAATAACTGGCAGACCACCAATGATACCAGCGTAACCTCCCATTCCAGCAAAGCCACCAACACCACCATAGATGAAATTTTTTTTGTCTTTAAGGCCAGTGCTGCTAGCAGGTGAATCGGCAGCTGGTGCACTAGCATGCAATACTTGCTCTTCATTAGGGACAACATTATTGCTATCAAGATCAACATCACTTGGAACATTACGTGCTGCAGTTGCATGCACAAATGCTAAAACAAGCATAAAAATCACAACCCAGCTAGCCATCTCCCTCCCTCTCTCTCTCTGATATACTTTTGAAGCAAGTGTTGTTGCATGGATGTGGATTTTATAAGGATTTGAAGGGTGGGTAACGGTTGAGGATAATAAAGGGGTTACAGTTAATGACAATGATACATAGCTCTCGTAATCTCGAAAAGGGAAATTCTTTGAAATGAGAACCAGAGAGTTAGGTGAATCAAAAGTAGTAAAATTTACTGCTAGAAAGAAGTTTTTTTTAGAAAATAAATTCTGAAAAAAATGAATTCCGAAAAAATATTTTCTAATATTTGGTAGTGAAATGAAAAATAAGTTGGAAAACATTTTCCAGTATTTGGTTATGTCATGGAAAATGAGCTGGAAAATAACTTATTAATGGTTTATTTTTCTCAAGTTTATTAAAATAATAAAGAACAAATCTTACAAATTAAAAAATTAAATGAAAATGAAATTGAAAAAAAATATAATTTCATAAATTATCTCAAATAAAATAAATAATAATCAAAATAATAGAGATCAAATCTAAAAAATTAAAAAAATAAATAAAAGATGAAGAAATTAAAATAATAATAATTAACATTTCATAAATTATTTCAAATAAAATAAGTAACAATCAAAAGAATAAGGACCAAATTTGATAGATAAAAAATTTCAATAAAAAAATGATAAGGAAAAAGCAAATAGCAATTATAAAAATAAGAACCAAAGTTAATATAAAAATTAAATTTTAAGAAATGAAATTGAAAAATAAATATTCAAAACAAATTATATATAGCAATCAAAAGTTTGAGGATCAAATTTGATATAATCAGCAAAAATTGACATTTCTAAATTTTTCACAATTTCCAGAAAGTGTTTTCCGTTCAAATTTTCTAGGAAAACACTTTTCTGAAAACCAAGCTAAATTTTTCTTTGACTGGAAAGTGTTTTCCATTGACCAACTTTTCTAATGGCAAACAAACACAGGAAAGTTTGGAAAGTGATTTTTCGGAAATCACTTTCTGGAAAACAAACAGCCAAAAGGAAAAACATTTTCCTGAAAACCAAACTGAATTTTTCTTTTGACTGGAAAGTGTTTTCCGTTGACCGAAAAGTTTTTTCGTTGACCGAAAATTGTTTCCGTTGATCAGAAAATGTTTTTCGTTACCCAAACTAAATTTTTTTTTTTACTGGAAAGTGTTTTTCATTGACCGAAAAATATTTCTGTTAATAAAAAAATATTTTTTTATTAACTAACTTTTCTAATAAAAAAAATTTTAAAATTTTAAAATTAATTTTCTAGAAATTAGTTTTCATAACCTTAAGGAAGTCATGTGTCATGTCATCCAAGTGAATTGCCAGGTTTGTCTGTGGTGTTAAGCCTCATTAAACACTGCCAATACATATATTTTTGTCCTCTGGGACAGGGTACGGATTAACAGATTCCGAAACGATTATCCTTCATATATATATATATATATAATTTTTTAAAATGGATCGTATAAAGATAACTATATAGATAAAAATCTGAATTAATTATAGCTTAGTTCTGCAATTTAGCAAAAATATTATTTCATCTCTAAATAATTGGGCCACGTAAAGAAAGTATATCGGGAGGGTTCAAACAGTTTTTCGAATAAAGAAATATTTAAGCAAATAAGTATTTTCCATAACTATGTAGTTTTAAACCCTGATAACGTTCTTGACATGCTAATCTTAATCCTATTATTAAAGAATGTCTTGATGAACATATGGACCAATCACGCTAAAATTAAGTTTTAAATAATTTTTATTGTTAACAATCAACGAAGAAATTATCAAGCATAGCAAACCCTCCCACCCCTCAGAAAAGAAGAAGAAGAAGAAGAAGATTTTTCATGTGTAGAGAAACTCTTTCTCCAAAATAATGACTAATAAAAATATAAAAAATCCTATTCCTAAGAAGAAAACGCAGAAATCTTCAAGGATTGCTAATTAATTTTGATGCACCAACGGCTCCTGATATGGAAGCATATTCTCTAGAGAAAAGACTCAAGAGAAATTTTTATTGTTAACAATCTTCAAGGATTGCAGTAAATATTATATTATGTGAACCTGCAGTCATAAAATGTAGAAATTTTTCTAGGATTGCTATTGTATGGCTAATTAAATCATATAATATAGAAATTAAGCTATATATGGAAAAGGTGAATATGCCAATATAATTACTGCAGGGGATATAAATATATGGAAACCCTGCTGAACCTCTCAAGAAATATAAAAGGTGTTCTGTACTGTGTACTGATACAAAAAACTCACCTACACTACCATCGCAGAAAATCATAGATCGAGGTGAACAAATGGCTGGAAGACATTCCTCTGTCAAGATATCGATCATCGCAATCATGGTCATCGCTCTCCTCTTTGCAACAGGTACACACACACACACACACACATAAATATATATAGAAACTGAAGCTGTTGCTTATGTTTACTTATCTGTGAGATATGTTCCTGTAAAATTTTGTGTCTGTCTCGTAATTAATCCTCTTACAACTTCACACAGTGAACTAACATCCTTTTCTAGATCACACAAACAGTAATTGGTCAAGAGATTACATATAATTATAATAATTAAATCTATCAAACAGCCAACTTTCAAAACAATTAATCTCTTTTGCAAGACTCGTGCAAAACCTCGTTTGCTGCGTGCACTGGAACAATTAAAACTTGAGGACCTCGCTCAAAGGCGTAAAGGGTTGGTTCTCATGAATCTTCTGTTCAGATGATGGACTAACAACGAAATATGCAAAGCTAGTGAAATCTTGAGGTATAGGGTTCCCGTGGCTTGTAAAAATGCCCATTTATTTTTTTATTAAACTATAATTCAGTCCCTGTGTTCTTTTATGATTTGTAAGTTAGTCTTTTCTAATTTGAAACTCGTAAGATATATAGTCTCTTGATCAAAGTTGAATGTTAATTATTTTTTAAATTTATTTTGAATTTTTTCTCTATAGTAGGTGAAATTAAAGATTTTGATTATAAAATTTAGGACATTAATTTTAAGAAAAATATAATTAAGTTATCATAAGATAAAAAAAAAACCAATAAAAGGACTAAATAACAAACAAATATGAAAATTGGGATTCAATAATGGGTTTTTAAAACCAAAGGATTAATTGATTATTTTACTAAAAACAGTGAGATTAAAAATATTTTTTTTTTTAGAGCACCCAATTATCCTTGAAGAAAAACTATCATATTGACATGTGTGTGTGTGTATTTCCTTGTGGAAGTTAGAAAATTATTGTTCTCCTCTTCTCTAAATACAATCAAACTCTTAACAATAGAAGATTATGTATATGTTTTCAGAGAGAGAGGAAAAAAGAAAAAAACGCTTACTGATGCTTTGCTTGCAGGAGAGGCTGCGCCGGTTTGCGTAGAAAGATGTGGAGTCCATCCTGACTGTAACGCCTTCTGCAATCGTCTTGGTTACAGAGGAGGCCAATGTCTTCCACCAGTTTACATACAATGTTGTTGCAATCGGTGATGGATTGTTGTTAGTGGTAAGACAGATTTGTTGTAATGCCATTCTCAAGGAATAAAACGGGATGGTTATAATGCCATTCTCAAGGAATAAAATTCATTATTCGTCTCTTATATTTTTTTCACCTTGCTAACTTTTGCTGTGTTTTATTCCCAAATATATATTAAAAAAAAAGGGAAGAAAATATAAGAAGGTATAGAAAAATTACGTGTCCAGTGCTATGATGCATATTGGAATAAAATGTTTTTTAACATAAAAAATAATAATTAAGCATTATTAGCATGTTTTCGGGTTTAGTTTTATCATAGTCAAGCCAAACCTAAAATAAATCTTATTGAGCCAAAATAAAATCTGGTTGGGTTCAGTTTGACCAAGTCAAACTAAACCTAGTATTGAACTAGGTTTGATTTTGGCAAAACCAGGCATCAAAATAGTCCAGCTAAGCATTAAATTACATTCGATTATGGTCAAACTCAGCCCAAAAGAAGTGCAACCAAGCCCAAGGTGGGCTTGGTTGGGTTTGGTTTGACCGGGTCAAACCAAACTTTATTTTGGGCTAGTTTTTACCCAAAAAAATCTAATTGAAATTTGTTTTGAAACTCAGCCCAAAAGAAGTGCAACCAAGCCCAAGGTAGGCTTGGTTGGGTTTGGTTTGACCGGGTCAAACCAAACTTTATTTTAGGCTAGTTTCTACCCAAAAAAATCTAATTAAAGTTTGTTTTGATTGAATCGAACCAAACCTTAATGTTGGGCTAAGGTTTGACCATGATCAAACCGAGGGCCAAGCTTAGCTAAAACTCGTAATATATTTTTTCTTATTTTCTTTTTGAACCCTTGTCATCAAGTCCCCAGAAACGAAGTTATGATAAGAAGGTATGGACCGAGCCATGGAGGAGAGATGTCCAAACAATTTGACCTGGCACTCCTCAGCTCACTTACTATTCAGGTTAAGCCTCTACGGATGAATTGATAAGCTATGGAAGCTTGGAGAAAAAGGTGCACAGAATGTGATCCAATTCTCCCGGAAATTAAACAAAGAATGACCCGCGAAAGATGGATCACCACAATGGAGGTAACCGACCAGAGGGCTGAGAAGCATTCCAGAGACTGACAAGTGGAAGTGGTTTCATTAGGACCTGTGAAGTAAATTAACCTTGCTGGTTTTCACTTGGAAAGGAGAACAACAATCAAAAACTAGCTTAGCATAATTAGCATACCAAGAAGATGTCAACCCTGAAAATTACTTCGATGCTTTCCAAATTCCTTACTGCCAGAGGGAAAACGACAAGCATTGGGAGCCCGAGCCACCGTGTTTTTGTCACTGCCACTTCTAGACCACTGCAAGTGAGTTGCCTGTAATTTCTGGCATATATAAACATGCTTGTGTGTACCTGTGTGTACCTGTGTGTCTGGACAATTTTGTTCAGTTTTTTGTTCACAGTCATTCATATTTTATACCTTAAAAACGTGTAAGAAAGAGATTAGTTTTCTCGTACAAATTTTCTTCAATTCAATAACATTCTTGGATTACGATACATTGGTACAACAATGGCATGTTCCACTAAACCCGTAGAGAAGACAATGTGTGTGGTCTCTAACCAATTCAAATCCTGAAATCCACCCACTTTTTTCACTGAAAATTACAAAGAAAACAAACGGGCCATGCTTTTGATTAACTAATTATAACACATCATGATCGATCATTCATTTTTACAACTTGTGTATGAAAGATTCGGAGTATATAGTGCTTTTTTCCTCCAAAAAACTTAACATGATCTACAGGACAAAAAGGATAAACAGACAGCAGAGGCATGTCAGAGTGTAACAGAGGCAGCAGAATCAGTTAAAGATGGTGCAAGATCGGTGAAGAAAGCTGCTGAAACTGTAAGAGCAGTGTTAATGAACATCATCTGTACAGAAATGTGCATATATATATAGACTTCAATCAAAAGAACGTATTAATTGTGCATAAATTATAGAGAATATTAATAAATCTGTTATTGTTTTGTGCGAGATGATCAGGTGACAAATATGAGTAAGGAGGTGACAAAAAAAGTATCTGAAACTGCAGAAGCCATCACAGACAAGGCTGCTTCAATTATCAAGGAAAAAGTAGTTGGCAAGTAGATTGATGCTTGCTGTCATGATCAAGAACACAAAGAGACTAATATTTTCATTTCTATTAGTTTCTTAATTCCTTCCAACTTTTTGTAACTTGCCTTTTCTCAAGTTGATAAATGTTCGATTTTCTCTGTTTTTTACCTTCTTAATTTAATTTTCTCTGGAATACTAACGTAGACATTATAATAAACTAAAGACCTTAAGCTAGATGAAACGCCTCTTGCGACGTTCGTGCATGATCTTGGGTTTAGATGCTCTGTTTCTGCTTCAAAATATATTAGGGCCAGGTGAGCTATGGCTGTATCATCAACAATATCATCTTATACCTAGAACTGAAGTTGCTGCAATAAACATGCATGGGCCGGCAACGTTTAGTGGCACCAGGACATGGCTAATTAAGTGATCCTAGGTGGGAATTCTGTGAACGGGCAGACACTACATCATCTAAGCCGACGACGTCCATGCCCAATTAAGTGATTGAGTTGAGAGTTATTACCATCTGTCATTAGAAACACCATATAAAGACAAAGTAACCCTGCAATATATAGAACAGACGAGTTACATTATGCGGCAATATACAAGATGGTGCGCGCGCTTCAGCATTGCCAAGTCTCCCCACTGCCTGGCACCGTCTCTGAGAAGTCACTACCTTCAACCTTTATTGATCTTATGTATTTGCATATTTTTCCTATCCAACAACTCTTCTTTTTTGAATTCCCCACTTCTGAGGATCATTTTCATCAATATGTCATTCCAACCCTTAAGCATTACACTTTCTGTCACTCTCAAACACTTCTTCCCTTGACTGGAAACTTGGCATTTCCTTCCAATTCCAGCAAGCCTGAAATTCGTTAAAAGAATGGCGACTCGGTCACACTAATCTTTGCTGAGTGTAGCAATGATTTTAACCATCTTGTAGAAAATTATGCTAGAAATGCATCTGATTTCCATGATCAGATGATCTTCTAGCTCAACTTCGCCAGGGTCCATGTTAAACGACACGCTGTTATGGTGCTACCATCTCAAATTTCATATATAAGGTCATGATCAGGAGGAAAAGAAAAACTTTTAGTGGTTACTACCATGCTACGATGGGGCTCCTGTCAGAGATCTTAAAAGGGCTTGAGCTTGAAACTATTTTTTGGTGGCCATATATATTTTTCAATTTCTCTACTAGGAAGAATTAGCCGACCATTAGGCCATGAATAAATTCGTCAGCTAAAGTCGTACGCTCATATGTGTCGTAGTTTCATGTTAAATTTACTTTCTCACTTCTTTTTTTCTTCAGTCAATAGGCGATCTCTAGCAACTTTTCATTTCTTATGAGCAAGTTTTCACTCTTCCTTGCGCGTACATCGTCCTTTTTTGAGTCGGCCTCACTCTGCTTCTCAAACATTAAAAAAAAAAAAAGAAAACTCTCACCCAGACTGCAGAACACTACTCTCGATCCGATAATGATATTATTAACCAAGCAAATCATGGGGGAGAATGAAGTCAAGTCAAATATCTCTATTTTACAGGCCAGGATGAGCCTAAACTCGATTACGGGAAGGCAACTAACTAAATCTGTCTCCGTATTAAATTTCAAGTACAAGAGTTAACACTGATTTCCAATCAGGCCAGACCCAATCCCATAAAAGTCTCTAAGATCATTCACGGGCCTTTTTCCTTTTCTCTGATAATTTGAGACCGAGTAAAAATTTTCAGTCCGTCTTCGTAGTTATAAATCTATCTAACTCATAAATTGGTTTAAGATTAGAGCTGCTTGGGTTGAATAGATTTAACACCGAACCCATTTCTAATTCAATCTTATTCGAGATTAAAGAGGAACTGTGGACCAATTTATGTTTCAAAATTTGAAAGACGCATCTTCTAGATTGCAAATATTGATATTAACATGAGTTTCAGATAATTAAAAGAATAATTTACATATCACTAGTTTGTTTTTAAACGGTAATGGTTTAGTGTCATGAAATAATTTCGCCTAAAAGGGCAAGAAGGATGGCAGAAAGGACCTAGCGAAGCAACGAAACTGGGGTTGAAGGGAAGCATCAAAAGTGATGAGCAATGTCCAGTTCTTTAGTTTTTTTTTTAACATGGATATTCGTGTTAGCTTGCACGTACCTCGATTAATTTTACGGATTTTGAAGTTAACGACTATATAAGCCTCTAGTTGTCCTGAGATTTATAAGATTTGAATTAGTGATCTTTAAAGAGCAAATCTAGAACCTAACTAGTTAAGTTAAACATATCAGGATTCCAGTTCTATAGTTCTTCATCTTGCCAGTGATGGTCGTGGACTCGTGGTCTATCTCTTGAGGCACAAAAACTCAAAGAGCAGCTGCAGATCAATTATCCAGTAATAACAAGCATAAGATGAAATTATGAGGCCATGCATTGGGCCACGTGGTTGCCTATGATAGTGCAGGACACAAACTACAGTCTTCACTGCTGATGATAGTGCAGTCCTTTCCAGGCGTAAAGTTGTGCCTTTGCTAAAGTAGCTCGGCAGTCTAAGATCTTTGGAAAGGTACAAATGGACTGTGTGCGAATTTGGAATCTAATTCTTCGATGTTAATTGCCCAACTGGGAAATGAGAAAAAGGTTAAACCCAGACCCCGTTTATGCACGGACAGGGTGCCTGGTCATGAAGGGAATCAGAGACCCAACCCATCATGAGACCCACCCCATTGGAGTTTAATGGTCAATCCAATGACTTGATGTTTGAGTCGGTCAATCTTTTGTGAACTTTCCACTTGATAATTCCTTTCTATCCATCCTAGAAATGTCTTAATTTGAATACTCTTCTCACTACTCAGCTTTCTATACTCTCTCCAGTGAACCAGAAAGCAGTCCCAAGTCTTTGCTCAGCCAGCAGCAGGGCCCCTGGAGAAACCTGAGCAACTAAGAAGAGATGCTAGCTTGGTGCTGGGGTCCAATAGACATGGCCTTAAACCCATCAATTAAAGACCAATTGTCCAATGATATGATGTAATGTTTATCCATCTGGTTTTCCAAGAAGCTGATCACTTATCCTGTAATTTTATTGATCTTTATTCTATCACTGTCTATGCTATCTATAAATTGGGACTTAAGATTTGTAAGAAAGCAGAAGTTATTCAGTGTCAACCTGACCCTTGTGGAGCATTACAGTACCAAAAGCTAAAGCCTGCTATTATATTGGCTCTATTCGTTGTACTTCATGTAGTAATAACGAATGCTATTGACGTTTCCATCTTTACATTATAAAGAACAAAGAGTTTCAAACTGACGAAACATATAAGAAACAAGCTTCTCCTCTACATAGTTTTGTGACCATTCATATTTCTCACTTGAAACCTGTTTTGGAGTTAGAAGACGATGAGTATAGTAACGAGGAAACAGAGAAACTTGAGTTTTTGCTCTTTGGATACAGACTTTGCGTTACTGGCTTTGATGATGATGTTGCTGGAACTACTCCACTCGATTTCTTATTTTCTTGATTATCAGTTGCCGGTGATCCCTTAAGGAGCACGTCAACCTTTGCATACTCCTCTCTTTCATGTTTGATCTCCTTAAGCATTGCAGCCACGTCTTTCATATTTGGCCTTTCATCAGGGGATGAATTTACACACAGCAAGGCGATGCCTAATGCTTGCATCATTTCTTCAATTTCTGACGCCGGTCGAGGGAGTAGGCTTGGATCTAACACCTCAATCCCTCCCCTCTTCTGTCTCACCCAATCCACCACATGTAGTCCATCTGGTATTGTTGGATCAATCGGTTGCTTGCCTGTCAAGACTTCTAATACCACCACACCATAGCTATAAACATCACTCTTTTCTGTGATCTTCATCATGTATCCATATTCTGCATACAAACGAGAAATATTAGTGCAGGATTGTATATATCAAAAAGGACATATGAGAACTGAACTGTAGCAAGAGGACTTACCAGGAGCAATGTATCCGTAAGATCCAGCAACTGTATTGGATGACCGGGCAAAGTCACCATCATCAACAAGCTTGGCAAGGCCAAAATCAGCAATGTAAGGCTCAAATTCAAGGCCAATGAGGATGTTATTAGCCTTGATATCCCTATGAACAATTGGAGGGACACAATCATGATGCAAATAAGCAAGACCTTGAGCTGCTCCCAGCAAAATTTGGTATCTAAGTTCCCATTCCAATGCATTTCCTGTTTTTTCATGGAGGAGACTACCCAAGCTTCCATTAGGCATATAATCATACATAAGCAATCTTGTATTTCGATTCCAACAACAACCCAAGAACCTAACAATGTTCTTGTGCCTGATGGAACCAAGTGTTTTCACCTCTGTCGAGAAGGAATCACGGACACTACATTTTTCATCATTGCATCCGTTGGATGCAGCCATTGTATTTGGCCAAAGTTTCTTCACTGCAATTACTTCACCGTTGTCCATATCAGCACGATAAACAACCCCGGAACATCCTTTCCCAATTACGTTGGTATCCACCAGGCATCTCAGTATTTGATCGACCGAGAAATTCAATTTCTGGAATGGAGTGAATTGCCAGGGCCATGAATCGCCCAACTCAGAATCATCATCATCTCCGATTGTTCTTCGCGCCCGCATAATTGCAATTGCTCCCATAATCACCATTGCTACAGTCAATGTGATCAACAAAGCAAGAGCTAGCTTAAGCTTTCGTGATTGCCTTGTGTCATTCTCATTTCTTGGTAGCCCTGTCCTGTCAGCATCCTTCAAGAAACACGAGTCCCGGATTGAAGAACATAATCCTTGGTTACCTACCAAGTCTGTCGGCGATAACTGTCTAAACAGCTTATTATCAGGGAGATAACCGGTGAAGGCATTGTAAGATATGTTGAGAGAAACAAGGTTGTCAAGCTCTACAAGTGGACTTAAATGTCCCTCAAGCTTATTATGCGAAAGGTCCAATATTGATAGCATAGTCAGCGAAGATATCTGAGGTGGGATTGGTCCTGTAAGTCGATTGCAGCTGAGATTGAGGGCAATTTCAAGAGTTTCAATTTGACCCAGTTCCATTGGGATGCTGCCAGTGAGCCCATTGCTGCTGAGATCAAGCAATTGAAGACTAGATGATAGGCCAAGAGACAAAGGTATTGATCCAGAGAATGAGTTCCTACTCAACATGAGCTTGTTCAGTGATGTGAGACGACCAAAACTTTCTGGTATCTGACCAGTAAATTGATTAGCTGAAACATCCAGGACCTGGAGGCCGGTTAGAGAAGACAATGAATTGGGCAGAGGACCCTGTAAGATGTTGTTGCTAAGGTCTATCATTTGCAGTTCTGTGCAGCTTCCAATCTCATCAGGCACTGGGCCAGAAAGGCGATTGCTGGAGAGATCAAGAAAGTTCAAGATCCCAAGACCTCCGATTTCTTTAGGAATGGTACCAGCAATCCTGTTGTTACCAAGCCTTAAACGCACTAGAGAGCTACAGTTACCAATTTCTGGTGGTAAAGCACCAGAAATGTCATTGGATATCATGAGAAGTTTTGTGAGGTTTTGAAGCTGAAACAGGCCAGGAGGAATGCTACCGGTGAGTGAATTGTGGGACAAGTCTAGTGCTTGGAGGCTACTGCAACTAGCCAAACTTGAAGGAATGCTTCCTTCAAGCTGGTTTTGCCAGGCAAAGAACACGGTGAGCTTCGACAACATTCCAAGTTCAGGTGGGATCAAACCTGAGATCTGATTTGTGTCAAGTTGCAGTTGCAAAAGGTTGGTAGCATTTGAAAGATCGGATGGTATTGAACCAGACACGTTGTTATCACTAATCATAAACTCTTCAAGCTGAAAAAGGCCTCCTATGGAAATAGGTATAGTCCCGGAAAGAGAATTCAAAGAAAGATCAATCATTTTCAAGCTAGTACAGTTACCAATCTCTTCGGGGATAGCTCCAACAAGACTATTTTGCCACAACAACAGTTGTTCAAGCTTATGAAGTTTACCAATCTCCGGAGGAATGGATCCAGAGAGACTATTTTCGTAAAGAAACAAGTTTACAAGCTCAGAGCAGTTACCTAAATCAGGAGGAATCTCACCAGAAAGCATTGTCGTATAAATGGACAGTGTTCGCAGCTTGCTTAGCTTTCCCAATGAAACAGGCAAAGAACCTGAAATTCTTGTATCAGCCAGTCCCAAAACAGTCAATTTGCTGCAATCTGCAAGCTCATCAGGAACTTTTCCGATGATGTCTTTGTTGCCTCCAGCTCTAAGGACTTGAAGACTGGACAGCTTGCCTAGCTCAGGTGGAATATATCCAGCAAGACGGTTATCGAAAAGAAGCAGATTCTTGAGTCGAAAGCAGCTGCATAGCTCAACTGGGATTTTTCCAGTTAACTGATTTGAGTTCAAAATCAAGTTCTCAAGATTTTGAAGCTTGCCAATACTAGCAGGTATGGTTCCAACAAGACTATTATAGCTAAGGTCAATAAACTTGAGTGAGAGACAGTCACCAATATCAACTGGGATAGTTCCAGAGATATTAGCATAAGAAATGACAAGTTTACTAAGAAAGTGAAATGAAGAGAGGTTCAATGAGAAAGGAATCTGAAGAGGAACTGACTGAATGTTTATCTCAGTGACAAAACCTTGTGGAGAGCAAGTTATGGAGGTCCACTTGCACGGTGTGGAATCAAGATTGTTCCAATTAGATAAAGAAGAAGGTATTGAAGGAGAGGAATGTAGCCAAGAAAAGAGAATAGAGGCTTCATGATTTGGTATTGCAGCAGCAGGAGCGAAAAGAAGAGCTGAGAGAAGAGTGTTAAGGATAAAGAAAGATAATGAAGTAGGAGGAGGAGGAGGAGGAGAAGAGAAGAGGAGGTTTTGCCTCGAGCTGGGTATCGACATTTGCCTCAATTTCCAAAACTTTCTCCTCGGGTTTGCATCATTGGGTTTTGCTACTTCTACTTCTCTCTCTCTCTCTCTCTGGGCGCGCTGAAACATTATATTTCTTTCTCTTGCTTCGAACTCAAACTCAAAACAAAGTACTATAGTGTTTAGCACCTTTGCCTAGTGATGCAAAACCAAAGCACAAACAAAACCGTAAACAAAAGAAAAAATAACCCTCTAAGATATCATTGAACAAAGTGAAAAACCAATGCCTAGAGATCAACAAACTGCTGCACCACCTCCACCTCCACCACCATCACACACCCTCACCTATAGGATCCCACTGGTGTCTCACCCTCTTTCTGACATACAAAAAAATAAATAAGGATTTTGCTAGGAGGGTTCACGCGCAGAGAAGAGAGGCACCACATGGGCACATGACTTTTAATATCTTTCTTTGTTTATTTGCAGAGAATTGTTTAATTTGTATTGCTCAGCAGAAAAACAGGTTTGGCTTTATTCTAGTTTAGTTTCTTAGACTCCATTACACTTACGTATATACACACAGAAACTGTATAGTAAAGAAATGGAAGTGTGTGCATGTTAGCACCATCTCTTTAGGAATTTTTAAAAGAGAAACAGACAATGGGCTTACTCTAACACACATAGTTAAGTTTGTGGAACCTAGCTAGTTGTGTGGTGCCACGCTTGGAAGTGTCATAAAAGGAAAATATACAATACAATCAATGACGAAGCCAGAAATTTTTCCTGCCGCTATTAAATAAATATAAAAAAAATTAAGATAAATTATTAGTTTATGTATATAAATTAAATTTTTAATTTAAATACACTACCTAAAATATTAAAAAATAAATTTAAAAGTATATTAAAAATAAAGTGAAAGTAAAAATAAATTCACAAGTTACATCTTTCGATGTTTTGTGAAATATAATTCATCTATAATCGAATCTAAATCGATATTGTAACAATCCCTAAATCAGGATAAAATAACAATCTTATATCAACTGAAAAATAAAGTAATTAAATTTTTTCCTTTCTCAATTCCTCCTTTCTTCACTTGATTTTTCCCCATGTTAGTGTTTTATAAGTTGGACTTTGTAAGTTTACAAGGTTATTCTCTCACTTTTCTTATTTTTTTTCCTTAGATTTTTTTTTATGTTTTTCCCTTACTTTTCTTTCATGTTCTATTATACTTCTGCTCAATCGGCAACATATAAAAGAAATGAAGAATTAATTTGTTTTATTTTTTAATAGCAAATAATCATTTTACCCTTAATGAGTCGTTTTGCTTTTATTTGACGGTCATCTTTTTTGTCAGCACTACCAAGCTTTATTCATCCTAAAATTTTAACTAGATTTTATTCAATATATTTTAAGATCCCTCATAAAATTTCAGATCAATTTGATGGTCAGATTGAAAATTACACTCAATAACGTAAAACTGGTCAAATTGTGATTTTTTATCAAATTTCTGAATTTCTTCAAAAATTCTGAAATTTTAAAACAAACTAAAACATCATATTAGAAGGTTTCACGTAAATTTTCAAAAAAATTTGATAACTCAATCGAAAATTATGAATTTTGTTTTACATAAAACTAGTTAAAGAATATTGATAAAATCTTGACCTTGGTTAAATCCCACCCAAGTCATTGCATTACCTCCGCCCTTGAATACAATGTATATTGTGTATGCATTGCGTCTGTGTAAAATTAAGATGCAATAGTTACCATTCTTTTCAACAAGAACATCCTGTTTTTTTTTTGTATTGTCTGATAATCAATCAAAAGGATATAATGTATGATTTTATTTTGGCAAGTGACTACTTTAATGTACATTTTAAGGTTAGGAAGGATAAGTATATGAGTAGCAACTGAATTTGAATAATACTATGTATAACATGAATCTTACATTGAACATGCCTTTTAAAAATAGCTAATCTAGGGTTTGCATGAGAAAATTCCCTTATATTGACTATGGATTGTATTCTATGTGCTATCAATGGTTTTTTTTTATCCATATAGATTGATCTTGTTTTGTAATTATTATCATAGTTGTTAAACCTATTCAAGATTTAATATGATTATAGCTTATCTTATTGGAATATTAAATCAACTCAAATTAATTTAAAATGATACTGTCATGAATTTTTTAACTAAAATAATGGAGCTTTGGATAAAGATTTTGAAAAAATTAAAATGATATTATTTTAAATTATATATATATATATTTGAATTGACATGTTATCAAATCAATCTTAGCAGGTAGATTATATTTAATAATTATAATTTTTAAATTGAGTTATGTGGAAAAAATAACATTATTTGATAGTAAAAAGAAAATGTTGTGGCAGATATTCCTTTTGAAATCAATTGGACGGTTGAGAGTGTAATTATTGTTGTTTTTTAAAGTATTTTTTACTCAAAAATGTATTACAATAATTTTTTTTATTTTAAAAAAATTATTCTTAATATCAGCGCATCAAAATTATTTAAATACATTAAAAAATTATTAATTTAAAGTAAAAAAATAAAATAAAATATTTTTAAAAACATTTTTAAAATACAAAAACAAACTCCAATGTTGTTTTTAGTTTTGAAGTTCAAGAACTTTCAACGTCCCTTAGCTTGGGACTTTCCCGATGGTTTTCAGGCCAACTCCATTTTCGAATATCATGTGAGGTTTCAAGGCGGTGGACGGTCAACATCAAAACTGTTAAGAAAGCTTCAGGCAGAATAGAAAACTTCTGAATAGTAAGGATCAATCTGGGATTTTCTATACTTAAAATTAACCAACTCTTGATCGGGGGAAGAAGCGATGGAGATTGAAGAACCTCCTCTCATCTGAACGGGAAACATACTTAAAGAACGGCACAGTAAATCACCAGATAAAATCGATCAATCCATCCTAGAATATCATTAATTGAAAGGTAATTACCAAAGCACTTAACAAGTGTTTGTCAAAAAGTTCCCGACCAGCTGAACAGGGGGGCTTGATAAAGTATTTAGTTCTGTCACCACCAAGATTATAAGATACATAATGCATTATGGACCACTTAATATTAATTAGTTCTCTAGTGCCCAGAAGTTCTTTGAGGATAGAGAGTGTGCTAAATACATATTTTGATTTCGAATTCTCGTCAAGACAGAAAGCTTAGTACAGGGTGTTACAAAGAAACCTGTCCTCACAGTGGTGTCCCGCTTCACTCATTTTAATTTCTGGATTTAATGTTGGTTTTAGAGGTGGGGGTTGAGTTTTGGGTATGAAAAGTTCTAATTCAAATAAGATATTTTTCAATTCATTTTTGTTTAATTCGAGTTATTAAATTATAACTCTAGAAACAAAATTACTTTGCAAAAATGCAACTCTAACGTGCAATCTTACAACTAAGTTTGAAGTTTGATTGGATGCTTGTGCCATGTTTGATATTGTAGTTTAATTGTGCTTTTAAAATTTTTATTTTTTTATATTGTAGAATTAGTTTGATATGTTAATATCAAAAATAAATTTTAAAAAATAAAAAAATAGTATTTTGATGTGTTTTCAAGCGAAAAATATTTTGAAAAGTAATATTTAATACACTTTCAATAATGATTGTTTTTTAAAATACTTTTTACTAGAAATTACATTAAAATATTAAAAATAAAAATTTTAAGTAAAAATTTTATAATTTTTCAAAAACACAGTTTCAAAACGTTACAAAATT
>Ga0325405_1001767_pt1 | contig 22132 bp, 16 predicted proteins | sample PopdelMetagenome_21_FD_205663 | JGI IMG/M metagenome (GOLD analysis project Ga0325405, IMG submission 205663) | Populus deltoides microbial communities from Bellville, Georgia, United States - Xylem-Control-R2 | ecosystem: Host-associated > Plants > Phyllosphere > Stem > Wood/Secondary xylem...
TTTAGCACCCTTTCGTTTACTCCATACAGGAAATCAACAAAGTCTAGGCTTTGGCTTGTTGAAGCCACTAAAAAACACAAACTTTAGCTTAAGCCTAATCGAGCAAGCTAGCTAGTAGATGCCCCCCTCCTAAAAAGGTCTCACCAAAAATCATTTTCAAGAATCAAATCACCTAAAAAACTAATTATGAATCTTATATTTTTAAAAATTGTTTGATAACGTAGTGCAAACTGTATTTTTAAAAAATTTATTATTTTTTTAAAATTTAATATAATTTATATGTTTTGAATTATTTTGATGTGTTCATGTCAAAAATAATTTTTAAAAAATAAAAAAATCATTGGCATATATTTTGGCACAAAATATTATTTGAAAAGCAACCACTACCACAATGCCAATCATATTATTATTCTTTCTTTCTTTTTTTCAATAATCAATAATTTTATTAATAGAAATTAAGCCTCGTGGCATTTTTGGAGCAGTATTTTATTATTCATTCTTTCACGAATCATTGTTAATTAAAATAATTTTTTTTAAAAAAAATTAAATTTGTTTTTTAAGCTTTTTCTTTACAAGTTGAGCTCAAATTAACGTTAGTTTTTCTTTAAAAGGAAAAGTTGGAGGAATAAAATACAAAGGGTTTGTAAAATAGTCGGCTCCCATGAATTTCGATTGAAAATAATAGTTGGCTCCTATAATTTCAATTAAAAAGTTCATTTTAGTCCATATCTTTTTAGTTATTAGATAACCAATCCTTTTAGTTTTTTTAAATTTAATTTTAGTGTCAACTTTCATTTCCTTTATTTTTCAATTTATTTTTTTTGTTAGAGGAGAGAGAAGGGCCATCGAATACAGCGTAGAGAGAGAAACTTATCTTCATCGAAGATTTTGACCACAAAAATAATAGATTTTTGTGTCAATGAGTTTCATTTCATGAGAAAAGTTTGACCTAAGTGTTTTTTTTCTCTCCTTACATGAGGAGGCAGGTATAACAGGGAGAATAATTTTGACTTCAGGTTGATTTTGTTTTTTAACTATTTTTTTGTATTTTTTATGGCAATGAATAAGTTTATCAAGGTGTTTATAATGTTTTCTCAGCGTTTTAGGTAACAAAATAGTTAAAAATAAATTTTTAATAGAAAACATTGAGCCCATGATTTCTTGGCGACCTTTTGGTCGTCGGAATATGTTAAAAGTAAATGACACATCATGTGCTATCACGAATGACATGTTGTTTGCTGTCTTTTTAAAAAGAATAGAAAGAAATAGGGGTCATCCGTCTTTTTAAGAAATAAAAATAATAAGACAGGCCTAATTATGTGAGCTAGGCTGTTTTATTTTAATTCCTAGGCTCATGTGATTAGGCTTATTTTTTGTGCTATTTTATGTTTGGTTTTAAAAAATTGATAAAACAAATCATTAAATCAAATTGAGTTTTTTTTATCACTATAACAAATTTGACGGGTTAATCCACAATATCTGAGTTATTATTTATTTTTATTTTTTTTGTTTAATGCTTTTTGGCCCCTTAATTTAATAAAAAAAATATAATTTCACCTTTTGTTATGAATGTTCTATTTTTTTTTTAATTTAAATCAAACCTAAAAGAATGTGATTTCAACATTTGTTGTCCTTGATCTACTTTGCTATCTCATCCCCAAATGCTAATCATGATTTTTTTTTACTTATAAAAACTATGTTGTTTCATACAAAAAGAAATTATGTGTTTTATTATTGTATACTTAAATGAAAAATAATTTTTGTGATAAAAAAATTATTGAATCCGATAATGTGCATGACTTGCATGGTTGGCTCAAGTCCACTTTATTTGTTTAATCAAATGTTTTTTTACCGATTTTGTCTTTTAACATTGAGTTAATCCGGGATAGACTTTCTAATTTGTTTTTTTTCAAGATTATCCTTGTGAGTTTTGCTAGTTAACACAAGTTAATTCATATGTAGATTAAATATTTTTTTTTATCTCAATATTAGATTAAAATATTGTTCAATTCATGTTTAATATCTGTTTCTTTTTTTTAGAAGATTATTCAATTTGATTAAAATATTTTTCAATTCATAATTTAATTCAAATATTTTTTCATCTCAGTATTAAATTAAAATATTGTTAGATTCATAGTTAATATATTATCAATACCTTGAATATTTTTTTTATGCTTTAAATTTTTTTTTACTCTGGTTTACGGCATAGACAATGGACTAGTATTCAACTAGTCGTCATGGCTAAGTATAGCAGGAATCCATTCGTATCTTAATGGTGTTTAAAATATTATAAAATAATTTAAAACAACTCATACATATTTGCAGACTCCTTTATAAATCACTTAGAATATTACACTATATTTGTTTGATACTAAAATAATTGTGGAATGAATCAAAAAAAAAATGTAATTTTAAAATATCAATAATTTTAGACAAATATGTCATTTTAAAAAACTACATAGTTAATTAACATAACACTCCCTACATTTAAGAAAAATGTTGTTAGAAATTATATAATGCCAGCCTAGTTGTCTACACCCATATTGTGAGGTGGTTTTTTTTACCATCCATTTAATTATAAATTTAATTTAATTATAACAATATTTTGTTTCATAATATATATATATATATATATATATATTATATGCTAATTAACATAATTTCTCTTATCACTTATCCTAATTAATGTAATTAATTTCATCTATATTTTTTGGGGACGTTTAGACCCATTATCAAACCAAAAAAAATAAAATTGTATTATTGCTTTTGATGATGGTGGTGGTGTGTGTGTCCCTGAGTGTAAGAAAAATAGTATTGGGTCCAATATAAAAGAAAAATAATTTACTAAAGTATCAGTACATTAACATTCAATTTCTAAACTTCCTCTAACTTATTTATAATATAAAATTTTTATTTATTTATATTAAATCTGTTTTACTTCATCGCACCTCTTCTATCTAATTAAGTATCTACACAGTTTTCTATCAACTAAATTAAATACAAAAAATCAACATCCTTGTAAAAAAACATCTCTAATGTATACATGAAAAATTTTTTATAAGCCGACTTATATTCATTTAAAATTCTTAATTGTATACTTTGAAAAAAAAAGACTACCAATAGTATCACATGATTTGATATTTTTATATAGAAAAAACTCAGATTGAAAAATAAATAAAATCTGACATAATTTAACTTTTATATTAAAAATAAACTTTTAAACAACTCAAGGACATAAAAGAATTTATCCTATGTCAAAAACATTTTTGTTGTTTTATATTAAAAAAAAAACATGGAACATATATTTTAAATAAAAGTTTATAATACAATCTTTTATTTGGTATGGTAAACTTATTGTATAAATTTTTTATACGGAGATTTTTATTGAAAAAAATCATCTTTAATTTTTCTATCTTCGCTTTATACAATGATGGCATATGCATTTAGACATATAACTTAACGCATTCATTATATTATTTATCAGGTGTCAAGATAATAAAAATAATAAAAACAAATAGATAATCAATTATGTTTTGCATATAAAGATGGATATAGATACCTGATTCTGTATCCAATACCTTCCTTTAATGAAGCAAACTTTAAGTCCTACTAAATGCAGGTTCTAGAATCATAGAAAAAATGTGAAAATATTACTTTTTTTTTTTATATATAACTCGAGCCTTAATGGGGCTCTCAATAAACCGTAAAAGAGAGACAGAAAATTAAGACAGCATACATGTTATAATAGTAGTCCTGGGTGTGTTCAGCATGTTGTCCTCGGTATCTCAAGCCCATCATTGTCGTTGCAATCACTAACCTTGCATTCGTCGGGAGAAAAAAAAGGAAATTCATTATCATGAACTTTGAGAAAACAATGACCAGCGAAATGAAATCAAACGTTCTATTGCTAAGCATCAGAATCTTGACAATGGTGGAAAAACTTTTAACTTGAATTTACATTTTCTGCCAGAAATCACTATACAATTTCTGTAACAATGTGGAACCTGCATGCTCGAAAATGGATGTCTGGGATGCTCTTGGGTGATGTTAATCTTTCTTCGATTACAAAACGTTCATCGCCATCGCCAAGGATATCGAAGCATTCCGGGGATCCCCGATAAATCTGTGGAGAATTCCAAGTCAAGAGTTCATCTTGTTTATATTTGATCTGTACAGGTTGGGGTTGCAAATTCGGGTTTTATTGGCTGGCCTCCAGGGTTCTCTCGCAGAGCTATCTTATGCAGATTGCAATGATGTCACTTGCCCAGCACTGTTTGCCTCGTATGCTGCACAAGCCTCTGGGGTGTCTTCTTCACTGGGTGGTACTAGCTGCCAAAAGAGTGGTAGATTTGTGTCCCACTCCTTCAGGATAGCTGCGCCTTTGCTGCTCCCGGTTTTTTCCTTCATCCGGCAAGTATGTGTCAGTAAACCATGAATGGAGAAATAAAATGGAAGTATATCTTGTTCTTTTCTGTGCATCTGAGAGCACATGAACTAGTTTTGTTCAGTGTACTTACAACGTGAGCTTCAATAAGGCTCTTTAACTGCATCTGGCCAACAGATGCAGTTACTCTTTGGACCTTCACTATTTCTTTATTTACCTGTTCACAGTTAAAACAGGCAAGATTTTGAAGCTTTTTAAAAGAATGGACAACAATAAAAGTGATTTTGAAGCCAAGTGCCAGTGAAGATTTCAGGGAACAAGATAGGCATTAGGAAAGAGCAAAATAAGATTTAACTGCGAGTGATGTTGTTGTACATGCAAGGAGGCTTTTCCCATGGTCTGAAACTATGTCCTCCAGAACACAGTAGGGAGAACCTTGACACTGCACTGGGGTTCATCCTCCATGGAGGCAATCAAAGGAAAATAAACCGATTGCATAGTGCTTTTATAGTATCTAGTGTGAAGTGTTTTTTTCCATGCCTTCAACCTTACATTACTAGTGTAAGCAGGATCATATTTTTCAGAATTTTTCCCCGAGGTTTGTGTGTGCGCTAGAGATGCTGATAGTGTCATAAAAATGCTAAGAAACAAGACACCATCCTTGTAGTTAGCGCTAACCTCATGGAAATCCAATTGAACTAAAAGAACAAAATTTGCAATGGTAAAGTGTGTGGATCAGAGCACAAACCTTGGGCATCAAAGTGTCATCCTCATCAAGAATGTAAGCCAAACCTCCAGTCATCCCAGCAGCTACATTCCTACCCACTCTGTGACATGGAAGTGTAACAATGGGTTAAAATTATAACCATTCTCTTCTAATTGCTTGACTAGAAGAAAAATGTAATGTAGAGAGACATTACTCACTTTCCAAGTACCACCACACAACCACCAGTCATGTATTCACAACAATGGTCTCCAGTGCCTTCAACTACAGCTTGAGCAAGTGAATTTCTGACAGCAAACCGCTCCCCAGCTTTCCCTCTGACAAATACTTGGCCACCTGTAGCCCCATACAAGCATGTATTCCCGACAATAGCTGCATCCTCAGGAACAAATCCAGTGTTCTCCACAGGAGTTACGACCAATTCTCCTCCAGCCATACCCTAAACGCATTTACAACTAGTTTCAGAAACCACAGTTCAGCAACAAGAATTATATATAGGTGTGTTTGAAAAGGCGGTGCAAACCGCGTTCCCTCAAATTTGAAAACACACCCTTATGTTTGGAATTGTAGTAACGGTGGTGGTTCAAAGTGCTTTTTGCTTAGAAATACATCAAAATAAAGTTTTTATTTTTTTAAAATTATTTTTGACATCAGCACATCAAAACGATATGAAAACATAAAAAAAAAATTCATTTTAAGCAAAAAAAAAAAAATTTCAAAACTTGAGGGAACGCCATTTACACCGTGTTCCCAAACAATCTGTTGAAAGAGCCTGATTTATTGTGGTAGTGGTTGTTTTTCAAAGTACTTTTCGCTTGAAAATGTATCGAAATAATGTTTTTATTTTTTAAAATTTATTTTTGACACCAGTATGTTAAAACGATCTGAAAAAACAAAAAAATAAAAAATAAAAAAAATTGAAGCAAAGCAAAATAAAAAAAATATTTTTTTTTCAAAAGCTTTTTTGAAACGCAAAAACAAACACGTTCTTATAAACAATTTGCTAGCAGGATTAGCAAGTCATATTAGCTTAACATTGAATTATCCAAATTGAAATTATATTATCATTTGAAAATCAATGTGTGCTCACAACATATTCATTATGAAACTCAAGTTAATTCAACAGCAGCAAAATTCTAATTCAAACCATCTAGTCAAATTTCACCACAAATATAGAACTAGCTCGCAAATACATGAATTGAGAAACTCTCAAGGCATGATGGCTAAATCAAATAACCAATACACATGAATTCAACATCAAACTTGTCAAACAACTAGGTAGGAGTTGAGATTTTTCCCAGCATACCTTCCCCACATAATCATTAGCCTCTCCTATTAGGCGAATGTTCATTCCAGGTGTCAAAAAGCATGCAAACGACTGCCCTGCACTCCCGGTAAACCTGTTGCCATGAAGATAATTTATTTAAATTGCATTTGAATGAAACTGTCAATACTTGCCATCAGGAAGTCACATCTTACGTTATGTTCAGCTGCCCAGCAAAACCAGTGTCACCATATTTCTTTGCAACCACACCAGCTATACGCCCACAAACAGCCCGGTCCACATTGTATATTTTTATGGTTTTATTGACAACTTTTTCATTATTAATAGCATCTAGAATCTGGAAAAATAAAGATATTAGTTAGAAGTATGGCAGCAAATAGTAATTGGTATGGTCTGTACTACCATCAAAGAATCACAACTACCATAACCAAAGCTCCAGTCCCATAGCCCATGGAATTTTCTCAATGTCTTCCAACAAAAATATAGGGGCACACCAAGACCTTCTCCACAGGGACCAAAACCTTTAAGCACAGCTCACCCCCTAAACCCCCTTACAGCTGAAGGCCATTGATTCAAAGTTGAAAATTGAAATATTGATATGAAGCATACCTCTGGATCTGCTAGAACAACATCATCTAAAACAGGACCATTGGTGTGAACATCTTGATTCCTGATATCAGTACTTCTCAGTTTTGGTAAGCCTACACTCTGGACAAAAAAGTCGAACCAATGTTATTGATACACAGGGCATAGCAAGTCCATGTCAGTAAAACAAATGGCAGGAAGTTATGATACTCTTTCAATACATACCGACATGATACAACTGAGATCAAGATGCTGAGTTTTGACAAGAGATATATCTCGTGGTCTTAACAAATCTGTATGCCCAATGATATCATCTAACTTCTGATAACCCAATTGTGCCAGCATGCCTCTTATCTAGTCCGCATAAGGAAATGCAACAAGAATCAGGACAAAGTTTTAGATATAGTTTGGAAAATTTCAACCAGAGATAAAAGAAATGACTTCAATAAATTCCATTAAAATTATAATGGCAGAAAAAGAGATTACCTCCTCAGCAACATATAAAAAGAAATTAACAACATCACCAGGGATGCCAGGAAACCGAGCACGTAGTTCTTCTCTCTAAAGGAAATTCAATTTCAAAGAATAAGTCACTGAAGGGATACACAGTATGCAAATCCATATACAGTTCCATTGATACCTGACTGGCAACACCAACAGGGCAGTTATTAGTGTGACAAATGCGGGCCATTACACATCCCGTAGCAATCATTGCAACGGAACCAAATCCATACTCATCGGCACCCATTACTGCAGCCATCATGACATCAACTCCGCTTTTGAAGCCCCCATCAACCCTAAGGATCACTCTTTCTCTGAGCCCATTCTCAATGAGAGTCTGTAAAAGATTGCCATTGACCAAAAAGCACACAGAATGTATGAGAAACAGATCACAAGGATTAATGTCCTATTCACACATGAAATATAATAACCTGATGGGATTCTGTGAGTCCAAGTTCCCAAGGTCCACCAGCATGCTTAATGGAACTTATGGGGCTAGCTCCAGTTCCACCATCATGCCCTGATATCTGCAAAGAAAATAAGATATCAGATTAAGCATTCCCCAGTCCTCACTACTTTTGTGAACGTAATCCAAAACCAAAATATCTTTTTATAAAAGAATTCTCCAGCTTTCCATAAGCCCATATAGAATCATAACATAAACTTTCCCTTCAGAAAATAATAATAGTAGTGGTAGTAGTAGTAGTAAAGGAAAGTAAGCAAGAAAGAGGAGACAGGTGAAAGCTTCTGCAATAGAACTTGATATTTAGTTACATCACTTGCAAATGATGTGGACTGTGTGGAGGGGTATGGTAAGAAAAGAGCAGGGTTGGGATGGCTAGGAAAATTTGATCTTTCCAGGAAAAAAAAAACAATCGGTATTCTAATTTACCACTAAACATATACAGAACACAAAAGATTGAGTTCTTCTAGCCTATAATGTCAGAATCATGGAAACCGGTTACAAGGAAAAAGAAAAAAAAAGTGTTATTAGACTTGCTCTCCTCTAATTCTTCTTTATCCCTTCTTTCTTCTCTGCATTATTTGTTCTGGTTCATCAATTTATGCTTAATCTCCCTTCTCTTTTCAGTCCTACATCACAACATAGTTTAACTTCTGACCTTAAACATCTACCATACTTTATGCTTTATTTATTTTTATTTTTATTTTTGTCTTAGGAGAGACATTTCCAAGTATAATAGAGAATCACTTTGTTTAACAAACATGTTGACCAAAAGAAGTTGACCTCTTAATTAGCAGCCAGCAAATTACTTGAATATACCAACTTTGGAAGATGCTAAAATAGCATGGAGATGAGGAGCCACAGAACTATAAGACATATTAAGGTGTAATGGGCATAGTCAATGCATCATGAGAAGATACCTGTATAATATCAGCATTACCCTTTGCTACCCCAGATGCAACTGTGCCAATACCAGCTTCTGCCACAAGCTTTACAGAAACCTTAGCCTTAGGATTGACCTGTTTGTTCAGCAGGCATTGAAGTTACAATATGGGGGTATATCTTCAAGTGAAAAATGCTTGCAGATCAAAATAGAGTAATCGATCACCTGATGAAGGTCATAGATCAATTGCGCAAGATCTTCAATGGAATAAATGTCATGGTGTGGGGGTGGAGATATAAGCGGAACCCCAGGTTTTGAATTTCTCAGCCTTGCAATGTATGCACTGACTTTCTTCCCGGGCAACTGGCCACCTTCACCAGGCTTGGCACCTTGTGCAATTTTGATTTCTAACTGATCAGCATTGACCAAGAATGTTGGAGTGACACCAAAACGTCCTGAAGCAACCTGAATAAAATGCAACTAGTTGTCAAAAGATAATTCACATACCAAGATGTCTTGGTGAATGGCAGGTCTAAGTTGACTACTTCAAAGAGAACACAATTTCTCTCCTAAACAGTTATCATTAATATTTTAGCCAGGCACTCATGATCTGCTAAAAATATTAGATCCTCTTTCACATGAGGTTAAGAACTTATTAGAAAATGCAGGTCAGGATCATCACCTGTTTAATAGCGCTGGTAGCAGTATCACCATTTTGAAGACCTTTAAGATGTGGTAACGTAGGAGAGTACCCATCAACAACATCAGTAAGTGGGCTCCAGCGAATAGGATCCTAGATGACATAATATTGTAAATGCTTTAGTCTCCAATATATGTTAAAAAAGGACCAAACAGATGTATAGTTCCATGCAGAGCTGATGATTCATTACTATTATTTGTCTGTGCATGCCTTTGTGTGATTCATAAACATAGACAGAGAGGTAAGCAATGAACAGACTAAGTGATAAACAAAACAAACAAAGAGAACTGATCTATAAAAGCCTACCTCACCACCTTCCCCTGAATTAGATTTTCCACCTAATCTGTTCATAGCAATGGCAATTGCTTCATGAGTTTCTCTAGAAATAGCTCCAAGCGACATCCCACCAGTGCAAAACCGTTGAACAATAGATGTGGCAGGTTCAACCTTTCCCACGGGTATTGGAGCACGGTCACTTTTGAACTCAAGAAGATCACGAAGAACCTACAATTGAAATGATAGCAGATTTTAATTACATGATTATAAAATGCTGGTTTCCAAGAGAATAAAATAGAGTTCAAAAAATTAAAACATATACTAATTTATTTCAGCACTCACATTCACAGGCCGGTTAGACAAATGCTGCTGATAAATAGAAAATGCATTTTCACTCTTTTGGCGAACAGCTTTGTGAAGCAGCTTCGACATCTCTGGATTGTTTCCATGATATTCCCCTGTTATAGAAGTTTTTATAAAATGTAGTCTTGAGAACAGTTTTGAGGCTGTGTAAAACAAATCAAGCAAATTCAAAATGATATCAACTTTGACAAATCTGTAATTTAGTGTCATCCTAATGATCTAGTGAAATTTGAAGTAATTTTTACAAATCACAACTGCAACCAAGGTATTGCTTCGCTTAGTGCTATAAACATTGACTAAAATTTCAACCAGATCTTCATAGTAGTGATGGAAGCAACTACTAAATGTCTGTGAGATGTAACTGACATATTCAATGGTTGTATTACCTCCAGGTCTGAATTGTATAAATCCATAATTTTCCAGTCTTTTAGCTGTAGCCTGGGAGAAAGCTTTCACCCAGAAAGACAATGTCTCCCTTGCCAACTGGAAAGAGAAAATGGAAATCAACAAAAAAGCAACTTCAAACGTGAAGTTAAAGATTGAAAGGATTAGAACATTGGAAGTTAACTACAACAAGAAAGAGAACAAAATTTCCACCACTTAGTTTTCCAAGTTCAAATTACCTCATCAAAAGTTGCTCCACCAATATTTGAAACACTGCCACAGAATGCTAGATCAACAATCTCCTTCCCCAATCCATAAATCTCAAATATCTGCGCACCACAATAACTAAATACAGAAAACAAACAAGTCAATTTACCAGTAAAATTTACAAAGCATCAGTAAATTGACTTCCAAAAAATTGAAAAAACCAAAAAACTGGAATTTCTGAGCTTGTACCTTGAAAGCAATGAGATTCCCATCTTAGAAAGAATTTTGAGAAGACCAGATTTAACTGCCTGGAATAGAGAAGAACAATCAATACAATAAGCTACACGTACAAATGTTAGATGCAGCAATCCGGTAATATTTTGGAAGATGAAAGCCATGTTCTTATAAAGTTCTAACATTTAGAACTGGAGGACAAAGTAATTTTTCTGATGCACAAAAATACATAATTGTAAATCTTGAACAAAAAGGTTATACTATATGAGAATTGAAACTCTATAGTTCACATAGCCTCAAACATTTTTAACAAATGAAAAAGGAAGTGCATAGCAAGTACTTACAGCCAATACAAAGAAACTACAATGAAGCTAATGTACTATAGTTAGGCACTGAAACACAGCAGTTTTAAGGTATGAACATCACTTGGATGTTTTTTCTTTCTTACACTGTGTACCTAGTGAAGATCTTTAAACAATTTATTGTTTCAAGGATGTACCAACCTTGCAAAAATTCTTTTGAGCTTGTTCAATTGTTACAGTAGGCATCTTGCCATTCATCATCAGATTCACAGTTCTTTTATTCAGGCGCCACTGCCGACATGTTTCCAGTGCCAAGTACGGACATATAGCACTGAAACAAAAAATTATTTAACCAAATATTGTCAATGCAAGCGACAGATGTGAGGCAATAACATAAGCATATTCAGGTTTAAGGGGATGAACAACGAGTTCTTACAAGATTCAACACTAAAAGGAGAAGTCAAAAAGTGAAACTGATGCAAACAGGATACAAAGAATTCTGACCTACTTTGACAAATGGCATTTAATAATTTACCTATTTTGAAGCGATTAAGATACACAAAGATATGATACTTAACTTTATATAAAAAATTATTTTAGGTGAAAGTGAATATTTTCCTGTACTCTACAGCTTTAATTAAGAATAACTCTTCAGACATTTGTAAATGGTACAAATAAACGTGTCTCATTCACAATATAAACTTTATCAGTATTCAATATGTGAGAGTACAATATTTAGGGCTCCAAGAAAATGTAATCCAAACATATGGGAAGTAACCTGGTATTGTTTTTATATTTTAACCTGAAGGGAGGGAAATTGAAAACATTTTACTATAAATACTTTAAATATCTTCAATAACTGTTCCATCCACTATTTTTAGCATAACCAAAATCTAAGAAGAAAAGGGTAAAAGCATCATCTACAAACATTTCATGTAAAGAGGAAAACTTAACCTAGCACCATATGCAATCAAACAGGCAAACTGATGAGTGCTAAAGCACTGAGCAGTGTCAGCTACAATTGAAGTTGACATTCGCAAACCATTCTGAATAAGATGCTGATGAACAGCACCAACAGCAAGAAGAATTGGAATTGCAGGCCGAGTGGGTTCCTGAAAGAGGAAAATGATTGGTATCACTCAGAATTAGGAGAATAACACGCACTGAAGTTTCCTTGCATGCCCAGGATGACTGAAAAAAGTGGAAGACAGGTCAGGATTTATCAGCTCCATAGCACATCCATGTGGAAGAGAAGGGCTCAACAGCATTCAGAACTTACAATTTGTGTATAGCAAAGCTTAAATATTCTCCTACAAAGAAAGATATGAAAACTAGAGGAGCATCCATGTGTTACACTAGAAGACGACGAATTCATAATTGATTGCGATCATGAAACTTTACACTGGCAGATGGCGTGATGTAACATATAAAATTTCAGTAGTCCAATTCACTGTTAAAAAATCAAGATGGAGCACGATCAACAAAAATGCATGAGTATACTAGTGGTACCCCAAACTGTCAAAAAGAAAAGCACACATGATTACATTCAACTAGTGAAATGATTCTCAATCAGGAGAGTCGTGACTAGGAGTACAATCAACAATGTTTTCTTGCACTTTGCTGCATACAAAGAGCACTGAGATAAAAAAAGTAATTGGGGAAGCATGAGAACTGAGTCAAAAATAGTTGCTGAAAGTTTACTTTACAATCAAGAACTATAATTAGAAAACAAGGCTGAAAAAGAAACAGCAACCATTCAATGACCTTGCAATCATAAAACCTAGTATATTCTCAAGGAAACTGTTATCAGTATTAATTGCTTTTAACACAGTAAATTCCAAGTTATTGCAAATGAAAAAGGGAAGACCAAAGGGTAATTACCAGCTCATCAGATCGGTCGGAGAGAACAAGTAATTGGGAACCATTTCTAACAGCTTCATCAGCTGCCTCACAAAGCTTAATTAATGTTTTCTCCAAAGAACCCTCAACCCCTTTGCGTATATCAAAAAAGGTTGGTAAAACTTGAGGTTTTAAGTAGGGATCCTTCAGTAACAATTCAAGCTCTCCTTCATTTAGTACAGGACTAGACAAGATAACCTGGAAAAAAGTGACATTGTTTGAGTCCACTCAATATATGAAATCACTAACATGCAGTTTGTAGCAAAAGCATTATAAACATCATTAGGTACACTGGGCAAGTAAGGATGATACTCAGAACCTGTGAAGCATTTTCTGGTCCAACTTCCAAGATGTTTCTTCGCTTTCCAATATTGACTTCAAGAGACATAACTAATCCTTCTCTGAGAGGGTCTATAGCTGGATTTGTAACCTGCATTCACGGAATGAAAAACAAACTCAGCAAACAACATATGATTTCAAATTAAATTGGTGTGATAACAAAAGGCTAGTGCATTCAGAACCCCACATATGATTCTTAAAATCATAAAGCACAGCTAAAAATAAATATCAAAAGGCATGTACAAAGTTCAAACCTGTGCAAACCGTTGTTTAAAATAGTCATAAAGCATATGCGGCTTTTGAGACAATATCGCCAGTGGAATATCATCTCCCATGCAAAATGTAGGCTCCTTCCCTTGCGAAGCCATATTCTCAATAACCATTTGGACATCCTCGCTGGAGTAGCCGAATGCCCTGTTCCCATGACAGTACAAAATAATGAACACAAACCAAAGTGGTGAATACTACTAATTTAAATAAAAGTCTTTTAATATTAGGCAAATCTTTCGAGTAAAAGATATCAGGCAATGAGTAAAAGATATTAGGCAATGCGTTCAAGTGAAAACTCAGGGAAAGGAAGGCAGGGAACAAATATTAGAGTTCATGTATGTCTGCAAACCTCGCCCACCCACACGCATCAACACACACACATATAATGTATAATATGTCTGCAAAACTAAATATAAAAGTATGCCTGTACACGAATGAGCTTCCAATCACCACGATATAGTACATGTAGATTATACACCTTTCAATTTGTCATAGTAAGTATATCCACAAAGATCTCTTAAAATATAGTTAAAACTGGTCTTGAGAGTTGACACCTTGTAACACAAGAAGCTCTCAGAACTTAATGAAGCAGTACACAAACACACACACACACACACACACACTCGCACACACACCCCTTTAACTGTGACCTCACTTTCAACAAGTTTTCACATGGAAAACTGCTCAAGGGTTTTGGAAACAGCAATATGGTAAAGCAGTTTCGAATCTTACATGAGGTGCGTAAGAGATAATCAAGACTGTGAAGTCTCAGTGGACCTACATGGGCCATGGTGGTGGACACAAGCCGCATGGTTTCATGAGATAAGTCTCTACATTAAACTAACAACTTTTTATAGACTTGATAGAAACCACAATACAAAATCCCTAAGAAGCATATAGACTTGAGTAAATGCCAGATATAACTATCAGCTATGAAAAGTTAAGCTTTCAAACAAAAAAAAAGAATAATCATAAATAATTTATAGCAGATGATGATACAGCAAATTAAACAGATATACTTACTGTTGGCGGTTTAAAGTTACTTCATTGTCCATAACTGTTGCGGAGAGGAAGCTTGCAGGCTTCAAGGATCGCAGGTTTTCCTTGACCCATTTTCCATATGGATTTAACAGTGCTACTCGCTTTTTTACTTCGGTGTTCTCATAAACCTGCAAATAAAAAACTGATCAATAGTCAAATCTAGATGTGGGTTCGAAGAATTGCCAATACAATCACAATGAAAAGTTGCATTATGTGTAAAATTACACCAAATCTACCTAAATAAGAGAGAGATCAGCATAGATAAAGGCAATAGAGTAAAAAATAGCATGCATTTCCAGCAATGAAATATTACTTCATAATTCAAAAAATCAGACAGTAACATTAAAGAAATTTCTGAATCCACTAACAATGTTGATAGTCTTATAAAACTGAAAAATAAAATTAGGCATTATTCTTAAAAGTTTTCTTCTATTATCCATCAAATACATTGATTTAGAGAGAGAGAGAGAAGCTAACTACAGAAGAAACACCTCTGAAGTTACAGTTAACTGACATAAAATGATATATAGTAGATTAAAATGGTTGTGGAGTTACAATGAACTAACTACTTCCAGCATCATTTACCTTATAAAGGTATCGAGTACAAAAAAAACTAAAATGTGCACTAACCTGGCCACCAGGCAAATCTACAGCTATCATCATTCCGGGACCTAGACGGCCTTTCATCGTTACTTTTGATTCATCCATTGGTACAACCCCAACCTGGTTAGTAAAAGGTACAGTTTTCTTTTAAGTGCAGAGATTGCAACAAAGTAGACCATGTTTAAGAGAAAATAAAAAATAGGAAATATTAAATTAATCAGATGCATGTCAAATATTCAATGATACAATTCAAAATATCTTTCGCAACTGTTTACAGAGCAAACATGAAGCCAAATGGTTCGCTCCTCCAAAGCTAACTGATGTGAGAAATGATCTACCATGATCACAACAATTACATCAAATACATATATGCAACATCATTTCAAACAAAATCCTACTAGTTCAGGGACTGAAGTAAGAGAGAATTGGTTTTTTCAGCAACTATTCAAGTGAAAGAGGAGATAATTTCATTCTCATGAGATCTCAATTCATTGATCCCACCCTAGCCAGTGGAACATGTTCGTTATATTCATTGATCCCACCATAGATGTAGAAACAAAACTTAAAACTTAGGCACAGCAAAAGGAAACTTCGGAATGATAATGACATCAAACACCTAGATGTGGCAATCAAAGTCAGACTTATGCTCATTTCACAGTAGATTCCATATTATTCAATAAAATTTGACAAATTATGTGATATTTATTGCACAATTTGCTTTAAAAGAATTTCTTTAAATATTTTGCAAGAGTTTCAATTAACAGTGCATGCAGCCTTAATGTCAGTTATTTATTAAATAAAAAGTTAGTCTAACCAAAGGAGGACTTTGTGATTTAGGCCTGATGGGAAAAGACTGCAGTGAGAAAGAATCCATAGCTGGGATCCTAATAACCCAAGTCAAGCCTGGTCCCAGTATCAAAACAGGTCACCATTAAGCCATGACTTATCAATCATAAATAAAAGTTTAAGTGAATTTTACTACGATAATGTCAAAAAAAAAAAAGATAAAGAAAAAAGGAAAACAACAGGCATTTCAGGACCCTGAGGCAACCAAATTAACAACACCGATATTGCATATTGTGCTCTAACATCCAGTTTCCTTTGAGATTTCAATCATTGAGTACTTTCAATTTATATGATATGTGGAACACACCTCAGATGCAACATATACAAAATTGTCCACTGTCCGCCAATATCTAGCAGGACGGAGTCCATTCCTATCGAGACAAGCCCCAACTGTCTTTCCATCACTACGCCATTTGAAATAAAATAATAACGGTCAGTAACAAGAACTGAAAAACAAATATAGAATAAACAATAAAGCCCACGACAAACCATCAATATTCTAGGCCACTAGCTATATGTGCATATACATGTGCTTGCATCTGAATTCATTTACATTTGTATAAGCAAGCACATTGTTGTTTTACATCATTACTGACTCCCAAGGAAGTTCTAAGGAAAAACCTGATATGGTATTACAACCTGGTATGTAAAAAATGAAAACCAAAATCAAGGACACTTCCTAATTGTCAGTGAGCACATCAATAATCATCTATAGCCCTCTACTATTGGTCCCTATGAGCTACCATCAACTCCTGGCGCTCCAAGATAGTACAAGAAGTCTGTCAAAATTTACCTGAATAAGAGTAAAGCAGGTCCATCCCAAGCTTCCATCTGACCCTTGTAATAATCATAAAAATCTACAACCTACATGGAACCAATAAACTATGCATTGCCTACAAGTAATTGCAATAAAATTATAAGGGTAAATTTTAACTACAATCACAATCTATTTCAAAAACACTACCAGCACCAATTTAAATCAAATTAAAAACACATGAGAAACAACCAGCATATTTATAAATCAAGGTGGAAAAATAGACATGACCACCGAAATTCTAGAAGCAACTAAGTCCAAAATAGAACCTGATAAATGGGAAGAGAGTTATGATGCCCGGCCCGATAAGTTATGTTCTAAGGCTTGGTTCAATTAGTTTAGCATTCAGAAAGAAATATTGTCAAATTCAACTTGCAAATTACCAACAGAAAATACCTCAGGATATTTGATTGTCAGAGTTGGATGATTTTTATATGCCTCAGGGACAAGAATCATCAAAGCCTCCTCAGGAGCACGCCCACTCCTTATTAACAGCTGAAAAGGTGAAGAGCAGAAACAAATCAAAACACAGAAGGGTTACATAAGAATAGCTAAAGAATATGGGAAAATTTACCAATTCTAATGTAATAAATTGAGTCTACAGCAAATACACTTCCCCCCTTTGTTGTGCTGGCACCCCATCACATGTATTGGTTTTAGTTATAAATCCTGGTGATAATGATTATTTATCAAATAAGCACCCATGTACGTTTTCATTTAAACATGGGAAAAGATGGTCAGGAATTATTCCTTCATAGTACCAAAACAAAGAGTCACAACATTATCAACTTTCAACTTTAAGCGCCAAAGGTATCCATAAAGAAGTTGTCCCAGCTAAAATGAAATGGGCTGGATTCTGTACGATCAAAACTTTAAAGACTCTAGTCAATAAATTTTCCTTGTTCGCTCCTTGATAGTAATATCTAATGAGAGAGATGTGAGTAGACATATAATACTCACAAGTGATCCCCACAATGATACACAAAAGGAGATAGAAAATAGGAGAAATCTTCTAAAGTAGCTGCGTATGATGGTTGAGGAAATCATGTAAGCATAAAAGTAGCAGCTCTTACTTCGGCTGCACTGTCAAGATTTGCTGAATCCGATGCCTTTGGGTTCCCATAAGGACGAATTTCATTTTCACGACCATGCCAAACCGAAGATTTCAATGAGGTTTCTCGAGATTGCATCCAATTCAGGTTACCCTGTGTGCATTTTAGAATCAAGATAAGAAGATGCCTCAAAATGCTAACTACACAGCAGTACTGTAGAGAACTTTATAACCTGTATGGTGTTAATCTCTCCATTATGACCAAGAAACCGCATTGGTTGAGCAAGAGGCCATCTGGGACTAGTATTTGTGCTATACCTTCGATGATAAATAGCGAATGGTGATTTGTAGATATCATTCTGAAGGTCAGAATAAAACATCCCAAGAACTTCAGAACGAAGCATTCCCTTATAAACAATTGTTTGATTAGACAAAGAGCAGAAATAAAGCTCATTCCCCCAATTTGCTGAGTTCGCCGCCCTTTCAATCAGCTTCCGGCAGATATACAGTTCTCGTTCAATGTCATCAACATTCTCTTCTTTAATAACTTTAACAAATACTTGTTGGATGTTGGGCATGGTTTCTTTTGCATAAAAACCAACTACGGATGTATTTACAGGAACGGACCTCCATCCAAGCACCTCAAGGCCCTCTTGTTCAAAAATATTTACAATTGCTACAAAATAATCACAGTGCGCAATCAATCAAACTGATGCTAAGGTAAACAAAAGCATCAGTCATGCACACTAAACTGCAACAGGTAAAAAAAAGAACAAGAAGAAAAGGAGAGAGTGAAGGATACTTACTACAAGATAGAAAAGCAAATATATACCCCATACATTTTTAGGAATGAAGATGGAAAACATTATCCCACACTCAGTGCATACATGAATCTTAAAAGATATCTGCTCTATGCTTCGCTGCCAGGTATATTTATCTTTACCTAGGCAGAAGCCTACTAGAGAGAGAAGACCAACTGAAAATTATGACAAGGGTATTGGGCCAAATCACATTGCTAAGAAAGAAAACCAATAGAATAGTGCATCAACATAACAGAAAGAAAAGTGCAATCTTCTTTTAAATGAAATACAACTCTAAAACCAAATTCAACCCATTGTCAAAACAAAACCTCAATGCATATCATTCAGTAAACTAAAAATGCACCATTCTACAAAATATCAACAGTGAGAAAACGAACAAGCACTATCCAACACATGAACTCAACCGGATTCAAACCACTTCATGCATGCACCATTCTACAAAATATCAAAGGTGAGAAAATGAACAAGCACCCTCCAAACACATTAACTTAACCGGATTCAAACCAACTCACGACATTACCTTTTTTGGCTTCTTTCACAAGGTTATCATCTTTAGGTAAAAAAACCATCCCAACACCAGTATGCGACTTATCAAAAGAACCAATCCCTTCACTCTCAGCCCATTTATCAAATAACTCCCACGGAATCGAAGTCATCAGTCCTGAACCATCACCAGAGTCATTATCTGCTCCACAACCTCCACGATGTTCCATACAACCAAGAGCCGTAAGTGCATCCTTGACAATCGCATGGGACGGCTTGTTTTCCAAATTCGCAATAAATCCAACTCCACATGCTCCTCTTTCTGATATTATATCCTCCAAGTTTGCTACCTAATTAAATTTCATAACAAAATAATTAAATAAACAAATTGAGCCGTATGGAACAGTATTTTAAGCTACTGTTTCGTTAGCTGCCTGCATTTCTTACTCTTCAAATCAAACAAACAACAAATAAATATGATCACCATCTCTAATAAGCAACAACAACAAAAACTGGTATTTTAACGGAATCAAAATGTTTTTTATTTAAAGAAAAAGCCTAAAATTCATTAAATATATTAGAAATGAAATAATCATAAAAAATATTAAAATGTCAACAAAACCAAAACGAACGCGTCTCTTGAGAAAAACAGAAAGAAAAACTGTATTTCAGTGCAAACAGCAAAACAAGTTAAAACGAAAAAAGAAAAATACCTGCGGTTTCAAATCAGGAGGAGGAGGATACTGCGGAGAGATGTTTTGACGGTCAACACTGAGAATGGCGTGGACCGGACAGGAGTTCTTTTTAATTGAAAATCGAGAGAAACTCGAAGAAAGTCCTATTCTCCTTCTAGTTCTCTTCGATTTACAGTAGAGTCCAACGAAATCAACAAATAACAAATTCTTATTGAGTGAGTTCGGTCTTGTAGCATTGACGAGTTGCGGAATCGGGGAGACTACTGGTGATTGAAGAGAAGCCATGAGTCAGTCAGTCAGTGAGTGAGCGAGAGAATGTTTATTTTTTATATATTTTTGAGATTTTTGTGGGTTGGAGAATCGTGTGGAGGAGAAGAAGAAAAGAGGAAGTTTTTGTAAGAGGAGGATAAAGAAGATAAAGGACCGGAACCACCCGCTCCTCTTCTCTTTCACTTCTCACTCTCTCTGGCGTCTATGTCTACTTAACACTCTGCCGTCGCTCTCTCTCTCTCTCTCTCTCGTCTTCGTTCGTTTTTTGATGTTGATTTTCCACTTCTCGAATCTGACGTGGGGATTACATGTGTCCCGGCACATAAAGGGTTGATGTGTTTGGCTGGTTTATAAATATAATTACGCATATTCGAGAGTTTCGGAACTCAAAAGCGGAAATAAAATCTTAAGAGAAAAAAATAGATGGAAAGGGGATTTTTTTTCTCTCTCTATATGTTATTGTTTTTAACTTAGTTTTTTAAAACCGACTATTTCAGGTCATGGATAGGAAAAAATAACTAAAAAAAATTAAAAAAGAATTGATATGCAAATTTTGGTTTGGACGGGTAAGAATTGATCTTTTTGAATATGGAGAAAAAATTTAAGAAGTTTTCTTTTTTGGTTGTTTTTTTGTTACTTTTCTTTTTATTTTCTATATATTTTATTTCGAGTACAAAGGTTCCTCTATTTACAGAAAAGTTAACGTTGTTAAGGTCATTCAATTTGATTTTAATAAGCTAGCATATGTCTGGTAATATGATGCAAATGTATTTTTTAAAAGTATAATATTTTAAAATATATTTTTGATATTAACATGTCAAAACTACATAAAAAAATCCTGAAAAAATAGCAATTTAACAAAGAAATAATTTAAAAGGCATTTTAAAAAAATACTCAACTTTGATCTATTTTTTAGATAATATTTAGATTTTAAACAATTGCTATAAAGTTGTTTTCATCAAAATGAATTTATGGACACAAAGATCAATCAAATTAGTGATTGAAATATACTAATGATAAAAAAAAAATTATTATGCTGGAATAAAATAAAATTTTATACCGAAATCAAATTTGGAAAAACATGAGGAACCGAAAAATTCTAATGTTTAATACTGATTAAATTGAACTTTTTGCATCTTTAAATATACTATTTACTTTTGAAACTTTTTCTATGTTGATCTTTCTACTTTTGATTTTGTTTTTGGTCAACAAATACAAAGTAATTGACTAATAATTTTGCAATTAAAGAATTTAATTGATAAAAAAAAAGTTTAATAACCACAATGAAAGGGAAGAAAAAAGTCATGTTGAAGTAATCTCATCAAAACAAAAAAAATTAAAACCATTAAAAAAAAACATCATTTTGAATCTATAAACACTAAACTTAAATTATTCAGTACGTAAAAAAGAGAAATGAGTATTTAACTTTTTAAATAAAAATTAAATTAGATTTGGTTTTTGCATAGATTAATTTTTCATAAAAGATTTTTAATTTTAAAAGCATAAAATATTTTTTTCATAAAACATTTTTTTATGATATTTAGTAAATTTTTAGATTGCAATTTTTTATATCTAACTCTACTGCTCGGTTGCATCTTGTGTTTTTACAATAATGTAGTGATTAATGAAGATTGATGCATGCATGATACGCCATTCACGTGAATGACGTGTCGTACATGCATGTACGATTTATTTTAAAAAATCAAATC